>Ga0315289_10004954_pt1 | contig 19782 bp, 16 predicted proteins | sample YL17G11_40_MG_FD_203452 | JGI IMG/M metagenome (GOLD analysis project Ga0315289, IMG submission 203452) | Sediment microbial communities from Yellowstone Lake, YNP, Wyoming, USA - YL17G11_40 | ecosystem: Environmental > Aquatic > Freshwater > Lake > Sediment | place: USA: Wyoming | collected...
GGAGCAGGTAGTATTTGGGCTGAAACAATGAACTTAATTTTAAACTCAGAATATAATAAAAAAACTCCATTTGAATTTAATTTGATTGAGGAATTTCAAAATGGAGAAAATATTGAGTATGGTTTGAGTAACGACGACTACGAAAAGAGTTTGAATATCTTAAAAGAAAGAGATAAATCAATTATTTTAAATCCTCACGACGGCGACTCTTTTCTTTTAGAAAAAGATACAAAGATAGTTTTGAAAGCAAAAAAGAATGTAAAATGGTTTATCAATTCAGAGCTTCTTAGCGAGGGCGAAAATATTGTTTTCGTTCCGCAAAAAGCTGGCCGATATCAAATAGAAGCTGAAGACGATAATGGTTTAAAAGAGGCGGTTACGATTTTTATAATTGAATAATCTCCAATTTATCATTTAACTTCAAAATATCCTCCCGGGGTTCGACCGAAGTTCTCCGGAAAGTACATTTCGGAAACCACAGCTGGTAAATGATTAAATTTGCCTTTAGTTAAAGCCCTCACATAGTAATCAAATTCATACACTCCCGGTTCCAGTCTTTCTTTAAATAGAAAAGCTCGGTCATCGCGAAGTTCTTTAAAATCAAGATACAATTCTCGGCTGTTTTCTTTTAATTCTGTTTCCTGCAATAGCAATGATTTTTGTTCTGTTGCAAGGTCTAGGTTGACAATTTCCATACCAGCCGGAATATAACCTTCAACCACTACAAAATTTCTGGATTTTGGAACGGTTATCTGCAAATGAGCCCTTAATACATCTCCTACTTTAGCCTCTTGAAGCGGGTTTTCATTTTTCTTATCATCTACATCATAAAATTCTCTAGTAATCGAAAATCCTTCATCTCGGGGAGGAATTTGTTCTGCCGGTAAATAATATTTTAAAGAAAGGTCGTAATAGAGATTATTGGGAAGTTTATTTAGATTTGTTTTTGAGAAGGAAATTATATTATTTTCATTAAATTTTAACTCCTGGAGTGGAATTTCTTTATTAAACTGCTCAAAAATAGTCTCGGGATTGAAATTGAAAGAACCTTCGGTTTTTTCATTAATTAATAAATCTAAATTGAAATTTGATTCGGTTTCTCTTTTCCATGCCAGAAAATCGGTAAAAGCATCAATTACTGTTACGGTATTGTTGGTTGAGCCCCAGGCACCATCCTTTTTTCTTGAATTTAAAAGCCATCTTAAAACTTTATCTATAATTGGATTTGAGCTTCGATTAGCCGACAACGCCTTTAAATATAAAGCTGTATCTTTAATTGTGGTTTCGTAATAATACCAAAGGAAATTCTGATTTGGTTCTAAAAAGGCACCCCTGGCATCAATATCAATTCTATTATCTAAAATGTCAGACACTTTATTTTTTAAGGTATTGGCAAAATCGCCATTAGTTAACAAGATTGATAGATAAGATAAAGAAGTATTACTGATTTGTTCTTGTAAAAATAAATCGTCATTAACTATCCTAACTATATTTTGTTTCAGAAAGTCATTTTCTTTAAAATTGGGTAATCTAAATAAGGTATAAGAAGTTAAAATTAACCTGTTTTTATATTCTTGTTCGCTTTCGTACGACAACCTGCCTTTACTCATTTCTTTTTTGAGATAATTGGCTGCTTCATCTAAACTATTTTGATTAATCTTAAATCCGGCTAAAGAAAGATTATAAAGAGTATCCACTACGTGCAACGTTAAATAAAAATTAGATTTTCCCTGCCTCCAATAAGAAAATCCGCCATCCCAATTTTGATTGTTATAAAGCTCAGCCAATCCTATATCAACAACTTCCTCTATTGAATATTCTATACCGTCGTACTTAATTTTCTCTAATTTAAATTTATCGCCAATATTTGGCAGATTTAATCCCCTTTTAACAATGGCAATTGCATTGAGCTTGCTGGCAATTTGCTCTGAACAACCATAGGGGTATTGCAGTGAATAATTTAAGGCGTCGGAAAGGAAAACAGCCAAAGTAGCCGAACTTTTTATGGAAAGATTACCTTTATCTTTAACAACATTTTCAGGCAAGAATACATACTCTTTTGAAATTGACTCTGAAGTGTAGTTAGCGGTTGCAGTAACTTCATAGGTGTTATTGGAGGTAATCTTTATGTATTCAATTACTGTATCCTCTAATTTTTCGTTTTTTGCCGAGAGTGAAAATCCATGTTCCCCGGTTTCAATTTGATTTGAAGCCTGAACTTTAAAATAAACCGTCTCGGTCTCCCCTTGTTTAAGAGTAATAGTCTTTTCTGGCGAATCTTCCAAAATTAAACTTGGGCTTTCAAATTTCACATTTAATTTTTGTTTCTCTGTGCTCTGATTAAAGACTTTAGCTCCAATATAAAATACATCCCCAGGGACCACAAATCGCGGTTTCAATGAAACTACCATCAATTCTTTTTTAGTAATAAATTCCTGATAATCAACTCCTAATTTAGTATCTTTTGTTAATCCTATTGTTTCAGTCTGCCAGGTAGTCAGATTATCTGGTAACGTAAATTTAAGCTGGACCTTACCCTCTTCATCAGTTTTAACCACTGCTTGCCAAAAGGCCGTTTCTTTGAAAACTCCCCTTGCTTTTTTAGCTAACTCTTCTGCAGTCAAGCCCCCTCCTTTACCATTTTCTCCTTCTTTTTCTATTTCAACTTCAACTAAAATGTTTTTAATATTTGAATTTGTTTGGACGGTTAAAGGAAAACCGGAATAGAAAAATATTAAAGGATTTTTCTTTGGATTACCCTTTAAAGCTAAAACACTTAAATCTGCTACCGCTACTGATAATTCGGCTGAAACTGGCTTTCCTTCAAAATTTTTTGCTAAGATATCTAAGGTTACTTCTTCTCCCGGCAGATAATGGGTTTTATTTGATTTGACTTCAATATCAAGCTTTTTTCTTTCGGTGTCGATTTTAAACTCAACTTTTCCAAATTTAACCTCGGGATTAGCCGATTGCAACAAAACCGAAACAAAAACATTAGGTAGATATTCTTCTTTTACTTTAAAGTTAAAGTTATAAAGATTACCTTGGATTTCTTTTATTTGATAATCGAAAATTTTTCCTCGCTCAATAGAAATTAAGGCCTTAGCATTTGGATAGGGAGATTTAATTATAATATTTCCTTCATCTCCAATATTTAAATCCGTTTTTTCAGCCTGAATTTCCAATTCGGTATTTTTTGTTGGCCTAATTGTCACTTCCCCTTCGCCATACATATAGATATTGTAAGTCGAAAAGATTAAATTATTCCTTTTATCTAGAGCTGAAATTTCTACCTCATATTCACCTTCTTTTGATATTTTTAGCTCTTGAAGGTAATTACCATGATCATCTGTATTAAAGTTATATTTCTCAATTAATTCTCTTTTCTCTTCCCATATATAAGAGTAGCCGCCTGTTGTCTCTTGCCTCTTTGAGTAAATCCAATCGGTCTTGTAGAGAACTAAATTGATATTTTTTACTTTAGTTTCTTTACCTTGGGTATCAACCGATTTTACTCTAATGTTAAACTTTTCATTTTTTGGCAGAAATGATTTATCGGCTCTTAAACCCAAATAAAATTCACCGGCATGCAGAATAAAGGATTTTTGGGTAGAAATACTTTGACCCTGAGGATTTTTTACAGTAATGTCAACTACTATAATTTTGCTTTTTCTCTCATCTTTATTTTGAAATAATTCTTCAAGGTCTAATAATTGAGAAATTCTTGCCTTACCATCATTGGATAATGAAGTTTCGCCCCTGAAAAGAAACTTTTCTCCAAAAGAATAAGGCGGCCAATAATACCACCCTGAACCAAAATCAAAATAGTCGTCGGAATATCTGTCAAAATAATAATTTTGGCTGGAAATTGTATAACTTACTTCCCCTCCCTCCAGGGCTACTCCAAAATAATAATTTGCCTCTATGTCCAAATTAACCGTATCTTTAGAAATATATTCTTCTTTGTCAGTTTTGACCTTTACCTCAAAGGGAGCAGGTACATATTCCTGAATATCAAAATAACTACAGGCGTGCCCATCGGCACAAATTCGATACGTTCCCAAGGGAGAGTTTTTCTCTAATATAAGTTTTGTATTAAAAGTGCCAAAATCATTAACCTCTAAATCTTGATTAGAAATTTCATCTCCCCTTGAATTATAAGCCTTCAAATTAATTTTTTTACCCCTGTATATTTCATAATTCCCATCATAACCTCTTCGATAAATTCCTTTAATAAAGACTTCCTGACTTGGCCGATAGATAGGTTTATCAGTATAGAGGTAAATTTTTTGATCCGAAAATGCCGTACTCGCCCATCCTAATTTACTTTCAGTACTTGGAATAATCGTACTATCTTTATCTTTGGTAATGATTACTCCTTTTAAATCATAAATTACCTCAGTTAAGGCAATGCCGTCATTATCGGTAGTGTAAATGCCGATTAAAGTTAATGGAGCTCCTTCTCTATCTTCCCGATAAAGATTTATTTTGGCCCCGGAAACCGCCTCTAAATTTAAAAGATTAGTTACCCAATAAAGATTATTGAGTTCTTTCAACTGTTCGGAACTTAAGGACTGCTGGCTGCCATAAAGTGTCAACCGAGGCTGAATTGTCTTTTCAGCCACCGCTAAATTAGTGATGCTTAAATAACTTCTTTCATAAACTTGTTTATAAACTTCTCCTTTCTGTTTATCCCAATAAGAGGAAGTATAATTTGGATTGGAGAAAGTTAAAATATAGTGGCCTAAAGGTTCTTCAAAATAATCTTTAAGGTCTATTTTAAAATAATTTGTGATCCAATATTTTTTTGGCAATTTAATTCTATCTTTAATTACTTTTTGACAATTTGTGCTAACCGGGGGGTCATATCGCTCTGGTCTGTTTTCGAGATAATAGAGAAAGTCAAGAGAATCCAATTTGCAAATTTCTAAATTAACAAACTCCATATTCTGAACGGCGAAGGTCAATTTAGTTTTTAAGGGAGAGGTAACGTTATAAGACTTTTGGAGATGGTAAAAATTTAAATACTGGCTGGGCATTGGGCCGGTGGTAAATTTCAGAGAGTAATCAAGTTTCTGCCCAAAAACGTCCTCTAAGTTAAATTCCAGAGAATAATTAGATTGAGGCATCAAGCCATAACTGATAATGGTATGAAACTCACCCAAATTACACTTTTCATATTTGGAATAATAATCAACTCTCCGGGAATTTCCCCAATAATTTATCTCATAATCTAAATTTGCCTTAAGATATTTTTCGTAATCTTCTTTGACTGGGTCAGAAATTGGTGAATTTGAACAAAAAATAAATTCGGTAAGAGAAGCTTCAACTGAATTATTGGAAGGAAAACTGCTTAAAATCTTAAATTTAGGATAAGAAGTTATGTATTTTTTACTTGGCTCTTTGTTAACGGTTAATCCTTCAATATTAACAATTTTTTCAAAATTAATTTCGAATTTCTCTCCCAAACTAATCTCTTCACTCCTGAAAGATATATAAACTCTTTTTTTATCTGGAATTTTTTCGCATTCTCTTCCAGAAGACGATGTTTCTTCTTTGCATTTTTCTCCATAACCAATATCTTTTAATTTTGGAATTACTATTTTAGATTTTTCCAAGTTAATTTCTTCATAAAAATTAACCCAGAGTTTGCCTTGGGGGTCAAAAAAGTCGGGACTGGCATAGGAAGTTCTTTGAGATTCGGCAGTAATGCTTTCAATAATGCTTGGCACAAAGATATTAGTTTGACGACTTTCGTTTAAAATAATATCTCCTTCTAAAGGATAGGCTTTGTTTATTCTTAAAGAGTAGCTATGTTCAAAATCCCAAAATCTTTTTCTATCGAATCTATCTTTTTGATTATAAATTTTGAGTACTGATTTTTCTGAATCTTGAGTTGTTTCTTGTTTAGGAAATAAATTAAACCCAAATTGCAACGCTACATTAGCGAAAAAATTACTGGCTTTTTTAAAAAATCCGTAAATTTCCTCCTCCTGATCTTCTGCTTTACCTCCGTATTTAATAATAAAAGGTATTTCATTTCCAGTTGTGTTATCTACTAAAGATATTGCCCCTTTTGTCTTTTCCAAATCCACTGGTTGATTGAAATAAAGTGAAATTGGTTGGTTATAAGCAGTATTGCCCTCCGTTAAGTCAAGATATCTTAGCTTTCTGGTAACAAATCCGATTTCAACTCCTTGGAGCTCCAACCCATCCATCGAAATTAATCCTGGTTTTATTTTTACTTTATAATTAGAAGATCTTAATAGTCTTTCTTTTGGAATAAATTGCAAATTTCTAGTCGTAATCCATTTAAAACGACCTTCGGTGGCTGGAGTAATTTCAACCGGAACCTCTTTTTCTTCTAAATATCCCAAAGTAGTCAGGGGTACCATTGGCCGATTAAATACGATAGTAATCTCTGAATTTTCCGGAGCTTCTGAGTTTTCTTTTGGAAATACAGCAATTATTTCCGGATCTTCCACTACTAAGAAATCACCTTTAATTAGGCCACCATCTGACAGAGTTAACTCTGCTGAATAATATCGATTTAATTTTAATTTTTCTTTAGGTTTAAAGAAAAGCACGCTGGAATCTTCTGAAAGTGGAGCAGCAGATGCTAAAACGAAATTCTTGATAAATGCCAACCATTTCCCATTATTTTTTGTTAGCCATTTTCCATCTATTTCCGGATAAAATTTAATATTTTTTTGAGCAAATTCTTTGTCAACTTTTGGCGGTAAATAAACTTGGATTGCTGCTGATTGAGATATCTTTTCTGAAACTAATTGATACGTCTGAGTGTAAGCTGGTTTTGCTTTCTCTTGAATTATTTTTTGCCAAAAATAAAAACCGAGGGCAATAATTCCTATTATGAGAATTAGAAAAATAAAATTCCTCGGTTTTAAAAATCTTTTAAACTTATCGGTTATCCTACCCATTTTGATATTTTACCGAAGATATTTAGCTTTGGCAATATTGTGTTCTTCAAAGGTTTTGCTAAAAATCGTTTTGCCTTCGGGCGTGGAAAGAAAATACCAATACTCGCTTGCTTCAGGATATAATGCGGCCAAAATACTTTCAAGGCCGGGATTACAGATCGGGCCAGACGGCAAACCTAAATTTAAATAAGTGTTATAAGGTGACACTATTCTGGTTTCTTCAAAAGAATATTGCCGTTTAGTGGTATTTAAAATATAAGCGACTGTTGCGCAAGATTGAAGAGGTTTTCCTGATTTTAATCTTTTCCAAAAAATTCCTGAAACGATTTCTTTGTCTTCGTAAGTTATAACTTCTTTTTCAATCAAGGAAGCCATCTTTATTACATTAAAAAGCGTTAATCCCGCATCAGTCCCGCTAAAAGCGGGACGGTACGGGGTAAGTTTTTTTTCAAAATTGTTTAAAAATATTTCTGCAATTTCTCGCTCTTTCATATCAGATTCAAAAAAATAAGTATCGGGAAACAAAAACCCTTCAAGAGATGCTTCGTCTGGCAAATCGTTTAAAAAATCAAATTCGTCTTTAAAATCAATAATTTTTAATTTTTCCAAATCAATTGTTTGCAAAAATTCTGAACTTTCAAAACTTTTTTTAATTTCTTTTAAATTAAACCCTTCTGGAAAGGTAATTTTTTCCTTTATTACATCTCCATTAACAAATTTATTCACCATTTCGGGAATATTCATTGAAGGCGAGATTTGATAGTCGCCCGCCTGAAGTTTTCCCGCAACTCCTTTGAAATAAACATAAACTCGGAATGACGACTCCCACTTAATTAAACCTACCTTCTCCAAATTAAGAGCGATTTCTCTTGAACCTTCTCCCCTTTGAATTGAAAATGTTACTGATTTTGCAGAACCAGACTCCTTTGATTGATAAATCCCTATCCAAAAGTAAACAACCAATAGCAGACAACAAATGACCAAGATTGGAATAATTATTTTTATTCTTTTTGAGATCATCTTTTCTATACTCCCGTAAATAACTGATTTACAATATGTTCGATTTACGAAATCGAACAGTTTATCTTTATCAATTACCGATTAGTGGTGATTAAAGGGACGAAAACAAATCCTGGAAATTCGGTTTCCTGAAATTCCCTGTCAGATTTTTTTACAAAAAGCCAGATAGAATTACCTATGGGAGCAACGATTCTGCCGCCGATTTTTAATTGTTCTTTCCAGGCGAAGGGAATTTTCTCGGCCGAAGCCGAAGCTAAAATTTTATCGTAGAGAGCTTCCTTTTCATATCCTTTTGACCCATCAGCACAAATAAATTCAGCGATTTTTTTCTCAACGAAATTATACTTTGCGGCATTTTTTCCGCCGAATTCTTTTAATTCCGGAATTATTTCTATGGCTGTAACCTTTCCTTTTGGTTTAACAATTTCAGCCAAAAGCGCCGTTGTCCAGCCAGAGCCAGAACCAATATCCAGAATTTTATCGCCTGATTGAGGTTGAAGCTGCTCTAACATAAAAGCCACTACCAGGGGCTGAGAAATTGTCTGATCATAACCTATAGACAGAGCTTCGTTTAATTCAGCCAAATTTTTCATATCCTCGGGCAAAAAATCTATTCTTTTGATTTTTTTAAAAGCTTCAATAATTCTAGCACTTTTCAGCCAGCCTTCTTCAATTAAAGAATCAATTAACGGCATTCTCCCATTCTACCAAAAAACCGCCTGATTGGCGATAAAACAATAACTCTTAACGAATCAGTGTAACGCTTACTTTTTAAATGTTATTTTATCCCCAACACTTAGTCCAATTTTTTCTGCGATTCCGCCGTTTACCTCTAAAACATACTTCACAATTTTGTCTGAATTTATGGGAAGACAAGGATATTCTTCTTTGCACGGCTGAGAGTCTTTATTGATAAAAACAACTTCTTTGCTTTCATTAATCCAGATTATATCCAGGGGGATCAATGTATTTTTCATCCAGAAAGGATAATTCCCTTCTTTCTCAAAAACAAAAAGCATGCCCTTATCTAGATCGAGGATTTCTCTAAATATTAAACCACGGCTTCTTTCTTCGGCAGTTTCAGCGAGTTCAACATAGAAACAGTTATTCTTGAAACAGACTTGGTTCGGATTTCCAAAACGATAATTAAATAAAATTTCTATTGATATTATAAGTGAAACTGTAAATAAAAAAATGATTAATAGAAATTTCTTCTTCATAGAAAAATAATACCAAAAAACCGCCTCAATGGCGATTCTTTGAATTTCACAACTATGCTCCGGCGGTAGGCCTCCTTCGTCCCGCTTTAGCGGGACTACGGACGGCCAAAGGATTCGAACCCGTTAAACTATTGCGGTTGATTTTTTTTCAGCTGTCTATTTATTTTTAATTTCTGCCAAAAACCAACTCTGTCTATGATTAAAATTCCATTTAAATGATCAATCTCATGTTGAAGAACGCGGGCAGGTAAGCCGACGGCTTTAAGATGGAATATCTCTCCTTTCTCATTCAAGGATTCAATTTCTATCTCTCTTGCTCTTTTTATTTTCAAAAAAAGACCGGGGAAACTCAGACAACCTTCTTCTTCGATTACAGTTTCTTTGCTTTTTCTTAATATTTTAGGATTAATAAAAACTTGGGGGGATTTTGCAGTTTTTTCTTCGGTAGTCCTCTCTTGAATAAGATGGACAGCGATAATTCTTTTTAAAACACCGACTTGGGGAGCAGCTAAACCAATCCCTTGATTCTCAATCATAGTTTCTACCATATCCCAGCCAAGATTTTTTATCTTCTCAGTAATTTCTTTTACCTCTTCACATTTTTTTCTCAAAATTGGGTCAGGATATTTTTTGATTTTTAAAATCGCCATTTTTTATTTATTCGGTGTGTTCAAAGAGATAAATCTCTTTTCCATCTGCGCTTACGCTTAATGTTCAAAGAGATAAATCTCTTTTCGCGCCTCATTGCGACTCGGCAAGAGAGGATTTTTTAATGATGATTTTGTAAATGTTTTCAATGAAATCGCCTCCGGCATAACCTACAATAAAACTCAAAGCTGGACTAAAAACTCCTTCCAGGGTCAAACCTACTTCTTTGATGGCTACAGAGGACAATAACCCGATAATTCCGGAAAGAAAAGCCATGCCGAAAAAATAGGAAGGATTAAAACCGACGTTTTTATAGGAAAATTGGTGTTTAATGAATCCGACTAAACCTCTGACCGCTCCCCCGCCAAAACCGGCAATTAAAACAGATAACATAGTTTATAATTTAAGAATTTGAATTATTACGACCTTTTACTCGTATCTTAAAGCCTCCACCGGCTTTAGTTTTGAGGCGCTGCGGGACGGAAAGAAGCCGGAAAGACAGCCCACGCCGAAAGAAAATAACAAACCGAATAATATAATACCCGGGGTAATTGATGCCTGAATGTAAAAAACGGGGTGGACCTGGCCGACAAGCTCAACCAGTTTTGCCAAGCCTAATCCCAGTATCATACCCCCTATTCCGCCGATTAAACCGATAATTCCAGATTCAAATAAAAAAATTAGAATTATGGTTGAATTTTTGGCGCCAACCGCTTTTAAAATACCGATTTCTCTGGTCCGCTCCCTAACAGAAGTGTACATAGTGTTCATAATACCGATGCCACCAACAATAATAGCAATACTGGCAAAAGCAAAAATGGCAACCTGTAAAATTGCCATAATATTGCCGACGATACTGCCCATGGCTTCTGAGGTCAAAACTGAATAAGAACTCTCTCCTTCCTGTCCCCTCCGTCTCCTGGCATTTTCTTCAAGATTGGCCTTTATATCTTTGGCAACTTGGTCTGTGGAAAATCCGGAAGCAATTTTGGCAACTGCCTGGGGCGCTCCTTTTTTCTCGCCCGTAATTGAACGATAAATATCCAAGTCCATGCCAATCATGGAATCATCCTGTTTGCTTCCCAAAGATTTTCCTATCCCTACAATTTCAAATTGTTTTCCTTTTATGGTAGCTGTGGTGCCTATTTTCAGGCCAGGAAAAACATCAGTCGGAACCAAACTGCCGACTAAAATCTCTCTTTTCCCGGGTTCGGGCCAACGACCTTCGGCCGCATCCATACCCATATCTTCTTGGTAGATGTATTGATAATTTTTTATATCCATTCCAAATAAAATAACTAATTTACTGGCACCCTCGTATTTCATAAGTTCTCCCTTATAAACATTGGGAATTACTGCTTCCACTCCCTCGGTTTTTCTAATTGCATTCAAGTCTTCTTCGGTCAGCTCCACTCCACCCATCATAGTAGTCATTATATCTGAAATATTGCCCGGCATAATCATGATAATATCCGTGCCTATGGCTCTCAATTGTTTTAAGACCGTGTTTTTCAGCCCCTGGCTTAAAGAAAGCAAAGACATTATCAAAAAAACACCGATAACGATGCCCAGAATGGTTAGCCAGCTTCTCATCGGCCTGGTTCTCAAGTTTTTAATTGCGATTTTAAAATATTCTTTTAACATCTCTTTGACTACCGAATCTTTAGATAAGGTGAAGAAGAGATTTATCTCTTCGACTAATTACCTTTTGTTTGCCCAAAGCACTTTTTCGCCGACCAAATGGTTGGCAACTAACTGGCCGTCTTTAATGTTGACTATTTGGTTGCTGTAATTTGCGATTGTCGGGTCATGAGTAACCACAATAATGGTTTTTTTCTCTTCTTGATGCAGATTAATTAAAATTTCCATAATTTTTTTCCCGGTAGAAGAATCCAAATTCCCGGTTGGTTCATCAGCAACAATAATTTCGGGATTGTTAGATAAGGCGCGAGCAATAGCGATTCTTTGCTGTTCACCTCCGGAAAGCTCGGATGGCCGGTGTAAAATTCTCTCCCCCAACCCCAAAGAAGACAAAAGAAATTCGGATCTTTCCCGCCTTTCGCTTTCTGACTTGCCTTGAAAAATCATCGGTATCATTACGTTCTCAAGGGCACTAAGATTCTGCAATAAATTAAACTGCTGAAAAATAAAGCCGATGGTCTTCCCTCTTATTTGAGCCAGTTCATCTTCTGACAGCTTAGCAATATCTCTGCCAGCTAAAAATACCCTGCCTCTCGTCGGCAGGTCCAAACATCCAAGAAGATTTAATAAGGTGGATTTCCCTGAACCACTTGGACCCAGAATTACCACAAAATCACCCCGACTCACGTCGAGGGTTATATTTTCCAAAATTGTAAGCTCTACTTTCCCTAACTGGTAAATTTTCCAAACATTCTCTAACTTGATTAAAGAATCACTAACCATGTTACTTTGTTATCACCACCTTTTCTCCTTCGTCTAAGCCGGAAATGATTTCTATATTATCGTCGCTTCCAATCAATCCAATTTTTATCTCCCGTTCTTCAAAATTTTCTCCCTGCAGGATTTTAACCAGCGTTTTATCACCTTTTTTTTCAATAGCTGTCTTAGGAATAAATAAAACATTATCCCTGGAGGCAACTTTAATTACAATGTCGGCAGTCATTCCTGGTTTTATCCCTTGAGGAGGTTCTTCAACCCGTTCGACTCCGCTCAGGGTTGATACTGAGCTCGTCGAAGTATCAAAGTCAATTGTAACCTTATAATATACAACCTCGTCAACCAGTTTTTCGGTCGGGTCTATCGCAATTACCTTCCCCTTAAATACTTCTTCAGGAAAGGCGGTAAGTTTTATATCAACGGGGTTTCCAACTTTAATATTAACAATGTCTTCTTCATAAATGTCTACTTTTACTTGAAAGGGACTGCTGGGCAAAAAGACAACCATAGTTTCCCCCGTCAGAACCGATTCTTCCGCCCTTTTGTTTATTTTTACAATTTGCCCCTTTGAAGGGCTTTTCAGAACGGCATCCTGAATCTGGTTTTGCAAAATAATTACACCTGCCTCTGCTTGGCTTAACAATGCTTCCTGATAAGCTATTTGTTGCTGGGTGCTGCCGGCCAATTTGAGATTCAGCTGATCCTGATAGTTTTGAACGACTAATTTTTGAGCCGCTATGGCTTTTTTTTGAGCCAGAACAGAGGTGAGGGCCGTATTTAGGTTTGTAACGGCTGTATTAACCGTCAATTTATGGGTATTAATTCTGGTTATTTCTGTTGACTCAAGTTTACAATCCGTATTTAAGGTATCATTTAATCTATTTAAAAAACTTTGAAAGACCCTTAAATAAGTTTCTGCTTTCGTAATTGCTTCATCAAGTTTTGCAGGATCGTTGCTTAAATTTTGCAATTCGGTTCGCCAGACATTTAATTTATCTTCGCTAACTTTTCTCTGGGCAGCAGCATCCGCAGCAGCCTGGTTGTCACAATACTTATAAGTCAGGTCATAGTATGGCGTCGAGGCTTCTGACCTGTACAAAAATAAAGCTGCAATCTGCTGCCTTATGCTATTGTCGGATAGATTATAATCCTGATTTAAAATAGCTATCAAATCGTCATACAGATTATTCAAATCGCTTTTTGCTTTGTTTAATAAAGTCTGGCTGATTTGGATATCTTCGGGCCTGGCACCACTTTTTAATTCCTGTAATCTTGCCCTTTGAGCACTGGCATTAGACTCGGCCTCCTCAAGCTGAAGTAAAAGCTGGCTTTTATCCAGCTCTGCTAATTTTTGGCTGGAAGTAACTTCATCTCCTACGTTTACATAAATTTTTTCAACCCTTCCGATATTTTTAAAGGAGAGATTTATTTCTTCCCCCGCTTCAACCTGGCCGGTTTCAGCTATTTCTTGAGAGACGTTTCCTCTGGTAACCTCGGCCAAAGTGAATTCCGGCTCGGGATTTCTGAACTTAATGAAATATATGCTCAGACCTAAAATAAGAATTACGGAAAATACAATAAAAATTATTTTTTTCATACTCATTTTTAAGCTACTCGATAAACTTTTTTCTTATTATGATTTTATGCCAATCAGGATAGCAGGAAATCCCCTGAAAGATTAAACCACCCAAAAACCCGTAAGAAAATTGAGGAAAAGGAAGAAAATTATAATGTAAAGTAGAAATCAAAATTCCAACGCCTATAAACCAGTGATGGAAATGTAATTTCCAACCCCCGATATTAAAAAAAACAGAAGGAACCTTTCTGCCGAAAAATTTCGGCAAAAGATAACCTAAAAGCACTCCGAGAAAAAGTTCCAAAGATATTAAAGCAACAGGAATTCCTAAAAGAAATTTTTGTTTTGAAAATTTCATATGCGGGGACACCCTGATTCGAACAGGGATCAATGGTTTTGGAGACCATTATTCTACCGTTGAAATATGCCCCCATTTTATCTCTTCCCTTCTTTGTGCACTGTATGTTTTCTGCACCATTTGCAGAATTTCTTCAACTCTAATTTTTTCTCACTCATTTTTTTAGACTTTTTAGTGAAATAATTTATCCTCTTACATTCCGAACACTGAAGTTTTATAAACGGTTTTTTTCCTGTTGCCATAAGTTTATTAGCCGAAGGTGGGAATTGGACCCACGACCTCTTTCTTACCAAGAAAGCGTTCTGCCACTGAACTACTTCGGCATAAAGACATAAAATTTTATTAAATTTTATCAATCATTCCCAAAATTTTTTCCTTCAAATTTTTATTAATAACGGCAATATTCAACAATCCTAATTGATTTTTCTTTTTATAAGTTCCCTTTCCTTGGGGAGGAATAATAACTATTTTCCCTAATTGGTTTCTTTGAATATTTAACTTATCTTCCCAAAATCTTACTGCCTTTTCTTTGTCGCTGTCATTAAAAATCATCAAGTAATATTTAAACTTTCCTTCTTTTACACCACATATTTTTATTAAAAATTCTTTGAATTTTTTTATAAGACGGGGGTCGGTATTACTTATCCGAACTTGTGTATTATTGCTACTTTTATCGCCTTCCCCCAATATAATCCTAAACCCAATCCTTTTAGAAAAATCTCGTTTCTGGTTAATTTGTTTTTGACTTGGAAAGGATCACCGTCGGGGTTCCTTTTTATATAAGTTGCTTCACTCCGTGACCTCCTGGGAATAGCATATTTATCCATCCAATACTTCACTCCGGATAGAGAACAGTCTGATCCTTTAGCTATTTCCATCATAGATAAACCATTATTATATAACCTCTCTAATTCTTCTTTTAAAAACATATTTATGGTGGGTAGGGAGGGATTCGAACCCCCGTAGCCCGAAGGCACCAGATTTACAGTCTGGGGCAATTGACCGCTCTGCCACCTACCCAAAATAAAACTCAAAAGTCAAATGTCAAAACTATTCTAACAAAAAATAAAATTTATTCAATAGCTTTTTGGCGTTTCTTTCGCCACTCGGCGATTTTTTTGTGATGACCGGAAAGCAAAACTTTTGGCACTCCCCATTTTGTTCCTTTTTTAGGTTTAAACATGTCGGGCCGAGTATATTGAGGATATTCAATAAATCCTTTTTCTTTTGTTATTCTTTCTTTTAATAATTCCGGTTTTCCTAAAACTCCGGGAATTAATCTTGCCACCGTTTCCATCAAAACCATAGCCGGCAATTCTCCTCCCATTAAATCATAAGGACCGACTGATAATTCCATATTGGCGATATGTTTTGCCACTCTTTCATCTACTCCTTCGTAACGACCGCAAATCAGAATTAAGTGATTAAGTTTTGAAAATGAATAAGCGAGTTGTTGAGTAAATTGTCTTCCTCTCGGCGTAAATAAAACTATTTTTGCCTTGCCCGCCGAAGCCTTGGCGGAGGCGGGTTTCCTTAAATCTCTTACCGCTCGGTAAATTGGCTCAACCTTCATCACCATGCCCAAACCTCCACCATAAGGCCGGTCGTCAACGGTTTTGTGTCTATCAGTTGTCCATTTTCTGAGATTATGGATATTAATTTTGATTAATCTCTTTTTTTGAGCACGATAAAGCAAACTTTCTTTTAAATAAGAATTAAATATTTCGGGAAAAATAGTAATAACGTCAAATGTTAACATGGATAGGCGATGAAGTTTTCCTTCTGCGAAGTTTGCCTTCATCTTCACCTTTGTCCCGCTGCACGGGGCTCGGTAAACAAAAACGGCGCTACTAATTATAATAGCACCGTCTTCGTTAGTAGTAAACCAAGCACATAACTCGGTTATATGCTTCGGTTACAATTTTAAATCTTCTAACTCCGATTCTCCAACCGGAGCTCTTCTTTCTCGAGGAGCAACTCTGCCACCCTCTGGTTCCTCGATCTTTAAATTCACTCGAGCGTGATTTTTTAGACCGACGATTCGAACCAGACTTCTTATTGATCTGGCAGTCGCTCCAGCTTTACCGATGATCTGACCCATGTCTTCGGGATTTACTTTCAATGAAAGTAAAACTCCCATTTCATCAACCTTGCGGTCGATTTTGACATCTCCCGGATTATCAACCAAGGCCTTTACTAAATATTCAAGGAATTCCTGATCGCTAGATTCTTTTGCCATATTCTTATCGTTAAATCAAATTAATCTTTTATATTTCTTTTCAGTAGCGCCGACCTTCTTACCCGCCACAATTTTGCGAAGCAAATTTGGGCGGGTAAACGATTCTCTCTTTCTGAAAATCAGAGAATCTATCCTACAGCTACTGTTTTTATATTATTAATTCTGTAAAATTTGTCAATAGTTTTGTTAAATGAGCTTAGAGGTGCTCCCGCAAAGCGGAGGAGGGCGAAGAGAATAAGATTCTCTTCTTCCCCCTCACTGGTATAAATACCAACTCAGGAGAGAGATTTTAATCACTTTGCGAGAGCGCCTCTGGCCTCATTTAATTTTTCCCATCTTTCGCCGAGGCGTTAACCGAGGCGGTCAAAGAGAAATTTATTCTCTTCTTCCTCCTCGCTTTGCTATCGCAAGGCTCGGCGTGAAAAGAGATTCATCTCTTTGAGCAGTCCACAAAGGTTTTGTGAGCTGAAGTATGGGAAGGGGGAAGCGTCAAGTGAAAGAAATTTACTTCTCCCTACAGATTGCCTCCCTTTGAAGCTCAGAAAATCGAGCCCGCTTTCTTGTCATAGAAGCCAGGGCCGATTCTTTATTCCCCTCTCGAGCGTTTTTACAAATAGATTTTTCAATTTCTCGAATAAGGGGAATGACTACCTCTGAAAAGTCCGCTTTTCCACGCCTAACCTTCTCTATTTTTTTAGAAAACCTGGATAAGGTGAAAATGGGGACTCGGTATTTCTGAGCTTCTCTAAGGAGCTCTTGATATAGCGATTGTATCGCTTTATCCATTTAAGCCTCCTTTTTTCTTCATTTTCTGTTCAAAGAACAGTGTCTTGGAGATTCCGAAGAGTCGGAACACCCAAGACGCTACCCTCGAAATTAAATATTAAATTTCTCTCAAAGAACTTTCTTACCTCTACAAATTCCAAATTGCTTTAGAATCTCTAGATGTAAGGAGGGAGTGTTGTTATCAACAGCCACTTCCTCCTTTCCTATTTTTGATCCTGTATTTTTACTTCGAATGGCCAGGATACTACCGCCATTCGCAACCGGTCTCACGAACTCCGGAAAACTATTCAATTAGTTCGCGACGAAATAGCGTCCGTCGCGATTGTGGTAGAGAGATAGTCCCTCAACCACAGATTTTGGAAGAGTGGAGAATGGATACTCCACTTTCTCCAAGGTGGCTTCGTCATTGACGAAGCCGGTAATCCGACCTGCCTTAAGGGACAGGTTCGGGTTATTCAGGTCTACCGGCTTTGAACCGTAGACCTCCACCACCACATCCCCGAGCTTGACCGGCACAATTGCCTGGTCAAGCTCATTCGACAGACTCCCGTTCTGCCGAATGAAGATGGCGGTGGCCAACCCTTCACCGCGCAGGATAAACCTGCCGTTGAAGGTATTGGTTGCTGCCCCACCCCCTGCTCCGATGCAGGGAAGCCCGGAGCGGCTGCGGCTTACAGTTATTTTTTCCATTTTTTTCCTCCTTCTTGCCCGCAGGGTTAATTCCCAATGGGCATGAAGCACCGCGCTGTTTCTCTCCCTTTCGGTGAGAGTGCCTTTTAGATTTCTCATAGCGGCGAGCTGGCTACAATCTAGTCGATTAACACGAATGTCTAATCTATATATGAAATATATTTTCATTGTAACCATTTCGCCGCTATGAAGAATTTTTCAAAGAACTATTAATCTCTCAAATTCACCACTCCGACAAACTCAGTGTCAAACTTGAGAGACTAGGGGAAAGTTATCGAAGAAGAGAGTGAGCCCCACCTTTGATAACTTCCCCTTTCTCAACCGAGACTACCGCATTTCATAATTAGCCTCGGCGGCTTTACGGGTTGCTTCCACGGGCGTTGGCCCAAAATGGAGGCAACCGCTTCGGTCCAAAGAATAATACATCCTTCACCTCCTTTTATTATTTATGATTGACCTCTGCCCGCGACCCTGTGTCTTACGACCGGGTCCCGAGCAGCAGGTCACTCATTGCGCGCTTTTTTATGGAAACTTATAATATTTCTCCGAGCAAGAGCCGGAGCCGCGTTTCCGCGAAACTTTATTAAATCAACAGACGGCTCTCTACCATAAGGAGAGAGCCGTCTGTGTGTCAAATGTTAAAATATAAAATCTCTTTCTCTCTCCCCTTTTTGTTTTCCCTGTCAATTGTCTCCAGAATTTCTGTAGAAAATTGATAGAGAGAAGAAAGATATTTTAAGGACTGGCTGCTGGTCTCTCGTGTGAAGGATAGGAATTAAACCTATCAGACTTCACAGAGAGAACCAGCAAGGCCAGTCCGTAATCTTTCTTCTACAAGGAGCTAATCTTTTCTTCCGAATATTTATCAGGAGAAAGAGATTAATTCCTTCTTCTTTCCTCTTTCCTACCTTAATTATAGCATATACTCCAAAAATGTCAAGCCCCCACACCTATATCAGGTAGTGGGGGCTAAATGTTAATTTAGCAGATTACATTATTCAGTTTTGGCTGATTCTTCTTTCGGAGCTTCTATTTTTTTCTTTTCTTTTGGTTTCTCTTCTTTTGCTTTCTCCTCGATGGGTTTTTCCTCAGCTTCCGAATCTTCTTTAGAAGGTGAGGAGCGAAAAGAAGATTTATCTTCTTTAAGCGGTTCTTCTTTTTTCGGAGTTTCCTTTTCTATTTTTTCTGAAGCTGGTTTTACTTTTTCCGCCGCCGGAGCTTCAACGGGAACGACAGAGGGTTCTTTCGGCACTTCTGTTTTCGGCGTTTCCGCTTTTGGCGTTTCGACGACCGGTGCTTTCTCTTTAGGAGCTTCGGTTTTTACAGCTTCAGCAGCTCCTTCTTTTATTTTTTTCTTTTTGTGAAGTGGAATTTTTTTACCTTCAACAATCTTTTCGGAAATTAATAAATTATGAATTGTCGGAGATGGTTTGGCTCCTACTGACAACCAATATTTGATTCGGTCTTGCCTTAAAACTTTTTCCTTTGTTACGGGATTCCAAAAACCCACCTCTTCGACAAAACGACCTGCGCGAGGAGGTTTTCTTTTATCGGTAACCACAATTTTGAAGGATGGTTGATTGACTTTTCCGACTCTAAATAGTCTAATGACTAGCATATTTTATTACCAATTTTTAACTGTCAGGGCGTTTCTAGCCGCCACTTCCTCGGCTTCCTGCTTGGAAGAACCTTCACCTTTGGCAATTAATTCTTTATCTAAAAAAATACCAATAATGAAATGTTTAACATGGTCTGGCCCCCATTCGTCTAAAACTTTGTAAGCAGGGGTAATTCCAACCCTTTCTTGGGCTTCTTCCTGGAAGCGCGACTTGGAATCCTTGAAAAGGCCTTTTTCAATAATCTCTGATAACTTTACAATTAAATAT
>Ga0315289_10004956_pt1 | contig 19776 bp, 27 predicted proteins | sample YL17G11_40_MG_FD_203452 | JGI IMG/M metagenome (GOLD analysis project Ga0315289, IMG submission 203452) | Sediment microbial communities from Yellowstone Lake, YNP, Wyoming, USA - YL17G11_40 | ecosystem: Environmental > Aquatic > Freshwater > Lake > Sediment | place: USA: Wyoming | collected...
AAGGAAGTTGATATTGGCAGATACACCAAATTTTACAGTAGGTATGGCTGCATCAATGGCTTCTTCAGAGATTCCGATTATGCGATGGTCAGCGGGTGTATTTCCGGCGGTAGCATTTTGCGCGTGGCTGACACGCTGATGCAAAATCGCAATACTCATATCAGATATGGTTTATACTTTGTAGACCTGCAAAACTGGTCTGACGCGCGCCGTAATATGCAGGTTAAAATATATTCGACGCTAACAAAACAAGATTTAGAAAAAGCATTACAAAATAAATGATTATTTAGCGCCCTGGAATTGTACGGAGCCCTTGCCCTTTGTTGCCAAAGCCCATAGGTGAATTGCAAATCTTTTAACATAACTTTATAAATCAACTTTTGAACGAACATATATAACAATATGGGAGATTTTAGACCAGAAAGTAGAGGAAGATCCGGCGGAGGACGCCAGTCTAGAAATAGCAGATTTGGCGGGAGACGCTCTGGTGACTTTGATAGAGGAGATAGAAGACCTGTTGAAATGCATGAAGCTACCTGTGCCAAATGCGGAAAACAATGCGAAGTTCCTTTTAGACCAACAGGAGACAGACCTGTTCTATGCAGTAATTGTTTTAGAAATGATAGAGATTCTGGTTCAAGAGAGAGAAATACTAACTCAGGTTCTGCGGGAATATCAAAAGAGCAATTTAATGAACTTAATACAAAACTTAATAAGATTCTTAACATCCTAGAGAGTATTGATTTTGAAGATGAGGGCGAAGAGGATGAAGATGAAGAAAGTGATGAAGGTTCTGAAGAGATAAAAGAAAGCGAAGACAAATCCGAATAACAAAAACTCAATTAGCGAGTTTTTGGAATGGAAAAATGCTTACATTTTTTTCATAAATAGCTATTAAGGCTTAAAAATTCTTATAGTATTGAAGAGAACTAAAACAAGAAGAAATAATTACTTCGCGCCCTGACTTCTCTTTGATGGTCTGAATTGTACAGAGCCTTTGCCTTTTGTTGCCAAGCCTCTTGACTCTCTGCCTGCTGCAGTCAGTCCTCTGAAGACTCTGCCTCTGTGCGCTGGCTTTGCAATCCAGCTTAACTTGCGGTCGGCTCTTATTGCTGGATGGTTTTTGTCAACCATTATTACTTCAAACCACTTGTATGCGCCATCCTGGCCAACCCAGTATGAGTTGAGAACTTCACAATTTGGATATCTTCTTTGCGTATGTTCCTCTGCCATTACTTGCAGGGACTTTCTTGCTGTTACAAAACGGCCATATGCTGATGGTTTTCGTCCGTGTCTTGGCTTTGGTCTCTTTCTTCCGCCTCTGACGACTCTACATCTAACAACAAAGATTCCTTCTTTTGCTCTATAACCAAGAGCGTGAGCTCTATCTAATCTAGTAGGATGTTCAACTCTGACGAGAGTAGGTTCTTTTCTTAATTGAATTAACCATTTTCGCCAATTTTCAGCGCCTAATCCTTGCTTAGGTTGCTTCCAGGCTTGTTTCAGATATTTTTGATAACCCATTTTGCTTTGTTAACGTCTCCGTAAAATGGACCAGCTAAAATCAGCGATTTTTAAGCGCTGCCCATTTCGTTTCCTCATTTAAGAGACATTACGATACTTGCAGTTCCTAATTTCGGTTTTTAAAGATTCCTACGATACTTTATAATCTTTTTATCACTGTTTTGTGCATGCGAAAATCCAAAGAGCGAATTCAGCTTGAATTAAAGATTCAGGAAAAGCATGATGAGGCTCATAATATAGCCATGCATATGGTTAATGAAGAGTTTAATGGGAACTTAAATGCAGCTCTCAGCGATGCGTCTTTCGTTAAAAAAATGCAAACAGCCATAAAAGACGTTTGGCAATTTTACAGATTATGTTATCGGACACTAGAAGACTTAGAGAAAAGAGAAGGATATCGCGCTACGCATATTTGTGCGAATGTGCTCGACAAAATAGCTAAACATCTGCCGGCGGGTAAAAACATATGCTACTATCCTTTTTCAGGCGTTGATTTTTACTGGGCGCGGATTTTCGATAAAGTGGTTTGTGAAGACATATCATTTGGCAAAAAAGAATTACCTAATATGTGGTGGGACCCTGAAACATATGGGCTTGAGAGAAGAAAAGAGATTATTGTAACACTAAAAGCACAAAAAATCATACCAAAATCCGCGAGTCTAGAATTTGTTGTGGGAGATGCAGAGGCAGACAGAGCCAGTAAGCAATTTAATAATTCCAACACAACTCTTCTAATTAAAGGTGGACACGATTTTCTAGGATATGTCAAATCAAGATTTTTCGCTAAAAAGCCGTTACGATACGGAGCAATAATTACCGTTACAGCAACCAATCCTTTGAAAGACATTGAAGAGAGACTTGCAAGAGATGATTACTCCAGAAAAGCATCTCTAGAGGGAACAAATTGGTTAATTCCTTATGCAATGCAGCTAAAGGACATTCACGTATTTATCAAAAAATTCTGAAATAAACGCCATGCAGAAAGCTTTTTATCTTTTTCACATTATGTTTTGTTACTTTGGAGGATTACTATGCCAAGAAAAGCGAAAAAGAAAGCAGAACCTGTTGAAGAACTAAAAATCGAAGAGCCAAAAGTAGAAGAAGAAAAGGTTGACTGGGGTGCAAAGGTTGCAAAAGCTGGCAAAATAATACTCGGAATCCTAATCATACTGGGCGGCATGTTCCTAATATGGACCTTCCTTCCGGAATTTTTAGCTGTGCTAAAAGGTTTGATTGGAGTTATTTTGATTCTGGTAGGATTATTAGTTATAGCATTAGGCTGGCTTGACTAAAACCCGAAGTCGGGCGGTGTCGCCCGCACCTTTATTTTTTTAGACTGTGGCTGTGTTTGCGGCTGCGGCTTAGTTTTTAGATATCTGCCCTGATAGGAATATGATTGTTGAGGACTCTGAGGTTTTCTGGGCTCAGATTTTGTTTTTGCTCTGGCAAATATAATTATCATGGCTAAAACCGAAACTATGATCACGGCAAATGCAAAATTATCTGACTGTATGAAACCGAAATTTGATGCAAAGCCTGAAGGGCTGCCTCCTGACGTGTTTGCAGTAGTTGGCGTTGACGCTGCCTGAATCATTTGCTGAGTTTCATTAGTAACAACTGGCGTCACAATCGCAGTGCCAGTTATTGCAAAATTGGAGAACCCTGGAACTAGAGATTCGAAATAGTAATAACTATTGTCCTCGCTTTTCAAAGTTGTAGGCATCTTTGTCCAGGCGAGGCTGAATCTCTGCAGCGAGATTGTGTTTTTGTCAATCGAATTTCCCGTTACCCAGGATTTTGAAACTTTGAAATCCAGTTTGCCATTCTTCATCTCAATATCCCGTATATTTTCAGTAACTATCTCGAAATATTTGTAAACGACACCAGAAACAGTTGTTGTGGTGTTAGGTGCTAAACTCAAACCCTTGGCTTTAATTTTTACGGTTGCGTTAATGTTCTTGTTTGGTGTGAAAATTATTTCTGTTAGCGGTAGATTTGCGCTGTTGACGTCTATTGTCTGTTCGGCATTCATAACTAGAGAATAGAATACTTGCGAAATGTCATACTCACTTTGTCCGCCGCCTCCTCCACCACCGCCTCCTCCGCCTCCCCCTCCGCCCCCGCCGCCGCTGTTATCAATGGTGAAATTGCCATCTGACATGTCTGATGCAGAAAGGCTGCCAGGATCTGTTGCAGTCACATTTATTCTGTAAGTACTTCCATCTGAAACTGAAGCAGTGCTCCAGCTATAGCTTCCACTATTAGACGCTGAAGTTGTAATTGCTGTCCAGCTGGCATTGCTATTTTGCCTGTAATAAATCGCAATCGTAAGAGTATCGTTATCGGGGTCTGTAGCAGTCCACCTGATTGTTTTTGAACCATACCAGGCTTCTCCGCCATTTGGCGCTGTTACGGTAACGGAAGGTGCTTCGTTAACGTTATTGACAATGAAACTATTTGCGGAAGTGCTTGACACATTTGATGCGCTGTTGTCGGAAGCTATTGCCTTGACTTTGTAATTAGTGCCCTCAGAAACAGCTGACGTGTTCCAGTTAACGCTGTAGACGCTGCCGCTTGGAGTGGAATCATTTCCTATCAAAGTGAAAGTTGAGCCGCCGTTGCTCGAATAATAAAACCAGACGTTTACTATGTCTGCCTGGCCGTCAACATCTGTTACTGTTGCATTTACTGATAGTATGCCGCTAACTCGCTCGCCGCCGTTCGGATGTAGCGCAGAAATTGACGGTAGTGTATCTTGAATTGTAACATTTGAAGAATTAACTGCAGTTCCATATGCTATTCCATCAGATGGAATAACCTGGCATTTCCATTGTTCGCCCCTGGTTGTGTTGCCATTGCCTAAAATAGATTTGTTGCTTGATGAAGTCACATTAAGGAATAATGTGGTACCGTTAAACCAATTAACTACCGTTCCATTTTGCGCGTCGTTATCAGGATCTGAATAATGCCACGTGCAATTCAGGTCGTTAAGGGTGCCAAGACTGCTTGGAGAGAGCGTGACGTTGCTCGCAACTGGCGCTGAATTATTGATTGTGAAACTGTAAACTGTTGAATTCAAATTGTTAGATGTGTCATTCGCCCAGACATAAAGCGTTTTCGCACCTTTTGTCCAGCTCGAAGTGTTTATGTCGTATGGATTTAGTAGCGTAACGTTTGTGCCGTTGAAATTATACCAAACGCGCGAGAGCTCGACATCATCAGTGACAGTCAGATTAATCATATCGCCTTTATTCATAGATGAGTTGTTTGCAGGAGACTCGAGAATTATTGCTGGCGGAGTTACATCGAAAGAGTCTATGGCTGCCAAAGCATCAATTCTGCGCCAAGTCATACCTGTCTGCGAATCGTTTAGAGCTATGCCTGTGCTGTTAATAATACTATAAACTTGTGACACTGTGAGGCTCTTATTTTTTACTAGTTTTTCGTATTGCTGTACCAAAGCAACAAGGCCAGCAACATGCGGGGTTGCCATCGATGTTCCGTACATCTCGACATAGTCGCCGTTAAGTTTAGTTGAATTTATTCCGTTAGCAGCCGTTCCTCCGGGTGCGACTAATATATCTGAAAATCCTGAGCCGCGATTTGCATAATCTGCGTAATTGTCAGATTTATCTGACGCAGTAACTCTTGTTGCATTTCTTATACAAGCCGGAGCGCTTATTGCAGTATAGTTAGCCTCATTCCCCGTCGCGACGACAACGGTTATGTTTTTAGCGACTGCATTATTGATTGCGGCAGCCATTGAAGAAACGTCTCCATCGCAAAAGGTGTCATTATGGTAGGTTGTTGTTCCCACGCTCATACTTATTACGGAAATGTTGTATGCTGTTCTATTGCTTATACACCAGTTGATTCCTGCTAGCACGTCTGAAAAACTACCGGACCCCGAAGCATCAAGAGCTTTAATTGCTATCAGGCCTGCGCCAGGTGCAACACCGGTTATTCCGCCACTAGCGGCTACGATCCCGGCTACGTGAGTGCCGTGGCCATTATCATCCATTGGGTCTGAATCGGTATTCACAAAATCATAACCATCAAGAACTTTAGAATTTGGAAAACCAGGACCCCCCAGGTCTGTGTGATCATAATCTATTCCAGTATCTATTATGCAGATAGTTTGCCCTATTCCCGTTATATTCACACCAGATAACTGCGTGTTGTGGACGTCATCTGCGTCTATCAGTGGAACAGAATCCTGCAACGTTGCGTGCACTTCTCTATCAAATTCTATGCTTAGCACATCCGTATTATTTTCCAGTTCTTCAAGACCCTCTTTTGTTATTTTGCCTGAAAAGCCGTTAATTATAGAATACTGGTGCCTTAACTCTAAGTTTGAACCTAAATCGGTTATAACCTGATTTTGCGCTTCAGCAAAAGCACTTAATTTTGCTTCCGAGGATAATGCATGCATGGCTTCCTTTGGCTCTTTCAGCAAGACAATTACCGAAACTTCTTGATTTTGAGAAAGTGCCAGTACAACTTCTGATTGTATGTTAATTTGCGTAGTCTCTAATGTATCTGCAGTTATAGGAACTAAGAAGAGTAATAGGAATATTGGAAGTAAAAATTTCAATTTCATTTTTTAGGCCATATTACTGTACATTCGCTGTTAACACATTTTATCTCGCCATTGTCGCAGTCAATGGTTCCTGACCTGCATTCCATGGTGCAAAAGATATTAGCACAATCAGGTGCAAAATTTTTGTTGACAACAGATGTCGCGTGGCAGCATTGTGCTGGCGCGCAATCAGAATCTACAGCACAAGTCATATTATCTATTGTTATCGGATTTGATTTCGGAATGTTTGTGCTGATTACATACACCAAGAATATCAAAACTGCTATAGCAAATATCAGTCCTACCAGTGGCCTCTTCATAATTAAAACATAAATGATGGCTATATATAAATTATTATTGTTGCTGCTTAAGATGCTGTGGAAAAAGCAATTGGATGGGCTTTGCCAATAGGCGCGGGTAAATTACTTTCTTCGATTTGGACACTATCTGCAAAAATGCGGATATTGCGATAAGCAAGTAAGCGCCGAGATATATTATATTAAACAACATGTGACTCATCTGTTCGTTTGTAATTAAATAGCTGAACATTATATCATATATCGCGAAAAGCAAAAATCCGCCGGACAAACAAAGCCATGAAACAAACTCTGGTCCCTGTTTATGCTTGAACACTGTTTCCAGCAAAAACAACGACAGAAGAAGCAGGAAAATGTCTCCAATGGGATATGCCAGCAAGAGTATGCCCTCAAAAAAGCTCACGTCTGAAGGAAAGACATTGACGCCAAATATGAAAATAAGTGCGAGGCTGGAGCCGGCAACTCCCGTAACTGACGCAAGGAAGTTTTTGAACAGGTTTTCCGCCTTGGCATCCTTCGCATACATAAATAGGCCAATGGCAAGCGGCAAATAGCCTGCCACCCAGAAAACATCCGCTAAGCTTGGCCAAGGATCTATAATTCCAAGAAGTCCTTCGTAAACAAACCAGATAAACTCTGCGGCAGACCACAGGCCGAAGCCGAGCAGGAAAAATTTCCAGGCGCCACGCGAGTCAAATTTATGCTTGAATATGCAGAAGCTTAACAAGACTGCTGTAAGGGAAATTACGAATATTAGTATATCATGCAAGAACAAGTATGTAGTTCCGCTCAATTTCAAAGGATGCGTGTATAAAATTGAGCCCACAATAAATACTACTATAGCTGTTGCCATTACGACATATGCCGGCTTGTGCTCCAAAGTCATGCGCATAACTTACACTCCGCTATAATACATTATGAGGACAAATAAACTGGAAAAATGTCATCGCACTATTGTATTTTATACTCATAGCTTTCCGTATAATTTTCACGTATTTATAGAAATTCTTTATTCTCTGACAGAAGGTGATGCTATTTAGATAATTCCTCCACGCGCTCATTGATATTTTTCGAATTGTTGAAATGTGATATGAAGAGCTGTTCCAGACATTTGACAAATTTTTCGTTAAGCATCCAAACCCCTAAGTCTCTGCCGTAATACGGACTGCTGTCATCAGGAATAGGTTCTATCAGCATAGCTTCCTTTCCGTCAACTGAAAACAGCTGGCTGTGCGCCATATCTGTGTGTTTCAGCTCGCAGAAATCAAAATTTTTTATGTCTTCCAGGCATTCTTTGCTTATTGCACCTGAAAGATATATTTTGACGCCGCGCTTGCTGGCAGCTTTTAGAATTGGCTTAAGAGATTCCATTCTCTTTATTCCATTGCCTGATGTGAAGATGTTTATGTGGTGCTTAGCCGCAGTTCCAAGCTCTTCCATTTTTTTGTTTATGGCTGCCCGTCCAGTCAATATCCAAAAGATCCCTCTGGGCTCTGTAAAATTCTTATTTTGGGCGAAGAGCGGCTCTATTTCTGTCAAAATCACATTTTCAACTGTTTTTAGTCTTTTATGCAGGTTTTTCTTTGCTGAATTAATTGCATCTGCCGGAGAAAGCGCTTTGCACTTCATGGGCTTTGTAGGCAGCGTCATTACAAAGCCTTTCATAACAAGACTGTCTATCACTTCATAGACTTTGCCGTATGGTATGCCTGTGATATCAGAAACATTTTTTGCTGTTGACGAGCCTTCAGTAACAAGCGCCAAATATGCACGGGCTTCATATTTATTCAAGCCTAATTCAGATAGTGCACCTTCTATCTCTTTAGGCGAGTGTTTTGTCAGATTCATGTTTTGTCTATGGATAATTCTATTCTCAAAATTTGATTTATGTCTTTTTTCAGTTTCCTGATAAGATGACGCCATTATCTACTTTATTGGGAGAATTCAAGATTTATAGCACAAGGGACAGATAATAGCGAAAAGTGTCTTATTGTAAAAAAAGAAAAAAAGAAATAATTACTCTGTTGGAACCACATCAGCTGCTACATCAACGACAGGAACAGCAAACATATCACAAACAGGTACGTTGAAAGCACTGCAAGCCTCTATTGTAGCTGTTGATATTCGTGCAATATCGCCGAACTTTATGTCGCACACATAAACTACCGGGCTTGTTGGAATTATTCTTGCGCTGCTCAAATCAATGTATCTGTTGCTTGAATAAGTTGTAGTTGACACATTCAAAGTCAGAGTAGTTATTTGTACTGTTTCTGTCAAGTAAGGGTTTATCTGGAACGGGAAGACATATGGGTTGTCTATGTTAATTATGCTTCCATAAGTCACTGTATTCGTGCCATTTGTCAGCCTAAAAGTTCCAACAATCATATTTCCGTTGAAAACTACATCTCCGCCACCGTCACAAGCAAGTGCTGGTACTGCACTAAAAGACAACAAAGCCGCTATTAAAACTCCAAATAAAATTCTCTTTTCCATGGTGAGAATACCATATCTATAGAACAAAATAAACTTAGTTTACTCTGCACGGAGAGAGAAAATCATTCTCCACTTGCAGATAATGGTTTTAGCTCTTGTAGATATTTTTTTGAATCATATCTCCAGGAAACGGTTTTGGGGTCAAACAATTCGTGGTAGTGTTGTTTCAGCCAGCCCTTGGTTTTGTTTTCCCAATATTCTGATGACTTAGTATAATTAAACAATACTAGCTTACTGATCCTCTTTACGTTACACAAATCAGAAAGCATATTGAAAATTTCAGTCATGCCGGACATATTAGTAGTGATTTCAAACAATAATTCTTTCTTACCGCTGGCTGATTCGTTATAGGCAATAAACAAAGAATTCTTTAATAATTTTTTAAATAACTCTTTTATTTCATTTTCATTTCTAAGCTCTAATACCCCACAGAAAGAAATGTTATCATCCACGTAAAGCGGACCATACGACACTCTAATTTGCTGAAAAAACATATCAAAATTTTTATGCAAGTAGTTAAGGGTGTCGCGTACGAGACAAATGCCCTGTCCATCGTTTTTTTTGTTTTTAATTTTTATATCTTTAATGTAATCCCATATACTTTCAGATAATTTTTGTTTCATACTAAACCAGATTTTTTTTGAGGAAGCATGCGCTTTATAATGCTCTATCAAAAGCGGTACTAAAAACGGATTTTCTTTTATTTTGCTGTGTATTTCGGCATTCAGGATTTTGCTGTCTGGTATTTTTATTTCGGAAGCATCACGCGACTTTTTTGAGAAATCTACGCGGCCATCTTCCTCTACTGCGAGATGTAATGGCGTATAAAGTATATTAGAGCATCTCAACTTCAGAAGTTCATAATTTCCTATCAATTTTGCATCTAAAGCTTTGCGCCAGAAATTTTTAAATTCATCCAAGTGTTTTTCAGGAATTGCGTAATGAACTACAAACGTATTTTTTAACTCTCTCAGGCTTGCGCCAGACATCAAATACGTCTTATAGGGTATCAAATCTAATATTTTCGGATTCTTTAAATCGGAAACAAAAACTACGGTCTTTACGAGACCAATCCTCTCCGTGATTATGTGCGGGTAATAAGTGAAGTAATGGTGTTCTTTCAGCCATTTGAGCCAGCGCTTTATGGTTCTTTCAGAAACTTTCTTGCCCTGGGTTGTTATCACTTGGGACATTTCTTTAGGGGCCATCAGTTTTTGATGTAAAGTCAACTGATACATGAATTCCAGAAGTCTTTTATCAAAGGTGTGAAGGGCCATAGATTCTCAGCATACGTGTTTTAGCGTTTCAGTCTTTTAAAGATTGTGCGGGAAACCTGTCGTCTTGACTGTCTGCTTATATTTTCCCTAAGGTAACTAGTTATCATATAAAAAGCGATTAAGGATACAAACAAAATTACCAGAGCCGATTTTGAATCTGTGCCCGCGGGAATTCGTAATAAAGCTCCTGTGATAAGACTTTGGCTTTCTGTTTCTGGTTGAGTTTCTTGAACTTCCTGTTGAGGTTGTTGCGGTAGTGGAACATAAGGTACCGGAGGATACGAAATAAATACTGTTTGATTCTGCGTTTGGTTTTGCGTCGTAGTTGTTCCTCCAGCACCGCCACCACCTCCGCCCCCACCGCTCGTTTTTATCCTTACGTTTCCATTAACAGTATCTGCGCAAACTGGTGCAAATATGAGTAAAAGAATCAGCAATGTAAGCAAGATTTTCTTAATCATCCAGACACCGCCGTGAAAGTTATTGTATTGCTACAAGAACCGCCAACTCCTGAAGAGGGGATTTGGACTCTCCAGTAAGTCAAAACAGAAGAAGGCGAGCCCGTGCTTTTTGTAATGTTCAAATCAACGGTTACCGCACCCGTTGTAAGCGTTGTCATTAAATCATAACTTGTGTTATCCGCAGAGTCGTATCTTATATTACCAATAGGTATTGTTCCTGACGCACAAGCCATATTATTTCCAGAAACCTGCGCATCTATCTGCACATTTCCTTTGTTTTCAACTGAAAATTCAACTTCAGAATCGTTTGTGCTTGTGTCACCGAGATTAAGAGTGCCGAAGTTCATTGATGCCGGCACACTAAGAGCAACAAGCTCGTTTACAGTTGTTGTAGTTTCATTTGAGCCTGAAGAAGAATCGTCATAGGCCCTTATTTTGCAAGTCCAGGTGCCGTCTTTTGCATAATACTGTAAGCTAAAGGTACAAGTTGCTGGCATGTCTGTTGCAGATGTATTGGCACCTAAGTTGCAAGATGTATTTGTGTAATGGTCATTATTATCATCTGCTGATGCTTCCGTACTTGATGAACGCCAAATCGTTGCATTGACCGTTGTTATATTTGCCCAGCCGTCGCCATCTGATACTGTAGCTTCGCAAGTAACTGCTTTTGTTGAGCCTGCATTAAGGTTTACTGGGTCTGTGACTGTAACTGTTCCGACAGTCGGCGCTGCCGCTAATGCTGCAGGAATTAAAATTAAAAATAGAACTAAAAGAAAGTATTTCATTTCTTTTTGCTTTTCTTCTTTGGTCTTGTCAAAAACATTGCCGCTGCTAGTATCAGCAAGACAATTGTTGCTATAGCTAACATTAAACCGGAGCTAATACTTTTAGTGCCGCTGGCCGCCGCAGTTTTTACTGCTTTCACCGTTCCTATATTCACTGTTACTTTTACTGCGACACCTGTTGCAATTGCGCTTCCTGTTCCACCCGCAGTATTTTCTGTTGGTGTTGTTGTGAATGTTATGGTGCCCATATGACTGCCAAGCTCCTCAAACAAAGAAGACTTTGCTGTGACTGTTATTTCAAGCGGTTCATCTATCTTAGTTTTCAAACCTGAAGTTGGGCTTACTGTTATGAGATCCTTGATTTCATCGCTTATAGAATACGAAACTCCTACATAGGTTAGTGAATTTGTACTAACACTTACTATCTTTTCCAGAGAATCTCCTTTTCCTATATCAAAAGTCAGCGTAGCAGGGCTTGCTCCAAAAGCTACTGCGTGCGCCGATGTACTTAGCAATATAAAAATTATACCTGTGATTATTATAATCGCCGATTTCATTTTTGAAATAAGAGGGGCACGAAGCCCCCTAAATTAACAATTTTAGCCTGCTACTGCGGTTACGGTCAATGTGTTTGTACAAGTTCCGCTTACTCCGCTTGTTGGGATTAGTATTCCCCAATACTCGCTCTTATCGGAATCTACACCGTCGCTAGATGCTACACCTCTAACGCCCAGATCAAAACCTGTTTGTGTAACTGCGGATTCTGTCAATCCTGTTGTCAGCGCATCATAGTTTGCACTTGTAAGGCTATATTTTGTGTTGGTTGCAGGTATTGTCCCTGAAGTGCAAGTATAGTTAGTGCCAGAATATATTGCATCAATCTGTATGTTGCCCTTGCTTCTGATGGTCATGTTTGTTGCTGTAGTGCTGTTTGTACCTAGTGCCATGCTTCCAAAATTTATAGTGGCATCCGTTACATCCAATGCTGCCAAAGAATTTACCGTATTGTCATCTGTTCCTGAAACAGACTCACTTGACAAATCCGTGGCTGTTATGTTTGCAGTCCATGTTCCGTTCAAAGCCATGTAGTTCAGTGTAAATGCACATGTTGCGATTACAGTATTTCCACTTACGCCGCTCAGCGTACAACTACTGTTTGTCAGATGTATGTTCTCATCATTAGATCCGCCACTTGTGGATGTGCTATGGTATAATGTACCTGTTGCCGTGTTGACATTTCCACCGCCATTTGTGTCTGTTACTGTCACATTTGCTGTTACAGTTACGGTGCTTCCTGCTGACAAATCAATTGCCGCATTTGCGCCTGCTTGGTTCCATAAAGTTACTGTTCCAATTGTTGGTGCTGCGTTTGTAATTGTCACGTTTCCTGAAGCCGTGTCTGCCAGTATTGCTTGAAAGCCGAATACGAAAGTCGTTGCTAAAGCTATTGCTAAAAGCCATAATACTTGTTTGTTCATTATAAGTTACCTCCCAGAATTCTGAATTGAAAATTAGGTATAAACTTTGATTACAAAATAAAAAATGAGAAAAGTTTTCTCTCTCTATGGGGAAAAATCAAATCTGCAGTAAGGAAATCCCGTAACCTACGGCGTATGTTGCTGCGGCCGCAATCATACCCATAGAAGCGTTGAACAGCCCTTCGTAAAGCGCATCTCTTTTTGTAAGTCTTCCTACGAGGAACCCTATCGTAAACAAAAATACCGCGCTCATGACTACTGCAAATTTCAGACTCGTAATTGTATCTCCGAATCTGAACAAAAATGGAATTAGAGGCACTACTCCGCCACCCATTGTTACGAGCCAAAACATTGCGCCTTCTGTTGCGCTTCTTTGAGCAAGAGATTTTTTGTGCCCTAAAATTCTTTCTCTGACTCTTGCCGAGCTGTATGATGAAAATCCCATTGAGATGGCTTCTGCCATCATTGCTGCGACACCGGCAACAAGAACTATGAGGTGATTTGTTGTGGCGCCTGCAACTCCTGAGATGACTGCAAGAGTGCTGATGACTCCGTCCATAGAGCCAAAAACTCTTGCACCAACTGCTTCTGCTCGTTCATGGTCTCTAGGTTTAATCAGTGGCATATTGCAAATATGAAGGCACAGTTTAAATAATTTAATGTCATAGAAAAAGGCATGACAACAACGCTAAAAATCATTGTTGACAAAAAAGAGAGGATGGGCCTTAGCCTGCCACATCTACGGGAAATCTATTCTTTCAACGTCATACAAAAAGAAGACAAGCCAGCAAACTGGCAGGAGCGGGCTGCGGAATTTGATCCCTACACTGTTTACACTTCGACAATTACTGTCGAAAAAATAGACATGCAGCTGGCAATTGCGCTGAAAAAACTTCTTCTGAACAGCCCAACATTCGAGAAATTAAAAATTGTGATAGATGATTTTGAAAACTTTGAAATAACAAAAAAAGAAACGGCAAAAGAAATATATGAAAGACTGATTGAGTAGTTTACTTCTTCCCTCGTAGAATAAAAAAATTAAAGAACTAAAAAAAATTCTAAATGCTATTTATCTTTTCAGTAATTTGTGTGATTTGATATATATCCAAATCTTCTTGGTCATTCCTGATGGTGGCACAGGCTTTGAGCCAATTATTGCGCCAAGCTTTGCATCTGGTTTTATCATCATTCCACCGAATGGTAATCTTTTTTTTGCAGCCATAATACACCTCCGTTTATCAGGAGATGCCTTACAGTTTTCGTTTAAATAACTTGTTATCCGAGCTAACCTAAAATTGATAAACTTTTCCCAACCCATTACAGCATGACTTTTCAAGGGACAACGATTCGTAAAGCTTGGTTTAAGCCGCCTTTAACTAATGAAGAATACGAGAAAAAGAAATACACAATACCGAATTTTTCAAAAGAAGAACTGCAAATAAATAAGGAAAAAGTAGATCTGCTAAAACAAAAATTAGTCAGCCAAATAAAAAAAGAAAAAATTGATGCGGACTTGCTGCTTTACGGTTCGCAATTATACTACCCTTCGCCAAAAAAAGACGTGGACATATTAGCAATCTACGGTGATGTCCGCGATGCAAAACGATTAATTAAATTACTTGGTGGCAAAACAGAGCCCGTACTTTCTTCAGATGTGCTAACACAACCCTTCACGCGTTTTACATTCCATTCCAGATGGAATAATGCTCAAATGTCTGTTGGGCTCCTTAGCAGGAAATGCCTTGAAAAAACATTAGAATTAAAATTTGAGGTTCCTTTGACCGCAATCCGTGTTAAAAAACCATCCACGCCAGCGATTAAAAGGCAAGGCCTGTTTGATGGTAGAATCATCTGGGCACCTCTGAAAATTAAACCTGCAATAATTAACGGTAAGAAATATTGGTTACGATTACACCATTCTTGGGTTTTACTTCCAAAAACTTTGGCGCCGGCGTCGCTACCTATTTATGTTGAGCAAATGTTAATAGGAGATGTGTTCTATTCTCTAGATAGGCGAAGATTAGACACAATCCTCTCTCGCGTTATGCGCCTAGCTACTGATGCTTTGGAGGAGTTCAATTCGAAGCATGGTAGTGGTTGTATCGAAAATGCGTTTGTCCGCAACAGGCTATTCCCTGACTGGTTCAGAAAGAACCTATTGAAAAAATTGAGAAATCTGTCCGATGGAAAATACATCTAAATTTTCAAATAGCGATAAAATAATTATGCGATTAGCTCTAGAAGAAGCCAAAATTGCTTTGAACAAAGGAGATTATCCTGTTGGAGCAGTATTAGTTATCGACAGAGAAGTTGTTGCAAAAAAAAGAAACCGTCTGCATAACGATAAGGATTGGGTATCGCATGCAGAGTTATTGCTGATAACAGAAAATTCCAAGCTTATCCGAGAAAAAATTAAAAGTGGTTCTAAAGTAGAGCTGTTTACGACCTTAGAACCGTGTTTAATGTGTTTGGGTGCTTCTGTATCGAATAGGATATCAAGAATTGTTTTCTCTTGTCCGGATCCTCATGGAGGTTCAACACACTTAAATCCTAAACAATTGACAGACTGGTACGCTAGAAAGTGGCCAAAAATCGAGGGCGGTTTACTTCATAAAGAATCTTATGGGTTGATGATTCAGTTCATGAAATCTAAAAATACGGAAACGTGGAATAGAATTCTCAAATTGTTTGAAGCTATGTACAAATAGCAAAATATTTAATCTATTAATGCTCAGCTTATCTATGAAAAAGCTGATTTTGATATTGCCGCTAATCGCATTAGCAATAGTTCTGGTTAGCGGATGCGCAAGCAATGGATCTGTAACAGGCAAAGTCACGGCAACTCCTGAAGGCAGCAAAATCAAACTTCTGCAAGACCAGATAAAAGTCGGTATGACTCAGGATGAGGTCAAAAGCTTAGCAGGCGATCCCGGAGAAATACAGATGGTACGCGACTCTTTTGTATACTGGTACTATTCCGAGAATTCTGATGTGCTGCAAGTAGCTTTCAACAACGGCAAAGTATCTGAAGAACACTTCTACTAAGCAAACTTTAAATAACTTAGTTATCAGCGGTGCTGAATGGAAGACATACACACACCAAACATAAAACCAGAAGAGCTCAAACCAGAGATGAAGGTTGTTGTAAAAAAAGGCTTGCTTTGGCCTGCTGTTACAGGAATTTTACTGATTTTGCTAGTCGCATCAGTCTGGACTGGCGGATTCGGTTTTAACGGGCTAACAGGAGCTGCACCAACACAACAAAATGAGACCAATCCTACTGAAAATACTAAAGTAGACGTCAGCATGGGTGACGGTATAGTTTTGGGAAAAGCTGATGCTCCAGTGACCATCATAGAATTCTCTGATTTTCAATGTCCTTACTGTGCAAGATTCGTTCTGAACACATTGCCAGAAATAAAGTCGAAATACATTGACACGGGAAAAGTGAACTTAGTGTTCAGAGAGTTTCCATTAAGTTTCCACCCAAATTCTAACAATGCAGCTAATGCTGCGGAATGTGCTGGAGACAAGTTCTACGAAATGCACGACAAGCTTTTTGCAGGACAGGCAGATTGGGCTTCAGTTGCTGACCCTACAACTGTATTCAAAGGTTACGCGAAAGCTATTGGCGTTAACACAACGCAGTGGGAAGCTTGCTACAGTTCAGAGCAATACGCGGATAAGATAAGCAAAGACTTTTCAGATGGCGCAGCAGCAGGCGTAACAGGAACACCAACATTCTTTATCGGCAACGACAAAGACGGATACACCATGTTAGTGGGCGCATTGCCGGCAGCTGATTTCGAGACAGCAATAGATGCAGAGCTAAAATAAGCTCTGTTTTCTCTTTATTTTTTATAGACAAACTTAAAAAGTTTCCAGCTTTCATCAGAACATGAATTTCAAACTTGATAAGGAAACGGTGATTGTTGCTGCAATCTTCATAATCGCTTTGATAGTTATGCTCGCCTGGGCAATACATTCTGTAGATATTTACAACGGAACTTTTCCATAATTAGCCGACAAAAGCCCTGTAAATCTCTTCTAAAAATTTTTGATCACCTACTACGAGCGGCGGGTGCTCATTTAGTGTAACGATTAACGGGTGCCTTACATTCTGTATTACAAAAGGCTGTGCGTGTTCTGCCTTTTCTTTCTCTGTTTTTGGGTTGAACGGATATTTGTGCCCCGTGCCGGTAATCAGTATGTGAAGTGCGTAGATGCCTGATTGATCTATTGCGGTACAAAGATTGCGAATTGTGTGATAACTTTGTATTTCCTTAATCAAAACTAAATTATCCGCAGAATAATAAAGTATCGCGAAACGGGAATCTTTTGCGTCTTTTACCTCACGATCATAATCCATTATATCTTTTCCTCTGAAGGCCATTAGTCTAGCCCACAAGGAGTCATCCTTTGTTTTCTTGAATTCCTTAATACGGGCTACCAAGCCTTCATCCATGCAATTAACTAAATAGTTAAAACATAAAAACCTTCTCGATACCCTAAGGTTTTTATTGCTATGCTTAACGGAAATTTATGGATCTAGACAACTTAGATCTATTGGAAAATGCAAGAAAGTTTCGTCAAAATCTCGAAAAGATTCTAGCTAAAGTCGAAGAACTGCCGCCCGGCGATGAAAGAAACAGACTTATTGATGAAACCTATAGGAAAATAGAATCGTACGAGCAGTCCCGCTCTAAAACTACGCTAACAAATGAGGGATATACGCGATACTGCGCCTTGATAAATTGACCAAACCATTAGGCTTATAAAGCCTGAAATTTCTGTTATTTTTAGTTATGAGTAGACGAGTTTTAGAAGATTCGGGGAAAATAACAAAACTAGAAAGGAGTACAAGATAAATGGCATTCCAAAGAGGACCTAGAGAAATGTTCGATGCCGTCTGTTCTGAATGCGGACAACCATGTCAAGTTCCATTCAAGCCAGCCGAAGGTCGACCAGTATTCTGTAGAGACTGTTACGCAAAAAAGAAAGGTCAATAGACTTAGTCTTAGATTATATATCATAGTCTAAGTTTTTATTTTTTTAATATTTCTTCAAGGTTTTTAACAAAATCCAGCAAGAATTCCTTTTGCTTATCTTTTACATCTGAATTAAGCGGGAAGCGCAGGCAAGAGTCGTTCCCTGACTGCTGCAAGTCAACAAGTACTGTACTGCCATTTGATGTTATCTTATAATTCCAACCGTTTACATGATCTGCGTTTAAGCCCAGATTTTTGGCTGCGGAATAAAAGGCATTTTTCAGAATCATAGTTCGTCCCAGGTACTTTTGCAACCCCAGGGAAAGTTTATTTGGCCACACATGATCGGAATTATCAGAATATTTTTCAGAATGAGTAAAATATTTCCTTAAATCTTCATCGGAGATTTCAAAATACTCTTCTGATGCGCTCCAATCTCCAGTCATGCAAGTTCCATTTTTAATAACTCTTTTAAATCTTGCCAAAATCCGCTTAACAAGTTTTTTATCACTTCTCTTATTTTTAGAATTACCATGGTTACAAATGAATTCAAGCTTGAAGGCGGGATTGCTGGAAAAGAGTTGGTTGTTGTAAATCCAACAGTCGGGAATATGGGCGTCGGACAGCTTGTTCTCGCCGGCACCTCATACGAATATCGGGAAGGCCCGCATCCGAATATGAGCGAATGGCGTGACACCGAATACAAAGATTACAACAAGTATTACTTGGGCAAAGTCGTATTTGCAGAGTTAAAATTACAAATCGGCAGCAGAGAAGAAAAGCCCATCAAAGAAAAATTAGAGGAGGTAAGAAAAATTGCTGAAGGAGGTTTGAAAAAGCCCGTGCCAGTAGAAAAGAGGCCTTATGAGCTTATTTTGAACCCCGCTATAAAGATTGAAAGATCCTATCGTAATATATACTGGGGCTTTGAAAAAGACGTTCTGCTAAAGACAGAGGATGTCTGGGCGCCAAGCCTTGAACTGCTAATATCCTTGTGCCGGTCAGACCCTGAGGGCATGAAGAAGAATTTTGATCTCGAATTAGGTTCCAAGCCTTTACTCAAATACCACGGCCACGAATACGAGCCCATGAAGGTTTGACTGAAATGGTTACAAAGAAAGAATTAGAAGTAAAGGGAGCAATCGTGCACAATTTAAAACCAAAAAAGCGAATGAAAGGCGTTCTTGGAGAAATCAAACCGTTTACAACAAAATTTGCTCCAGAAGCAGAACGTTTTGCATTGCATGAAGGGCTTTCAGAAGAAGAAATCAAAGAAGAATCTCCTTGGCTTAATTTAGCGGACATTAAGGAAAATGACTTACTGATGATTATTGAGGATGGACGTGGTGGTGTTATAGGTTACCCTCACACCTTTAACTATCTTATTCATTGCTACTTGGGCAACGTGCTCGTATTCAAAGAGGACAAGCTTTCACAATCTTATGAATTTCACCTGGCGCCAACACTTGAGTTTAAAGCCATAAATGTGCACGAACACTACGGGGCTCAGTCTTACAACGTACGCTTTAATAATTGCGGGAAAGGCACCAGTGATTTGCTCAAGGTGGCATCGCCCTCAGACAAATTCATCTCAAAGCTGTATGCAATAGCTCCTGATGTTATGACGCGATGTTTTAGAGTAAAGGAAACAAAAGGCCTGATGCTGCCCAATGCCCGGCTTGTAAAATACAATACCAAATAAGTACACTTTTAAGACTTCTTTCAGGTATAAATTCTATGCCAAAAACAGAGTACTGGGGAAGAATAGACCCTGAAAAAGCTAAGGGGCTAGAGGATATTCTTGATGATTTAGTTAAAGATGAGGGTCTTTGCTTGAAAATAAAAGGAAAATACATTGTGCATAAAGACGGCTC
>Ga0315289_10004957_pt1 | contig 19775 bp, 22 predicted proteins | sample YL17G11_40_MG_FD_203452 | JGI IMG/M metagenome (GOLD analysis project Ga0315289, IMG submission 203452) | Sediment microbial communities from Yellowstone Lake, YNP, Wyoming, USA - YL17G11_40 | ecosystem: Environmental > Aquatic > Freshwater > Lake > Sediment | place: USA: Wyoming | collected...
AAGAAAGAAGGGGAGAGAGCAAGCTCTGACTTTGACAACAAGAGCAATAAGACGATTGACGTTTAGAGAACCCGGTTGATTGGAGGGAGAGAGAAAGAAAGAGAGAGAGAGAGAGAGAGAGAGACTACCAAAAAAAAACAGAGTCTGATTGTTTTTGCTGCGTCCTTTATAGGTTTCTTTTGCTTTTTTTACCACGGGGAGAGGAGAGGAGGAAAAGTTCGATTCCATCATGCTTTTCGAGCGGGAGAGAGAGAGGAGAGAGCAACTGCTTTGGAAAAGGAGAGCGGGAAAGAGAGAGAGAGTCGGACTCGCCCTTATCAAAAACAACACACAAACAAAATCTGGAGGCGCTTTGTTTTTTTACTTTGACCAACAACAGAAAAGTGGAACTTTCTCCCGATCGTTGAACGAGAGAGAGCAAAAGAGAAAACAGAGGGCTTTGTGTAAGGACTCTCTGCCCGAGGTGATTTTTCGATTCGATCAAAAAATTAGAGTAGGAGGCCGAGTTTTTTTTTTTCAAAAACCATTTTTTTCTCTCTGCATTTCGATTGCTCCCCGAAATGCTTCAACTCCCCAGGCCAAGCACCCCGGTCGCTCAACTGCCCCGAAACAATGCGCGCGATCAATCTCTTCCGCCTCGAGCATCGAAACCAGTACCGCGTGCCGCCGCCAAGAAGAAATACGACCGAACTGTTGCCACAGAAACACCTCGACCTCGGTCACCTCTCCCGACGTTCCTCGCTGCCCTCTTCGCCGCCGGCGCGACCCTTGGCCCGCCGCTCGACGGCATCCACGGCGCGTTCGCGCTCCTGCGGTACGACCTCGCTCCATTAAAGCTAGGAGACGGCGCCGGCGCGCTCCACACGTCGCTGACGGTCCCCCTGCTGCTCGGGACCTTTTACGCCGCGAGCGGGTTCTTGCACGTCGTGGGCGACGAGTTTTTTTCCACCGCTGCGCTCCCTCTTCCGACGCTTCCTCTTCCTCTTCCTCGCCGGGGGCCGGCGCTCGCCGCTTGCACCCTCGCCCTCGTTGCGGCGCACCTCGCGCTCAGCGCCCTCCTTTACGACGCCGGGGTCCCGACAGACCAGATCTCGCTCGCGCTCTACCCGGCCGCCTTTCTGATCTGGCTCTCCCTCGACAGGACGCCCGCGGGCGCGGCGCTCGCGCTCGCGACCGCCGCCGCCGCGCCGCTCGCCGAGCTGCTCCTGATGAATTCGTTTGGCGTCTGGCACTACCCGCGGGCTGACCTATTTTTAACTCTCCTCGGGGACCAGAAGGGGATCGTGTCGTGGGTCCCGGCGTGCTATGCGGGCTATTCCGTGTGGATCGGGGCGCTGAAGAGGTGGGTGAGAGGAGCAGGAGGAAGTGGAGAGTGAAAAGATAAGAGGCGGCGGCGGCCGGTCTGCTCCGTGTGGATCGGGGCACTGGCGAGGTGGGCGAGAGGAACAGGAGGAAGTGGAGAGTGAGAAGAGGCGGCGGCGGCAGCGGCGCAAGACAAGGAGAGAGAGAGAGAGTCCGCCTCTCCCTCTATCTGTAATTCTAGCTCATTCGCAGGTTAATGGTGTACAAAAGAATGCTTTCTCGCGCGTCGCCGATCTCTTCTTTGGCCCGACGACGAACAAAGAGGGGCTTCGAAGCGCGCACATGGCGCGTCTCGCTGTTTTTCTAAAGAGGTCGGGGTCGAAAACGAACGGGGAAAAAGAAAAAAGAAAAAAGTCCACCTTGACGGTGCTTCACTCTTTCTCTGCTTTATCTCTCTCTCTCTCTCTCTTCTCGCTGCTCTCCCAAGCTCGCTCGCCTCTTTCCCTCTCCCCTCTCTGAATGGATCTTCGCGTCAAGAATGGCGGCGCAGAACCGCCGCCGCCGCCGCCGCCGCCGCCTTCAGCAGCAGCAAGCGGAGAAGGAACCGCTGCCGCTGCGGCGCCGTCACCGTCGAGCATGCAACGAGGAGGAAAGAGCCCTTCTCCGTCGCTCGACTCGAGCAGCATGTTCTCTTCGGCCTTTGCAGGCTACGCCAGCAGGGGCCCCAAGGGACCGTCCTTGAGCAGCGGCACGGCGATGACGGCGGCAGAGGGCAACAGGCGCATGGCGGACAACAGCAAGCGCCTCACCCCCATCCTCAGCGGCAACGCCGTCATTGACGACGACGACGGAGGCAACAACGGCAATAACGACATTGCTTCCTCTTCGTCGAAACGCAAGAAGAAGCGTCGCCGCAGCAGGAAGAAGCGCTCTCCCTGGCTGTCCGCGCCGATGATCCTGGGGTCCGAGGTCGCTTCCAATATTGCGTGAGTTTGGTTTCGGAGTTGAAAGAAGAAGAAGCGGAGGGAAAGTCCTTTTTTTTTTTAAGTCGACTAGAAAAACTTGTCTCGACCGACCTCGACCTCTTCCGGAAAGAAAAAAAACGACAAAAACAACGCAGCTACTACTCCATCTCGACCAACATGGTCATCTACCTCCGCGCCGAGCTCGGGTACATGCCAGACAAGGCCGCTCTTGTGGTAAGAAGAAGAAGAGGTTTTTTGCTCATCATTTTTTGAAAACCGGCGGGGGTGAAGAATGCGAAGATGGAAAACTTTGGTCTAAAAAAACTCCTTTCCTTCCTCCAAACAAAAAAAACGAAAACAAATAAAGTCATCCGCCCTGATCGGCTCCTCGTACATCGCCGTCCTCGGCGGCGGCATGCTCGCCGACGGCGTCCTCGGGCGAGCGATGACCGTCCTCGTCTCCGCATTCGTCTACGTCCTGGGCCTCGCCCTCCTCACGCTCTCGGCCTTCTTCGTCGAGAAGCTCCGCAGCAAATATGGAATGAGATACGGCGACCGTCGCGTGTCGGAGATCGCGCACGGCGCAGACGTCACGCTGTTCTACGCGGCCAGCGTGCTGATCGCACTCGCCGCCGGCGGTATCAAGCCCAACGTCTCGTCGCTGGGCGCGGACCAGTTCGACGACTTCGACGCCAAGACGGGCGCGCCGCTCGACGACAAGAGCGCGTTCTTCGGTGAGTGAAAGGAGGGAGGAGGTGTTATTTCTCTCTCTCTCCCTCCTCCCTTTGGGGGAGGGAGAGAGAGAGAAAGAAACACCTTTTGAGGCTCGCCGATCGATATTTTGATGATGAAGAACTCCGGGCTGGAGCGCACCTGGATCCAATAGATGGAACACAACAGAAGCGCAGTTTCGTTCAACAGCGTCCGAGTTTGCCAATCATCGACGCGAACAAGAGTTCTCATTTTTTCCCCCAAAACGAACCAAAAAAAACAATTAACCGAAAACAGGCTGGTACTACTTCTTCATCAACATCGGCGCTCTGCTGGCCGCGACGGTGCTGGTGTGGGTGCAGACGAGCGGGAGGTGGACGCTGGGCTTTGCGATCCCGACGGCGATCACTGCGCTGGCCACGATCGTGTTCATGCTCGGGTGGAGGGTGAGTGAACGTTTTTCTTTTCTGGTTTGTTTACCTTTTGAGGTCGACGGGGGAAAAACCTCCAACTTCCAAAAAGACAACTTGCTCACTCCTCTCTTTTTCTTTCTCTCCCTCGCTCTGAACACCAACAACAACATCAAAAAAACAGGGGTACCGCAGGTACCCGCCTGGAGGCCCCCCGCTCACGCGCGTCTTCCGGGTGCTCGCGCTTGCTTTTAAAAATCGCAAGGCCGAGCTGCCCGAGGACCCCCTGGACCTCTACGAAGCCGACTTGGACGAGGGCGACCCGCTCGCCAACGACTCCGGCGGCTGCGCGGTCAGCGACGCCGCCGTCGGCGGGTTTCTGCGCGCCGCCGGGAACAAAAAGGGGTTTGGGAGCAGCAGCGCCGACGGCGCCGACTCCTCCGGCGGCGAGGACGACGCCCGCCTCCTCGACGACTGCGCTCCCCCTCCGCCGCTCGCCCACACGGAATCCATGCGCTGGCTCGACCGCGCTGCCGTCGTCCCCGCCGGAGTCTCCTGGCCGCTCTTCGGCGACCCCGAGCCGACCGACTTCGTCCCCGTCAGCCAGGTTGAGGAGGCGAAGCAGCTCTTTCGGATCATGCCCATCTGGGCGACGCTCCTGATCTGGAACCTCGGGTACGCGCAGCTGGCAACGATCATGGTCCAGCAGGCGGAGTCGATGCACCGCAAGTTCGGCAACTTCGACATCCCGCCGGCGTCCGTGTCGGTGTTCGCGACGGCGACGATCCTGGTGCTGGTCCCGCTCTGGGACCGCGTGGTGCGCCCGCTGCTCGAGAAGAGGCAGTGGGCGCCGACAACGCTGCAGCGGATGGGGATATCGCACGCGCTCATGGCGGCGAGCTTCCTCGTCGCGAGCTTCGTAGAGTTCAAGCGGACGAGCTACTTCAACGTGCGCGGGAAGCTCGCTGCCCAGGTCGCCCAGGCGGCGCGGTTCTCGGACACCAACGTCTTTTGGATCGGTGAGAAGTTTTTTTTTTACTTTTTTCTTTTTCTTTTCGTCGTTTTCGGGTCTTTTTCTTCTTCGGCGTATCCTTCTCCGACATCTCAGTTTCTTTCTCTCTCCCTCTCTCTCTCCCCCCCTCTCTCTCTCCCTCTCTCCCTCTCTCTCTCCCTCTCTCTCTCCCCCCCCCTCTCTCTCTCTCTCTCTCCCTCTCTCCCATTCTCTCTCCCTCTCTCTCTCTCTCTCTCTCTCTCTCTCTCCTTCTCTCTCTCTCTCTTTTTCTCCAAACGATAACGACGACAACGAGAACAACAAAACTCAGCGCCCCAAATCATCATCATGGGCCTCTCCGAGTTCTTCTTCATCGGCGCGATCGAGTTCTTCTACCAGCAGTCGCCCGAGAGGATGCGGTCGCTGGCGGCCGCGCTCGAGCTGGTCGCGTTCGGGATCGCGTCCTACTTCAACACGGCGATGATCTCGGTTGTGGGAGCGACGACGGACTGGCTTCCGGGGGACTGGGCCGACGGGAACAGCCTGCTGGAGTAGTGAGTTTTCGTTTTTTCGTTTTTTCTTTTAACTTCTTTTCGACGCTCTTTCCTTCTCTCGACCCGCGGCCGCCGCCACGCATGTTCCCCTTTCTCGAACCGTTTTTCTTCGCCTCTGCCTGACGCCCATTTCCCCCTTGTTCCCTCGAAAAAAAAAACAGCTACTACCTCCTCATCGCTGGCCTGTGCGTCCTCAACCTCCTCGTCTTCCTCTGGCCGATCGCCTCCAGCTACAGCTACCGCGAGTTCGAGCCGCCCAAGCGCGGCGACGTCACGGTCGCCTTCGGACGCTCCGTCGCGGGTCTGCACGCCTCCAAGGCCGTGGCGAGGCCGCTGTCGGCCACGCTGTCGCGGGTCCCCACGATCAAGCCGTACGCGTCGACCGCGGCGCAGAGCGCGAGGATGCAGCGGGCCGCGACGAGCAGGGAGATATCGCGGCAGACGTCGAATGCGTCGTCGGTGGACAGGTTTGGCGCGCCAGGCTCCGGCGCCGTCCCCCTCTCGCTAGCCGCCGCGGTTGCTGCCAAGGGCAGGAGCGCGAGCCTTGATGAGGGGGGGAGGAGAGGGAGCTTCGAGGCCGCGGCGGCAGCGGCACCAGCGGCGGCAACGGCGACGGCTCTTTCCCCGATTCTCACGACGGCAGCGAGAGCGACGCCCGAGGGCTCTCCTGCCGAGGGCGAGCAGTTGGGACCTTTGGGCATCCCTTCGAGCGCGAAGGCGAGGAGGGCGGCGGAGCACGCGTCGCCGCTCGCCTGCGCGCAAGAGGGAGAAGAAGAAGAGGAGGAGGAGAAGGAGGAAGAAGGGGAGGAGGACAAGAGAAAGAAACGGCCTTTATCTTCTTCTTGAAGAAACCAGCGATTCCGCTCTCGGTCGTTTCTAGCAACATAAAACAACAAGAATAGAAACAACACCAACCTGCTTTTCGCGACTCCTTTCACTTGACTTGTAAAAACTTCCCTGCCCTCTAAAAAAAACTTCGACACGACAAACAAAATTTACAACGGAAAAGAGGGGAAAAAAAAGTAAGAGGGGGGAAAAACGTTACTTTTTCCTCTGCTCCTCCCAGAACGACCTGAGCCTCCGCCCGCCCTCGTCCAGCACCTCGTCTCTCTTGCAGAGGCAGAACCGGACCAGCGTCTTCGGGGCCCCACTCTTATTGTTGTAGAACGCGGACAGCGGGATCGCCGCGACCCTGCCCTCCTCGGCGAGCCGCACGCAAAACCCGGCGTCGGTCTCCGAGGGAGCCATCAGCGCTGCGGCGTCCGCGACGAGGAAGTAGGTCCCTTCGGCCGGCAGGGGCCGAAATCCCGCCTCTCCCACCCACCTCTCGAGCCGGGCTCGCTTGCGGGCCAGCTCCGCCCCGAGGCCCAAAAAGTAGGGGGAGCACTCGGCGAACCCCGCGGCCACTCCGGCCTGCAGGGACGGCGGGACGCAGAAGGTCAGGAACTGGTGCGCCCGGAAGAGCGCAGAGGTCAGCGCCGGGTTCGACGAGGTTGCCCACCCGACCTTGAAGCCCGTCAGCGAGAACGTCTTGCCCGCGGAGCCCACGCGCACGCAGCGCTGGGCCATGCCCGGCAGCGAGGCCAGGGAGGCGTGCTTCGGCGCCTCGGGTTCTCGGCGCGCTCTTTCGCTCTCGCCGCCTCCGTCGCCCAGAGTCGGCGTCGTCCTCTCCTTCGGGGGATGCACCAAGTGCTGGTAGACCTCGTCGAGCAAGAACAGGCACCTCCCGTCCGGGTGCCCCTCCCGGACGATCCCGGCGAGCAGCTCGAGCTCCGGCCCCGTGAAGACTTTGCCCGTGGGGTTGTGCGGCGAGTTGACGACGACGAGCTTGGTGTGGCGCGCGCCGATGGCGTCCCGGAGGTCGGCCGCGTCCGGCAGGGACCAGCTCGAGACGCTTCCTCCTTCTTCTTCCCCCGCTGCTCTCGGAGGCCGGAGCGGCAAGGCCACGACCTCGCCGCCCGCGGCCCTGACGATCGGGGCGTAGGAATCGTAGCTCGGGTCGAGCAGCACGACGCGGTCCCCGGGGGCGACAAAGGCCAAGATCGCCGCGGCGAGCGCCTCCGTGGCCCCCGCGGTCACGACCACTCCCGACTCGGCGTCGACGGGAAGCGAGCAGAACTTTGCCGAATGCGCCGCGATGGCCGCGCGGAGCTCCGGGACGCCCGCCGCGGGACAGTACTGCTGGGCCTTCTCGAGGAGGTGTTTCGCTGCCACCTCTTTGATCTTTGCGGGCCCGTCGACGTCCGGAAACCCCTGCCCGAGGTTGACGCAGTCGTGCTTGGCCGAGAGGGCGGACATCGTGGTGAAGATGGTCGTGCCGGACTCGCCAAAGGCCGGGGACAAGGGCGGGGGACGAGAGGGGAGGTCGAGGTCTGAGGAACTGGTCTTCGCCATCGTGTGAGATGCGACTGACAAACCGGTTCGCTCGTCGCCCGCCCCGTTCGTCTTCGGAGAATTCGAACGCAGGCGCAAGGAGGCGAAGCCGCGGCAGGCCCCGGGGGAGGCAGAGGCCGGAGGGAGCTTTCCTTGCAGGCTGACGCAGCAGCGGGAGAGCAGGCGGCTTTGTTTTTGATCGAGTGCGACGAGAAAAATGGAATGGAGAGACCCAGCGTCACAAACAAGCCGGTAGCTTCCCTTTGATTCGCCTTGGGAATTTCCTCAGCAGCGTCTCGCGAGAGGATCCCGCAACCAAAATTATCCTCGCTCGAGGAGGCCTGCGTGGGGTCTCGATCGTGAGAGGCTCCCTGCTCAGCGGCGTGGCTTCCCGCCCCCGAACCGCGAGGCCGCAAGCGCCATCGAGTCATTTTCAGCTTCGACCTCGACCTTTTTCCTCGACCTCGGCGATGACTCCGAGCGCCGCCGGCGACCCCGCCGCCGCTCCCCGCGCCGCCTCGGCGGCCGCCATCACCCACGTCCTCTTCGACATGGACGGCCTGCTCCTCGACACCGAGAGCGCATACACCGACGCGCAGCGGCGGGTCCTGGAGGCCATCGAGCCCGGGCTGGGGGCGGCCTTCACCTGGGAGCTCAAGTCGAAGATGATGGGGCGGACGTCGCTGGCGGCCGGGCGGGTGCTCGTCGACGCCCTCGACCTCCAGAACAGATTCAACGTCGACGCCGCGGAGTTTGTGCGGCGGCGCGAGGAGGTGCTGGCGACCCTCTTGCCGCACACGAGGGCGATGCCCGGGGCGACGAGGCTGGTCGAGCACCTGCGGGCCTCGGGCGTGCCGGCGGCCGTCGCGACGAGCTCGCACAGGGCGCACTTCGAGCTCAAGTCGAGGAACCACGGCGGGCTCTTTGGGAACTTTGAGCACGTCGTCACGGGGTGTGCGGTCAGGTGCGTGCGGCGACGTCGCATGCTGCGGGTGATGGCGGGACCGTGCTCATTGCTTTCTGCAAATAAGCGCTCGCTTATTCCTTCATCTTCTTTCTTCCTTGCTCGCCACGCTTTGCTCTGCCCCCCACCCCCACCCACTCACGTTCCTCTTCTGCTTCTTCTTATTTCTTTAAAAACGCACGAAATGCAGCAAGGGCAAGCCGCATCCGGAGATCTTCGAGCTCGCCGCCTCGAGGTTCGACCCGCCGCCCCTGAAACCCGCAAACGTCCTCGTCTTCGAGGACGCTCCGATCGGCGTCGAGGCCGCGCTCGCGGCCGGCATGCGGTGCGTTTTCGTGCCCGACGCGAGGACGCCGAGGAGCGAGGCTCACGATAAGGCGTGTTCGGTGCTCGGGAGCCTGGAGGACTTTGACCCGCCGGCGTGGGGACTGCCGGCTTGGAGTTGAGAGGTTTTCTTCCTTCGCTTTTTTGTTTTTTTGGCGCGCTTTTGCGTTCCGTTCTCGTGCAATTCCATAATTTTACAAAATGTGGCAGCGGTTCACCTGTTTTCTGCAAAAGAAAGCCATCATCTGTTCTCGTCTTCCTCTTCTTCCTCCTCCTCGTCCTCTTCTTCCTCTTCAGAATCGGACTCCGAAGAGGTCGCGTACGTCTGCCTCCTCCGGTTCGGATTCTCCTCGAGCGGCGGGAGGCCGCTGTCGTCGCCGTCGCTGCCGGACGCGGCAGCAGCAGCGGCATCGGCGGCGCTCTGCTCTCCGCTCGGGCCGTTGCCGCCGCTGCCGCTGCCGCCTCCTCCCGCTCCTCCTCCTGCTCCCGCCGTCGTCGCCCCTGCTCCCGAGCCACCGTTGTTCTGTTCCTCTTCAAACTCCTTGGGCCAAACGCCGCCGATCTTCTTCAGCTCGGAGACTTCTTGCTCGTAGAGCACGCGCTCGACCTCGCCCGCGAGCCGCGCGCCCGAGGCCGCGGCCTCCGGCGGCGCGCGGATAATCAAAAAGCCGCCGCGCTTGATCCACATCATCTTCCGGAACTTGGCCGGGAGGAGGACCATGCAGGTGGACTTGTCGGGGCGCTCGACCTGGTTTTTTATGTGTGCGGAAGAGAGTGGGCGGGGGGAGCAAAAGAAACGTGTGAGGGAAGGAGAAAGGAAGAGGGCCGTGAGAGAGGGAGCCGCCGCCGACGACGCCGACGCCGCCGACGCCCAATGCTCAGTCCCCAGCAGTTCCTCACCTCGACGAGATTGCCGCCGCGGGCTCCGAGCGCGCGCACGATGCACTGGTCGGGCCCGGGGGGCTCGATCTCCCCGGCGAGCGCCTCCTGGAGCACGTGCTTGCGGGCGCGGGACATGGGGGAGACGACGACAGAGAAGAGGGCGAATCGGGCTAGTAAAAAAGAAGAGGGATCGCAAAACTTTGTGACTTTTTTTTATCAACTCTTTGAAAATTCATTGGGTTTCCTTCTTCTTCTTCTTCTTCTTCTTCTTCTTCTTCTTCTCACCCCAGGTCCCCCAGCACGTCCTCCTCGGTCACCTCCCCGCTCGCCAGGCTCTGCATCTGCCTCGCCAGGTGCTTCCCGGCCTCCGCCGTCCCGCCCTCGGCCGTCGCCACCTCCAGCGCCGTCCTCCCTTCCCCGTCTGTGACTTCGAGCGAGGCGCCGCGCGCCACGAGCAGCAGCGCCGCGCCCCTCCTCCCGGCCGCGGCGGCCGCCATCAGCGCCGTCCTGCCCCACCGGTCCCGCGCGTCGATCGCAGGCTTCGCCCCCGCCGCCGCCGCCGCCGCCGCAGCAGCAGCGAGGAGCGACCTGAGGACGTCGAGCGAGCCGGCGCCGCCCGCGGCGCGGTGCAGCGGCCGCGCCCCCGTCCCGTCGGCGGCCGCGGGGTCGGCCCCGGCGGCCAGCAGCACCCTGACGATCTCGGCGTGCCCCTTGCTGGCGGCGTAGTGCAGCGGCGTGCGCTTGCCCGAGGTGCGCGGGTCGGCGGCGGAGGCGGCGGCGGCGGCGGCGCCGCCGTCTTTCGCCGACGGAGACGAAAGCAGAGAGAGCAGCAGCGCGACCGCGGCCGGGCTCCTTCCGCTCGAGGCCGCAGAGTGCAGCGGCGTCCAGAGCTCCTCGTCGGCCGTTGAGAGCGAGGCGATGGGAGCGCGGGACAGGAGCGCCTTGACCGCGTCGATGTTCTTGGGTTCGGAGCAGACGGCGGCGTGGATGATGGTCCTGGAGGAAGAGAGGGAAAGCGAGACGAGGAAGAGGTGAGAAAGAGGGAGAAATGAGGGAGAGAACACCAATCGCCGGTTGCGAAACTCGGAAGATTCAAAGCTCACCTCCCGTCTTCGTCGGCGCTCTTGCAGATATTTTCGATGTCGGGCTGGGATAGCGACGAGAAGTAGTCCGCATCGTTCCGCTGCATCGCCTCGTTCGCCGCAGAGACGGCCGAGGACGGGGGCACGGGGTCCATGTCGAATGGGTAGATGGATTCCTACAAAAAAAAAGTGGAAGGAAAAAAAAACAAATCGGCTCCTCTCAAAAAAGCCAAGCGAAGTCGCTCGCTTTCTTCTTCGATCTCGCTCCGCCTCTCTTTCCCCTGCTACCGCTTCTCTCTCGCCCCCAGAAACGCACCAAGCATGTCGTGGCAGTCGGCACAAGACTCCGAGGCGCAAAAGTCGTGCGTGAAAGAGGCCCTGATGTGAGTGTGAGAGCTTGTTTTGTTTCAATGCCGCTGCGTCGTCGCCTACAAACAGGCGCCGTCGCTCCTTTTCTTCTTCGACCTCGACCTCGCTCTCTCTCACCCTCTCTCTTCCTCCCCCCCCCTCCCCCCCCCCACCGCCTCTCCGCCAAACTCAAAAAAAAACAGCGCCGGCGCCAAGGCCGCCCTCTGGTCCTCCCTCGCCGCAGGAGCGGCCCTGGGCCTCGCAAATCACTACTCGCCCGCCTTCAAGGCAGCCCTCGGCCCCTCCGGCCGCGCCGCCATGGTCGCTCTGCCTGCGCTCGGCGTCGTCTTCCTGGAGGTCGAGTGGAAGATCAACGCATGCGCGATGCGGCAGCGGCACGGCGGGAAACCGGCGGCGGTGGAGCCCGACGACATCTTGCCCAAGAGGTCGGGTTAGGGAGGGAAAGAGAAGTTTTCTTTGAGGCCGAGAGAGAGGGGAGAGAGAGAGAGAGAGAGAGAGAGAGAGAGAGAGAGAGAGAGAGAGAGAGAGAGAGAGAGAGAGAGAGAGAGAGAGAGAGATTTTGGAGAAGAAAAAAAGACGAAATTCAGTGCCGTTGCGAGTTTTTCTGCGTGTGTAAAGATTTTGGTTTTGTTCGCTTCCGTTATAACAAAAAAGGAAGAAGAAGAAGGAGGAGGAGGAGGAGGAGAGAAGGAAGAAGAGAGAGGGGCGACGAGGAAAAACGAAGTATTCACAGGAACGAAAAGAGAACAGAAACTCTTTCCTCCTCAAAACGGCCTCGCCCCGGCACCGAACGACACCCCGGGCGCCCTCTTCCCCACCCTCAGGCTCCGCGCCGACTCCCGCAGGGCCCGGGCTAGCCCGGGGTCCCTCTGCGTGTCCTCCCAGGGAGCCTGGGCGTTGAGCGTCACGAGCTCGGGGCCGACCGCCGCCGAGCTTCTCCGAGGGCCCGGTGGCCCCCCGGGGGGGCTCGTGCCCGCGCCGCTGCTCCCCTCGCGCCCGGCGAACGCCGAGCAGTTGAGCCGGTCGAACTGCGGGCCCGTCACGCGGTACTCGAGCTCGTAGTAGAGTACGCCGTCGTCGTCGAACCGCTCCTCTGCCCTCAGGAGCTCCGCCGTCCTCCCGGACCCGGGCTTCGCGACCGTCGTCTCGAGAAACTCCCTCCCAGCCTCCTCGGGCGTCCCCAGCTGCCTCATGGAGAACCCTGGCTCGATGGGCGCGACGATGACGGACACGTTGGTCTCCCCGCTCGAGCCCGCGGGACCGAATGCGACCTCGGGCCCGGGAGGCGCGGCCCTCGACGAGAGCGCGCGCCGCCGCCTCGCCGCCGCGCTCGCGGCCGACGGCTCGACGGGCCCCCCGTCGAGCAGCGGGGGCCTCGCCAGCTCGGCGGCGACGGCCCTCCTCCTCGCGACCGTCTGATCCGCTAACCACGCCCGAGGGTAGACGAACTCGTACCCGCCGCCGTCCGGGGCCAGCGCCCTCTTGAACCCTCGCACGGGGAAGAGGACGTCGAGCCGGAGCGAGCGGGCGAACGCCGCGGCGGCGTCGGTCGACGAGAGCAGGAGGGAGGTGGCGCCCCCGAAGTTTCCCGCCAGGACGATGGAGGCGGAGGCGGCGCCGCTGATGAGGAGCCGGCGGCGGGAGGGCAGGCGCCCTCCCCACGCGACGAGGTCGGTCGGGGAGGTGATTGGAGGTGGCGGCGGAGGCGGAGACGATGATGGCGACGGCGGAGGGGGGTGTTGAGGTTGCGAAGAAGTCGACGACGTCGACTTGGGCGCATCGTTCTCAGGCTCGGCCGCTGGAATGCCTCTCCGCCTTCTTATCCGATTATCGACGGAGAGGACGCGCGGCGCCGGCGACCAAGACGCCAGCGTCGATCGCATTTCTTTTGGATTTGAGAGAGAAAGGAAAGCGGGCGTGCAAATTTTACTAAGAAAGCGGAGAAGTCGATCGAAGGACGATCGTGTGGCGAGAAGTGAAAAAGAAACTCGAGAAGAAAAAAAAGAACGTCAAGCCTGGGCCGCAGCAGCCCCCTTCTTCCTCGGCCAGTTCTTCTCGATCCACGCCCTGAACGCCGCGTCCGCGCCCGCCACACCGCCGTCCACGGCCGAATCGGCGACCTTCTCGTCGCCGTGGACGATCACGATGCGAGCCCCGAGGTCGAGGGCGTCGCCGCTCGAAGGGCCTCCTCCGCCCCCTTCCTTTCCCAGCGAGGCGAACTTGGGCCCCCTGGCGACGCCCTCCTCGAACGCGGCCTTCTCCCTCGCGAGCTTCGCCTCAAGCGGCTCCTCGAGCACGGAGACCCACGCCGCAGCGGACAGCGGGCCTCCCGTGACCCTTTTCACCAGGTCGAGGTAAGGGACGGTGTTCCCCGGCTCCCAGTACTCGAGGAGCGCCTCTCCCACGCGGGGGTCGTCGACGAGCGCCGCGACGTTTTCGCTCCCGCCGGCGAGCTTCTCAGCGAGCGCCGCGCGCGTTTGCAAAACTGCCATCTCCGCGAGCACGTAGCCGTGGTAGTAGGCGCTCGACTCGTCCGACAGCGGGTGCGGCACCGAGAGCAGCGGGCGCGGCGAGGGTCCCAGCTCGACGTCGCGCTCGACATCGTCGGCGAGCTGGAGAATGCGCTCGGCGGTCACCTGGTCGTCGGGGAGCTCGTAGAGGCGCTTCTCGAAGTAGGGGACGGCGAGCATGGCCTGGAAAGGGAGAGAGAGGAGAGAAAAAAGAAAGAAAGTGCGTTTGTTGCTGTTCGTTCTTCGACTCGCTCCGCTCTTTTCCTCGACGCTGAAAAAAGAAAAAAGAAGAACAGAACAGCAGACTCACCCTCAGCGCCAGCACCGAGTACGGGTGCGAGTCCGAGATGGCCTTCTCGATGACCTCCCACGGCGGCGGCGAGGACGCGCCTCCTCCTTCCCCTCCCTTCTTGCGGCAGTAGCGCCCCTGCCACGCCGCGTCGTTGGCGAACGCGTCCAGAAACATAGACTGCGTCTCGGCGTAGGCCACGCTGGTCGGGGCGCGCTCCTGGGAGGCGAGCGGAGTCCGCGCGAGGACGTTGGCGAAGTGGGCGGCGTGGCCGCACTCGTGGAGGAGAGTGGTGAGGGCGGTGCGGCCTTTGTCTTTTTTTTTCGAGGGTGGGGAAAAGGAGGTTGAGAGAGGGGCAGAGACGGAGCGAGGGAATCGAGCTCTACGACTCCCCCGCGAGGGGGTCGAAGAGAGAGGAGAAGGACCAGGAGAACTCGAAAAAAAGAAACACCCGTCGCGCACCGGAGCCGACCGCGTCGGGCGTCGCCAGGCTGGACAGCCTCGCCTCGGCGGCCAGCCTCTGCCCGCCGACCGACACGCTCGACAGCCGCGGCCAGTGGCAGAAGCCGTTGGAGTACTTGCCCTTGCGGTCGCACAGGTCGAGCACGAGCGTCGACTCCCCGCCGCCAAAGGTCACGCCCAGCGCCGCGAACGAGCGGGCCCAGACGGAGACGGCGTCCTCGAACGCGAAGTACGGGTCGAGCGCGCGCTCGCTCTCTCCCGCGAGCGCGGCGGGGCGGTTCCAGGGCTCGAGGGCGGCCGCGCCCTTCGTCGAGGCGAGGCGCTCGCGGGCCGCCAGCGCCAGGGGCCTGGTCCTGCGCTCGAGGTCGTCGAGGATGGCGAAGAGCTCCTTCTTGGTCATGGCCTCGGTGGCGCGGGCCTTGAAGTCGTAAAAGTCCTGTTCGATGGGTGTGGAATAAGTTGTAGAGTGAGTGAGTAGTTATTTCGACTCCCTGCGCTCTCTCTTCTCCCTTCTCTCTCTCTCTCTCTCTCTCTCTCTCTCTCTCTCTCTCTCTCTCTCTCTCTCTCTCTCTCTCTCTCTCTCTCTCTCTCTCTCTCTCTCTCTCTCTCTCTCGAATCTAAAGAAGAGGAAAAAAAAGGAAAGTCACCTCGTTCTCGCTCGACACGGCCCTCGCCATCGCGTTCCTCTTCCTCACGATCTCCGCAAACTTCTCCGCAACGTGCGGCCCGATCGACCGCAGCCCCTTCCACGCCGCCTCGCGCTCGCGCTCGTCGGCCGACACGCGGAGCACCTGCCGCAGCTGCACCGTCGAGGCCTCGACAAACTGCCCCTTGGAGTCCTCGTACCCGAGCCGCATCTCCCTGCGGTCGGAGGCGAGCGCGGCCTCGAGCTCGTTGAGCTCGGCGCGGAGCGCAGAGGCCTCGGCGGGCAGCTGCGAGACAAGAAAGGCCGCGCGGAGGCACTCGAGCGTCCGCCGCTGCTCATCCGAGAGGCCCTCGGCTTTCGCGGCCGTCTCGACCTCGGCGAGGTTGACCGGGTCGGCGAGGAAGGACTCGAGGGCCGTCTTGGTGGCCGAGAGCTGCTCCGGGGAGTTTCCCTGCGGGGGTGGGGTGAGGGGTGGTGGAGGTAGAGGAGTGAGGTGGAAGAGAGAAGGGTGAGTGAGTGAAGGAGAAAAACGAACGCATCGCGAGCGCCTTGTCTCTCTCTCGCTCTCTCGCTCTCTCGCTCTCTCGCTCTCTTGCTCTCTCGGAGCTCTCTCGAACCAACCTTGAGGCCCATCTTCGTCGCCCAGAAGTTCTCCTCGTACGCCTCGTGCAGCGCGGTGTACGAAACGTTGATTTGTTCGATTTTCCTGGATATCTCTTCGGGACCCTCGATCGGGCCGAGGTCTGTTGCTGCCGCTGGCGCCATTTTGATGAAGAGCCGACGGCGACGAGGAAGTGAAGAAGAAGATGGAGAAATGGAAGAGCGAAAAGCTGCTGCTGCTGCGTGCGACGGGGCGAGGCAAGAGAGGGCGAGACGCATTGGAATGAAAAAACAAGGATCGATTATACTCTCTTCCCCACCTTACTCTCTTCTCTCTCTCTTCTTACTCTCGACTCTCTCTCTTCTCCACTCTCTGTTTCTCCGCTCTCTGTTTCTCCTTCTACTCCTCGAAATACTTCCGACGACTTCTCACTCTCTTCTTCAACTCCAAAGCTCCGCTTTCTTCCCGCTCTTGGTCGCGGCCGCCAGCACCTCCTCGGGCGTCAGCGCCGGCGCGGCGGCGGCAGAAGAAGGAGAGACGCCGACGCGCACCCGCTGCGCCGCAAGGTCGACAGAGACGGACGAGACCCCAGGCGTCGCCTCGAGCACGCGCCGGACGGCAGCCTCGCAGCCCGAACAAGCCATATCGACGCGGAGGTCGACCACGGCTGCCTCTGTCGTTGTCATGGTGGGGGCGTTTTCCTGTGGGGCGAGGGGGAGTTTTCTTTCCTTTTGAGAGACAAAGGAGAGAGGGCGGGGAGAGAGCGAGGCGTGTGTCGCTGCTCTCTTCGAGCTCCGGGGAGGACGGGGCAAAAGGAACGAGTCGCTTCTCTCGGCTCCCCGTCGCTTCTGCTTTCCGAGAGGCGCGAGCGAAGAGAGACAACAGAGGGAGAAGTAGCAAAGAGAGAGAGCGAGCAGGCTGGTCGAGGTTGGCGTTGGCAAAGCACGAGGGCTTTCGATCGATGCCTCCCTCTTTCTCGTTCTTTCCTCTTTCTCTTCTCTTTCTCTTCTTCTCTCTCTTTCGAGTCTTGGAGCTGGCTCACCGTCATCAGAGGAAGCTTGCTGAGGCGGTCTCTTGAGAGGCGTGGAGGCGCGCGATGCAAGAGAGGTGCCCGGCGGAGCGAGGAGAGAAACGCAGGGGACGCGCGGCAGGAAGGGTCGAAAAGCAGCAACCTTTTTCTTCTCGATAATGACGATGCGGTCGTCGACACTCTTCCTTGACGACACGTTCCCTTCCCAATTCGCGCTGGAGGAGAGTTGTCGGCGCTTCTTTTCGCCCCTCTCTCTGATCACGCGAGGGCCATTTTTCGTGTCCCTCCCCTTCGTCTCAGGCCACGCAGGTGAGTGCTTCGCTTGCGACAGAGGGAGTTGAGGCGATTTGCAAGGCTGGAAGCGCGCGGATAAGACACTCGGCAGAAAGGGCGGCGCTTGGAGTCGCGAAAATTCAAATTTCGCCCAACAGCTCCGTCGCCAAAGCCGGTTCGCCCTTTCAATGCGCGTCCAACTCCTCCTCTTCGCGGCGGCTCCAAGTGTTTCCCGCTCGAAGGAGGAGTTCATGCGACGCTCGCTTGGGCGTGGGCTGTTTTGGAGCTCAATGAGTGCTGCCTTGGGCGCCGGAAAGAGAGGATCCCCCCCCAAAAAAAACGGCTGTCGATGTCGCGCGATGGCTGTTTCTCAGCGACCTCGACTGAAAAACGTTCCACTCCAACAGAAACGCGCCTCAGGCCCCTCCCCTTCTCGTCTTTGAGGAAGAGAAGACGATGCAGGCGCCGCCCCCTCGCCGCCGAGCCGGCTTCGCGGCGCTGCTGCTGCTGCTCGCCGCCGCGTGCTCCCTCCTCGGCGCCGCCTCGGCCATGACCCCTCCGGTCGCCGTCTCTGTGGCGCCCCTCCCGTCGCCTGCGAACAAGACCGCCGCCGTCGCGGCCTCGTCGTCCCGCGCGTACGCCGCGGCCCTGACCACGCTCAACGCCGTCGTCGACGCCTACTCGACCAAGCTGGCCACCGAGAAGGCCGCGCTCGAGACCGCGAAGATCAACCACGACGCCAAGGCCGGCCTCCGCGTGCTCGCCGCCGGCACGGCCGCCGATGCTGCCGCCGCCAAGGCGCGCGCCCAGGCCGTCGTCGGCGCCGCGCTGTCCAACGCCCTGGGCCAGAAGTGCCCCAAAGGCAGCTACCCGCTGACGCTCAAGCAGCGCCTGGCCGCGGTGAGGTCGACGAACCTGGCCTCGAAGACGGCGCTCGAGACCGCCGTCCGCGCCAAGAAGGACGAGATCGAGGGCAAGATCCCGGTGAGTTTTTTCGGGGGGGTGTCTTCTTCAGAGAGAGAGAGGGGTGACAAACGGAAAAGAGCGGGTTGGAGGGGAAAGAAAACCACCCTTTCAATCCTTGTCGCTCCCTCTCACCCCCCTCCTCTTTCCTCTTCCCCTGTTCTCCCAATACTAACAAACAGCCCGCCTCGATCCGCATCGGGAACGCGAAGACCTCGCAGGCGTCGGTCGCCGCAGCCAAGGCCGCCGGCGGCGTCGTCGCCGGGGGGGCCGCCGCTCTCAACGCCACCAGCCCCGTCTGGGGCCCCGCGCTCACGGCGCTGTTCAACGGCATCGGGAGCCTTGGCAACGCCAAGGCCGCCGCGAGGAGTGCCGTCAAGAACGCGACGAGGAGCGCCGCCGCCGGGTCGCTCGCGCTCCCCGTCGTCACCGGCCGCCGCCTCTCCTCGGCCGGGGCGGAGGACGAGGGGCGGGAGGAGCCCCTCTTCGACGCCCTTGACCTCGACGCCCTCGAGTCCACCACCGACGACGTTGACGGCCTCCTGACTGACGCCGCAGGCGCTTACGCCGAGTCCCTCCTCGTGGCCCTTCCGTGGGGCGGGCCCGCGAATTTGACGGCCTCGGCCGCCCGCGCCGCCCGCGCCGCCAAGAACGCGACCAAGAACGCCGTCCTCGCCGCCGGGGCCGCGCTCCCTCCGCCGCTCAACACGACGCTCGCGGCCCTCGAGGCCCTCAGCGCCGACACCAGGGCCAAGCTGGCGGCCCACAAGCAGCGCGCCGGCGCCGCGTTCGACGCGGCGACCTCGGAGGACGCCAAGGAGGCCGTCGTCCACGACGTCCGCACCCGCGTCTGGGCCGTCGTCCAGGCGCTGGACCCGCGGATGGCCGCCAACGTCACCACGGGCACCGGCTGCGTGGTGCCTCCTGGGAGCTACGTCAGGAACACGGTTGTCGATGGATACGTGATCGAGGAATGCCCCATCAACTCCTGGTGAGAGAGAGCTGAGAGAGAGAGGCGGCCAACGTCGACCGCCGGATGGCCCTCGCATGGGTTGTGAGGGAGAGCGGAGAGAGAGAAAGAAAGCGTGCACGAGCGAGAGAGCGCAAGGGAAAAAAAAAAAAAAAGGCAATCACCTCACTAAAAACTTTCCCCAACCGCCTCCTTCCCTTTGATCCCCCATTCCCTCCTCGCCCGTCACACAGGTGCCCCGGCGACCCCCTCACCGAGGTCCCCAAGGCGCAGCAGTGCCCCGCCGGATCGACGACCCTGGGCGCGGAAGGCTCGGGCTCCCTGGCCAACTGCGTCATCCCGCCCGGGAGCTACCTCGACCCGTTCGGCCAGGTCAAGGTGTGCGAAAGGAACTTCTGGTGCCCTGGAGGGCCGTACGACCAGGCCCCGGGGCGTACGCCCTGCGGTGCGGGAAACACGACCTTTGGAGCGACGGGGTCGACAAACGCCGGTGCTTGCGGAACGATAGACCCTTGGTAAGTCCCCCCTCTCCCTCTTCCTCTCTTCTCTCTCTTTCCCGGTTGAAAGGTCCAAGAGCCAAGAAGAGGGAGCTGCAGCGAGCGAATCTGGAAAAAAGAGGGGCAGCGACGGAGGGAAAGAGAGCGGGAACAAACTTTCAGCTCCTCCGAATTTCGTCATGACTGACCTTTCCCCCTTCCAACCAAACGCTCACACCCACCTCGAAATGAAACCCGCCATTGATCTCGCACCCTGAACTACCAGCCTCGCGCCTTCCACGTGCTGCCAGGGATCCTCCGTGCTCCCGAACTGGACTCCCTCCACGCCGGCCTGCGGGCAGCAGGCGTCCCCGACGCCCGTCTGCGTCAACCTCGACGTGGACACCAGTGAGTTCTTGATGGTTTCTGTTTTTTTCAGCTTTGCCTCTCTTTTTTTTCAACGCCGACTTTGCTCACTCTCAACCTTTTTCTTTAACTTTGCTCTCTCCTCCCAGGAAACTGCGGTTCTTGCGGCAACGCGTGCGCCATTGGCTCTACGTGCACGGCCGGACAGTGCGTGATCCCTCCGGTGAGAGTTTGTTTTTGTTGTTCGGGGGCGGGGGGAAGG
>Ga0315289_10004958_pt1 | contig 19773 bp, 13 predicted proteins | sample YL17G11_40_MG_FD_203452 | JGI IMG/M metagenome (GOLD analysis project Ga0315289, IMG submission 203452) | Sediment microbial communities from Yellowstone Lake, YNP, Wyoming, USA - YL17G11_40 | ecosystem: Environmental > Aquatic > Freshwater > Lake > Sediment | place: USA: Wyoming | collected...
TACCTCCGGTTAATTGTGGTTCCGACTAAACCACAAGGTTAAATGTTTCACTCTATCAACAAGGTAGCCTCTTAATTCTTGCAAGACAAGCTAATTAAGATAGTATGGTTATACCATAGTAACTACGGACTTGTTCAACCTATGCTTAATTATCTTTTCCATCTTGTCAATACGATCTGTTTTATCGAGTTCAACTTTATAAAATTCCGCAATTTTCCTTGGAATAGAATTTCTCATTTCTTCGAAAACTTTATTAGTTTTAATAGCATATGAGACATAAAGTTTTTTATTTTGTTCAACATCTTCTATGTTGACAAGTGGAGATAAATTACCATATAACCACAAGTTTTCAGGATTAAACAGGCTTTTCAATGAATATAGATACGAATATTTATAAAAGTTTTCTAATGTTACAACTATTCCATTGGGGTGGTTTTTTGTAATGAAAGAGGCGTTCTTTCTCAAAGAATTAAAATCTCTAAACGAATAATAATACAACCCAATAGGAGAGTCCTTTATATCATTTTTTCGGGGGGGGTATTTGTTAATATAGCCATCTGTTGTTTTATATTCGGATAAAATAAATTTCTTCATACTATTTAATATATCAAATTGAAATTGCTTAATATAATCAAATGTCATCCCTGATGGGTTTCTTTCATAAAGCGCTACTAATATCGGGAATTTTCCTGTTCCTGTTCCATGAAACAACGCGCTGGAAAATATCTCGGCTTTTATTAGCTTGTAGTTATCTTTAAAATCACGTAATCGTTTAAAATTAGTTTCTTTTATCAAATATGACAACGGATGTAACACGCAAACAATATCAGCCTTAAGTTTATGATACGACTTCAAGAACGAAACACCTAAATCTCTATCATATAAATCTTCATCGCATATATTTTGTCCCTTCTCGCCGTTTTTAAATTCTGATGTTGTATCATTATAGGGTGGATTACCTATCATTATTAAAAAAGCAGAGGGAGAAATGGAGTATTTATGTCTATTGACTCCTATTAAAGAATTTGTATGAAAAACATTTTGTTGATCATAATGTTGTTTGAGAAATTTACAGGCGTCCAAATCGCGATCTGCTATCCGATAATCGTAATGCTTGATACCGAATAAGAATGCCCCACAACCTCCAGCACTATCAAATACTATGAGTTCTTTTTTCTTGTTTTCCAAATAAGGGTTAATAAAATTATAAACCCTATGGACAAGTTCTTTGGGAGTATAGTAACTACCTAATTGAATTCTTTCATTCTTCGTCAGATGTTTTGCTAAGTGAACTTGCATAACAATCACCTATTAATAATTTCAAGAAGTATTTTAAGGATTTCGACAATATCATGATTGTGTCGTTTGGATGCCATCCCAAACACTTTCATCATACATACAAGATTCAAAACATTGGTCTTGCTAATAACATATACAAGTTCATCGCCAGAGACAGATGATTTGCCTTGAAGATCCGATGAATTTTTAAACGCTTTAAAGGGTATGCAAAAATAAACCATTGGCTGAACGCCAGAGGCATATTGTTGCTTTTGAATAGATACTTCTATCTGCGTTTCATCCAGAGTTTCAATCATAAAAAGGGTTGGCAACTTAATGCTTGTTTCTTCAAAATTTATCCCGTTTATAGTAATCTGCGAATGGTGTTCGACGGTTATGGCTTTTTCGTCTATAAAACTTTTATAGCCCCTTATTTCATTGAGTAAGTTTTCAACTTCTTTTTTAGTGATAAGTTCTAATTCCATAGCCTTATAAAATATTTCCGACAATTCATAAGGATATTTTGTTTTCCCGTTACTTCCAACAAAATGTTTGCTTGTTAATTTTGTTTCTTTTTTGCCATCTTCAACGTCCTTAATAGGAACATCATAACCTATTTGCCATTCTAAATATGTTTGTTCATCAAAAGGACATTCTCTTGTCGAAAAGATTTCACCGAAATCTAATCTATTTTTTCTTTTCTTAAATCTAAATTTCCCGTCATTAGTCGCAGGAATAATTAACAAAACATTTTTTCCTTTAATAATACATTCCATTCTTATCTCCTTACTTTAAACTAATATTCCCAGATTTTTTTATAACCAATCTCAATGCCCTTTTCACTCTTTCAAGAGCGATTTTGCAATATTTTTCTTCAATTTCAAACCCAATGAATTTTCTATTAAGTTGAAGGCACGCCATCGCAGTGCTTCCACTTCCAATAAAGGGGTCTAAAATTAAGTCATTCTCCTTAGTAAACATTTTTAAGATTTCCTTTATAAAGTGTTTAGGTTTTGGTGTAGGGTGGTCTATATATCCTTCGTCAGGTTCAACCATCTTCCCTGGAGTATCAATAAATATATCTTTGTTCCAGCGAATAATTTTAGGCTTCCCTTTTTTAAAGATAAAGCAAGACATATATTTCGTAAATCCAATGGGAGATTTAACCCTTCCTTCAGGACAATATAAAACAATTTGCCAAAAATAATTGAATGGGTTATCCTTAAACAATTGAGGTAAAAACTTTGTGCTGAAAAATACAATAAAAAAGCTGTTTTGTTTTAAAACTCTATCGCATTCTGGCAGGATATTATAAAAAAGACTTAAATCAGCATCACCTCTGACACCATTTTTGTTTAATCCATAAGGAGGGTCAGTAAAGACTATATCTATAGAATTATTTGGAATTAACTTTATTAATTCTGAACAATCACCACAGATTATTTTATTAATTAATTCTTCCGGATAATTAAGATTGCTCCTTGTAGAGAACATCTTCAAACACCTCTTTTACCCGCAATTAATAGCCCCGTATAATTTACATAATACATATATGAGTTCTAACTACTGATTATATGGTTTCCACATAAACCCACTTTCTGGATTCGCTTCCAGACTCGTATGAGTGCATACGCATAATACTCCAACGTAAATCTTATCTAATTTCTCTCTCTTCAATGGTTTATGGCCAATATGACGGCGTTCCGGCGTGTTATATGGTTTCCGCATAATACCCCTTCAATATTGAATCAACAGATAAATTTATAGTTAACACTCTCCCATGTCAAGTTATTTTAACGGTGGAGTCTCTCCATTTTTTCGATCCCTACCCCCCGCCAAAGGCGGGGCTACCAACCACCCTTCTTTCTATGCCACTCCGTCCATATGGACGGCTACCAACCGCCCCCTCATTCTATAAACTCCCCCTGTTACACAATACTTTTCCGCCGGAGGCGGATCTGCTTCAGAAACTCTCCCAAATACCGGGTATCAAACCCACACATTCCGAAATCAGCCCCCGCCTTCGGTGGTTCGACTTCCTTCGACTTCGCTCAGGACAAGTCGCTCACCACCCTGAGCCTGTCCCTCGACTTTGCTCGGGACGGTGAGCTTGTGCTTCGACTTCGCTCAGCACCATGAGCCTGTCGAATGGTCGAACCGTCGAAGGGCGGGGTCTCCGACAAAAATTGTCTTCCACATGACAAATTATATATGTCGTTATCCGTTTAGACCCCTCCTCTCCCAAGTTTTGGGGAATGTCTAGGAAACTGTTTTTTATTGACAAGTCAAATTCTTAGATTTATTATTCAATGGACTTATAACCTGTGCCGATTATTCATATGAATGCATATGCAAAAGTGATGAGGAAAAGCTTCAAGATAGAGGACAAAATCTCTTCCCGATTGAAAAATCTTGAGGAATATGTTTTCTTTGATGTGGCGAAAGCCAAAGAGAAAGCCGTTCTTTCGGGAAAGGAGGTTATAGACTTAGGAGGGGGCAATCCGGATTTACCTCCTCACCCGAAAATCATTGAAGCTTTAAAAAAGGAGGCGGATAATCCCGATAATCATAGGCACCCCATTTATGAAGGACTGCCGGAATTGAAGAAAGCGATAGCTTTCTGGTTTAAAAGAAGATTTGGAGTCAGTCTTGATCCAGATTCAGAAATCTTGATATTGATTGGCTCCAAAGAAGGTCTAAGCCATGTAAATCTTGCATTCATCGAAGGCGGGGATTGGGCTTTGGTTCCCAATCCCGCTTATCCGGTTTATAAAAGAAGCGTCATCTTGGCTGGTGGGAAAGTTCTGGATATGCCCCTTTTGAGGGAAAACTCTTGGCGACCAGATTTTGGAAAACTACAGAGAAAGAATTTGTCGAAGGTCAAACTTTTGTTTTTGAACTATCCTAATAATCCTACCGGAGCCATCGCAGACAAAGGCTTTTTTAGGGAGGCGGTTGATTTTGCAAAAGAAAACAAAATCGTGATATGCCATGATATGGCTTATTCGGAGATAACGTTCGATGGGAATAGAGCAGAAAGCATATTGCAGATTAAAGGAGCAAAAGAGAGGACTTTAGAATTTTTCTCCTTTTCCAAAACCTACGGCATGACCGGATGGAGATTGGGTTTTGTAGTGGGAGACAAAAAACTCATAAATGCGTTAAAAAACGTGGAGATAATCGTCAACTCCGGAGCATTTCATGTTCTTCAAAAAGCGGCTATAGTTGGGCTTTCTCTTCCGGATGAGGAGATCCAAAAAGTTCGCCAGACTTATCAGGAAAGAAGAGACGTTTTGGTGAATGGATTAAAAGAATTAGGATGGGGGCTTGAGAGCCCAAAAGGTGGTATATTTGTTTGGGCAAAGATCCCTTCTTGTAGTGAGCGAAGCGAATCTAATAAATATGACTCCAAGAAGATGACGAAATTACTGATTGAAAAAGCCGGAGTAGTTACCGTTCCAGGCGTAGGATTAGGTTCTCAAGGCGAAGGATATTTGAGATTTTCGTTAATAGTTGATAAAGAGAGGATAAAAGAAGCTGTTGAAAGGATCAAAACATTGTCTTTTTGAAAAGCGGCGGACGGCAGTCAATGAACTGCGGACGTAAATAAGGAGGGCTTAAGATGAGAAAAAATTTATTTATGAAAAGGAGCTTGGTTTTTCTTTTGTTTCTACCCCTGGTATTATTTTTCTCCTGCGGTGGCAAAACGACCACCCGATCTATCAAGCCTAAATACAAATTTACCATCAACGGGGTGGTGGTTAAAGATTTAAGCTTGGGCAAAGACATTGCCTATTTCACCGTTCTGAGAGATTCAACCACTTTCGATAGTGCGGTAGTCAAAGTAGGAGCCCATACTTTAACCTCTCAGGGAAATGGCACTTACTATAAACAAGCGTCGCAACTCTTTAATTTTGGACAGAACATTTCTATTAACATATCCAGCCCACAGGACACCTTCAGCCTGGTGACTTCGGTAGTAATGCCGGGCTCGTTTCGAATAACTTCCATGAATCGTGACACGGTCACAAGTGCCCACGCTGACGATGTGGTAATGTCTTTTAGCTTATCCTCAAATGCTTCCGGTTATTTCAAAAGCATAGTCAGGCCTAATGGGAGTAATGGATTCACGGGATTGATTCCAGCAATTGAGATACCAGACGCTCCCATTCCTCGTGCGGCTTTTGGAGAACCTTTTATTACCGGAATCTATAAGGTCTACTTGGTGGCTTATCGTGCCAGTTTCCTGGGATATCCGGGGATGGCATTCTACCTTCCAGGCGGACTCCCTACCGATAACATCTCAGGCGCACATGGAACCATTGGGGCTGGTGTTGTTGCCCCTTCGGATTCGATAAAGGCTAAATAAAAGGAAGCTTTTTTGAGCAAGAGAGTTTTCAATCAAATCAAAGATTTAGTCACTGAAAAGCGGAATCCTGATACTTTCGATATAGACACTAAGTTTACCCTCCAGATCTTAAAATTAATCAATAAGGAAGATAAAAAAGTTGCGCTGGCTGTCGAAAAAGAGCTCCCTAATATTGCCAAAGCGGTGGATTTGATTGTAAATGCCTTTAAAAACAAGGGACGATTGTTTTATATCGGTGCAGGCACCAGCGGAAGATTGGGGGTTTTGGATGCGGCGGAATGTCCCCCCACCTTCGGCACCCCCCCGGGAATGATTAAGGGAGTCATCGCCGGAGGAAGAAGAACCTTGGTGAGATCCAAAGAAGGGGTGGAGGATGATTTTAAGGCGGGCGGAAAAGATTTGGAAAAAAACAAAATAACCAAAAAAGATGTGGTGGTCGGAATAACCGCCTCCAGAAGAACCCCTTATGTTCTGGGAGCTTTGGAAAAGGCAAAAAAAGTTGGTGCCAAGACTATATTCGTTTTCTGCAATCCATCTTGCAATCTGAAGACAAAAGTTGATGTAGCTATATCTCCGATTTTGGGTCCGGAGGTGATCGCCGGCTCCACCCGGATGAAGGCTGGATCAGCCCAGAAGATGATTTTGAATATGCTCACCACCGCATCCATGATCAAAATGGGAAAGGTTTACCAGAATTTGATGGTGGACTTGCAAGCCAAAAGCGAAAAATTAGTGGAAAGGTCGAAGCGTATAATAATGATGCTCACTGGAGTGGATTATAAAGAGGCAGGAAAATATCTTAAAAGAGCCGGCGGAAAAGTCAAGACCGCTTTGGTGATGATTTTAGCTAACACGGATAAGGAAACTGCGGAAAAAAGATTAAAGGAAACAGGTGGTTTCGTGGCTAAAGCGATCAACGGTCGCGTAGGCAAGCCTTCAGGGCTTACCAAGGCATCCTTCGACACTGAGTCTCAGGACGAAGTGTAAAGCCTTGGCTACGCTTCTTTATTAACGCGAGACAAGTCTCGCTACTCCATTTTGTAGAAGAATAAGAAAAGGAGATTTTATGGCCTATTGTCCTAACTGCAAATATGAATACAAAGATAACATCGAGGAGTGCCCGGATTGTGGAGCTAAGTTGGTGGACAAGTTAGAAGAGGAAACCCTCGAGAGCATAAAATATGTCCCTTTTAGAACTCTCCCTTCCAGACTTTATGCAGAGATGCTTAAGGAGGCTTTGGAAAATGAAGGGATACCCTCTATCATCAAAGGTGACGATGTAGCTATAGTGTTGGGAAGTTATAGCACCACCTCTCCGGTAGAGATAACTATCTGGGTCCCGGAAGAGGATTTGGAAAGAGCAGAACAGATCGCAGACCAAATGCTCGATCATATTTGACTGGTGCGGGTCACCAGGATTCCCCGCCTTTGGCGGGGAAAAATCTCCCGCGAAACGGGATCTTGACGACAATTCCCGCACGAACAAGAGGGTTTTTCAACACGTCTTGAAGGTTTACACTCCAGAATCTTGAGCCAGTTCCTGTCCTTGTTTTCTCTCCTTGTTCCCTTACTATATCAGACATATTAATTATGGTTGCATATTAGAGCGCTGTGTAATTAATTTTAAAATCCCCCTTATTCCCCCTTTTTCAAAGGGGGAGCTCACTTTTTCCCCTCTTTGGAAAAGAGGGGCTAGGGAAGATTCGTATGTCCATATGGATTATTGAACTTGGACTAATGCATTTGTATTAAAACGTAAGGTTTGTTTTCAAGATGTCGATAAACATAAAGAATTGCGTCCACTAAGGGGGAAATCCGCATGAATGCTTCACATATATCAGAACCAGAGTATCAAACTGAGATCGAAGAATTTGACCAAAAGGAATTTGATTCAGCCAAGAGTTTGGTTCTTTTCTTGGTGAAGACCCTAAAATCTCTTTTGCTTTATCCTAAGAATAATCCCATCCCCAAGGAATTCAAAAGAAAGCTGCACCAAAACTTCTCGGATTTTTTAGATGTAAATGAGGAGCTGAAACTGGAGGTGAAACAATCACAGCTTCTTTACCAAGGAAGGATGGTTTATGAAGATAAAGATAGGGAAGAGGGGATTGCCTACGCTTTACATAAGGATGGGATCAGGGAGCTTATCTTTATCAAAGGAATAGAACAAGAGGAACTTACCCACTTTTTAGAGGCAATCGAGCTGGGCCTTAAGTCCACAGAGTCGGAAGAGGATTTGGTCACCCTGCTTTGGGAGAAAGATTTGAACCATATAAAGTATCTGGTGGTGGATGATCTTTTGGATGTAGATGTCCCCCATGCTGAGGATGTCCCAGACGATTGGGATTTCAACCGACTGCTTCATTCGGAGATCGCCTTGTCCGGTGAGGACAAGCTCTCACTAGAACAAAAAGAGGAACAGAGCCGGGAGCCTTTAGAGAAACTAAAGGAATTCTCTGCGGAAGAAATCGAAAGCATTCACCAGCTTCTGAAAATCGATGACCGTCATCGCTTTTGGGATGATTTTTTTAACATTCTGGGGGAGATTTTGACCACCGAAGAAAACTTTTCAGAATTTGATGAGCTAATGAAAAGCATCGAAAAAATTTTGGACTCGCTTGTGAATGTGGTAGATTTCGATTTCGCATCGAAGATCATCTGGAGGCTGAGAAGATTCGAGCGAGCGACTCGAGATTCTTCCCCAAAAGCGGATATGGGGAACCAAAGGAAAGCGGAGCGAATCAAAAAGGCAATAGATCAAGCCGGAGAGGAGGAGAAGATCAGAAACGTGTGCGTGGTTTTGAATGAAAAAGAAATCTTTGATCTTTCCAAAACCAAAGAGTATCTGGTTTCTTTAAACTCAAACTCGATTTCTCCTATCCTTCATATGCTGAGGGAGCTCAAACATTTTCCTTGCCGCAAGATGGTCTGCGAGGTTTTGGAGGAGGTGGGGAAGGATCATATAGGGATCGTGGGAGAAGGCGTGTATGATTCTCTTTGGTATGTGGCCCGAAATGTGGCAACTGTCCTCGGCAGAATCGGAAGAGAAGAGGGAGTGAAATTTTTAAAAAGCACAATAAAGCATTCTGACTTTAGAGTGAGAAAAGAAGTTATAACCTCCTTGATCAAGATCGGAGGCAAAGAGGCTCAAGCTCTTTTAGTTTCAGTCTTGGATGACAAAGATAAAGGGATTCGCATTTTAGCTTGTCGGGGATTGGTTCAAAGAAAGGAAAAGGCTGCTCTTCCCGCTTTGATGAAAATCGTTCACTCGGATCAATTCATAGATACACCTGGAGAGGAGAAAAGACGGGTGCTTGAAGCATTGGCTATAATCGGAGAAGAGGAGATTATTCCTTTATTAACAAAACTAGTCCACAAGCGGAGATGGTTGAAAAGAGATAAACACAATGAGAATCGTATATTGGCCATAGGAGCTTTGGGTTTAATCCAGACGCCAAAGGCAAGCGAAACCCTTAAAGAGTTGGCCAAAAAGAGAAATAAGGCAATCCGACAAGCCTGCCAACGCGCTTTACATAAGATGAGTTTCCGACTTATTCGGGAAAAAGAACCAGCAGAAACCGCATGATATTTTTGTGTTTAGATAACGATGGCATATTTTGGGTTTCGTTTTAAAAGGTTTCAGTTTAGATTCGCTACGCTCACTACAAGTCGGTTACGTATCGGCTAAAGAGGTATGGTCAATCGTTTATCGTTTAGAACACCAGGTACGAAACCGCGAGAGGACTTACGATGCGTAGCCGAAACCTACACCGGTAAACGATAAACAGACTTAAACAACAGACTCGCACTATATGATTTAAGGAGGGTAGTTTGCTTTCCTCGGATGTGACAAAAACAAAGTCGCCTGAAGGCTTGACCGAAAAGAGTCCATCCAAAACCTCCCAGTCTTTTCTTTTAGAGCAGGGAAGGAATTTGGTCTATCAGCTCTATGTGTCGATAAGGACCGCACAGATATATGATCGAACTAATCTGACCTATGTCAAGCAGAGTGAGAACTTAATTGATTTGGTCAAAAACCTGTTAGAAAAAGAAGAAGAAATCATTTTGAATTCCAAAGAAGGCTATTTGTTTTTGAATGAGACCAGATTGAAGTTCAGCTTTGAGGGATATATCTCCAGTAAGTTTATTCTGGAGACTTTTAGAAAATTTCAATTTGAAAGTTTGATCATCGAACCTCAACTGACCAAGGATGAATTGGATGATTTTGTTTTTCTCCTTGTGCGTACCAACCCTGATTCCGAGGACGCTTTCGAGAGCCTGAAAAGAAAGATGGCTGGGGTGGGCATCCGTCACCTTAAGATAGAAAAGTTTGCGTGGGAGTGGAATATAGGGGATGAGTCTTCCCCAGAAAATAGAAAGAAAGCTGCCAAGAAGAGATTTTTTAAAACCGTCTCGGTATCCCAGGAGATGGTGGAATCCGCCAAAACCGGAAGAAGCATCAACACCGTAAAAACCAAAAGAGCTATTCAATTTTTAATTGATCAGGTGATCCATGATGACACCAACCTCATGAGTTTGACCGCTATAAAGAATTTTGATGAGTATACTTTTGCTCATTCCGTGAACGTCTGCATTTTATCGGTGGCTTTAGGGGCGCGGTTGGGGCTTCCCAAAAAGAAGTTGAGCGAATTGGGTTACGCCGCATTATTTCATGATGTGGGAAAGGTAAAGCTCCCTTTAGAGATACTTAACAAACCAGCAGAATTAACTGAGGAGGAGTGGGAAAAGATTCAAAAACATCCCGTGTGGGGAGTAAAGATTCTCTTGTCCAGACGTGCCCTGGATAGGTTTTCTCTGGTGGCAATGGTGGTGGCGTTTGAACATCATCTGAAAATGGATTTATCCGGATATCCACAGCTTTCCTTTAAGAAGGATTTGAATCTTTACAGTCGAATCGTAAGCATTGCGGACGTTTACGATTCCATGACCTCGGGCCGAGTCTACGCTAAGACCCCGTTAACTCCGGATGTGGCTTTAAAAGAGATGATGAAGCAGGCAGGGAAGAGTTTCGATCCGGTCCTTTTGAAAGTTTTCATAAACATGTTAGGGATATATCCGGTTGGCTCAGTCGTGCTTTTGGATAGCGGGGAGGTGGGAGTGGTGATGAAGTCCAATCCAGATGAGCTTTCCCGTCCGCAGGTGGCTATCATCGCAGATAAGGAGGGGAAAAAGGATAAAGTCGAAATGGTGGATTTGGCAGGAGTCAATGAGAGGACCAGAGAATATGAACGAACCATTCTCAAAACCATCGAGCCACGCCCTTATAAATTGGACATCGCCAGATACATCTATTAGAGTTTAGAGTAGAGAGTTTAGAGTAAAGAGTAGAGAGTAAAGAGTAGAGAGTAGAGAGTAGAGAGCAAAGAGTAAAGAGTAGAGAGCAAAGAGTAAAGAGTAAAGAAAAAATGCTCCCTGCTTTACATTGGTGTTCTTCGCCAACGAGAAGTGAGCGGCGGGATTGATTCTCTAAAATTTGACCGAAAGTAGGATATTTACTTTATCTCCGGGGATCATGCTGATGGACAGATCCGGCACCTTCTCCTTATCGAAGTTATACAACTGTGCATCCACATAGGCATCGAACATGCTCAAAAAAACGATCCCGGCAGTGATCCATAGAAATAGGTTTCTTCTATCCTCGTAAAATCTGAATTGCTCGAACTCCCAGCTTTTGTCCGGGTGATCTTGGGGAAGGTTTTCAAAATTTCTTTTGTGTTCGTTTCTCCTTTTCCATTCGATGGTCGCCAGGGTGATGAAGGTGGTTTCGGTCCCGAATACTACCAGGCTTTTAAAATATTTGCCGTTATAAAATTGTCCCCAACCTGGAAAGGCGACCGACCTTAAAAGTGCCCCGGTGGGGGATTTGTCTTTCAAAGAAGTGTCCGTAAGGGGAGCTTTTGTCTGTCCGAAAGTTAGATTTCGAAAAGTGCTTATTATCAGGACCAAGAGGATAGATAGGAAAATAAATAGCTTTTTCATCCGTTCCAACCTAAGAAATTCAGGTTTCATTCATAACACACCACTGAAGATAAAAACAGAGAGAGCAAAATACAACAGTTTTTTTCTCTATTCTGTCATTAGATATTCTTCTGGATATGTCATAAATAAAAGAAAGTGGGTTAATGGTAAAAACATGTTGGTTTTTCTTTGTTAGCTAAAACGGTAACGGACCGTGCGAGATAAGGAAATGGGTCATTGGGGTTGACTGGACATCGCCTTTTTTGCCATAAATTTGCTCCAAACTGAAAATGTTTTCAGTTTTAGGTCCAATCTATAGCATATTATCCACCAAATCCAACCTTTTTACCAACACGAAACTTCCATTAAACCAAGAAAGTAATGCCTCCCACAGAGGGCTGGTAACCCTTTAATAATGTGGTGTCAAGTAGAATTTCATTTACACCCCCTTCTCTTCATAAGAGAAGGGGCCGAGGGTTGAGTTCAATGTAACCCCTCTTCGAACTCACCCTTGCGCCAAAGGCGGGGCTACCAACTACCCCCGCATTCTATAAACTCCCCTTGTCACACAGTGCGTTAACTCTCCCAAATACCTTGCATTAAACTTTACACATTCCGAAATCAGCCCCCGCCTTCGGTGGTTCGACTTCGCTCACCCTTCAACTTTGTTCAGGGTGACCCTGAATTCATTGAAGGGTCACCACCCTGAGCCTGTCCCTCGACTTTGCTCGGGACGGTGAGCTTGTGCTTCGACTTCGCTCAGCACCATGAGCCTGTCGAATGGTCGAACCGTCGAAGGGCGGGATCTCCGACAAAAACTGCTTTCCACATGACAAATCATATATGTCCTTATCTGTTACTTACTTAGACCTCTACTCTCCAAAATTTTGGGGAAAGTCCAGATGATATTCCTCTTGACATGTCATAAAGAATAGAAAGTCATGCCCGTCAAAGGAGGCTTGTGACTCTTTAATAATGTCATGCCAAGTAGAATCTCATATCACTCGTTGGTCAGGGATGCTCTTCAGGATGGACCCTTGCCCCCGACCTCCTTTTATGGTTCAGGGTAAGGGTACCCTTAACCAACGCAAAAGATGTTTGGGGATTTATAATAAAAGGCTGACGCCTTAACTCCATAAAGAACTACAGCAAGTTTATTGTTGGTGCTGGGGGGAACTACCATGAACCATGAACCGTGAACTAAAAGAAGGAGTGGGCATCTGAAAAAAAGAGGGAATTTTAAGGGGGGACTTTAAAAAACCCAGATACCCACTCCTGAGGTAAAAAATATAATCCAAGGTTTATTAACAAATCCTCATCACAAACCGCCTATGCGCCCCGATTTATCCTGGCGAATCACGGTGCTGGTGGAGGGCCACTCGCAAACAGATAATTCATCAAATATACAAGATCAGTGACGTCGACTTCACCATCCCTGTTAACGTCTCCTGCTTCAAAAGGAACCGGCTCAGGTCCGCCGGCAAAAAGATAATTGAGGAGGTAAACCAAGTCGCTTGCGTCAATGTCCCCGTCTCCGTTTGCATCCCCACGCGCAAATGACTGCACGACCACAACATCCTCCACCTTGCTCCAGGGACCAATCTGATTTTGCGCGTCTTTGGCTCTCACCTTGTAGTAATAGGTTCCCGGACTTTTCCCGGTAATCTGGTAGAAGGTATCGGTTATGGCATCGGATAAAACCACCTGATTTTGGAATCTTTCGAAGGGGAAGAGGTCGTCTGCATAAAGTCCCTCGTTTGAGGTGTAGCTATCGGTCACATAACGAAGACGAAGAAATATATCTTCTCCTGCATAAGCTGTCAGGCTGAATTTTCCTTGTACCCATCCTCCGGATGAACCGGTAATGCCATTTCCTAAGTTGGTACCGTGGGGATTGCTATTGGTGGTGATGTTTCCGGGAATCGAAAAGAAAGTGTTGCCTCCATCCGTGGAGATCTCTACATAAGCATAGTCCCAGCCTGTTTCTATGCTATACCAGCACCACATCTTCAAACTATCGTTAAGCTGAACGTGGATGCTGTTAACCCCGGTAACGCGGTTATTCAAATTATCTCCCTGTCCGGAATAGAAGCTATGGGTGGAAGAATGGCTACGGGAGGTGGAGATGGTAAATCCATGTAAGTCCCAGTCTGAATATCCGCTCTCCACATTATAGGTGATCCTCTCAAATCCAGTCATCTCCACCAGAGTAAAAGACAAAGCTGGATTCAAGGTATCATAAAAAGTCCATCTCATAAGGTAATTCGGAGACTCCACCGTATCCATTTCCAATAAAATCGGTGAAACCGGAGGAAGAATCCGATAAGGATTATCTGCTAACTCCGCACATAGAAGATTAACCGGGAGTTCAAGTTGACACAAAGGTAAAATTCTGTTCAGGGGAGGCCAAAATCCATCATTGTCGTTTCCTACCTCCGGACTGATAGCAATGATTTTAGGCTTTGTTCCCTGTTCCCCGTATTCCCAATCTAGGCTCGCTCCATTAGTCGGATATAGCACCTCCCAGGGTGTTCCAGGCGTATGTCCGTTCAAGGCGCACATGCTATCGGCAACGGCTACGAACAGGTTCTCATCGGGAGTATAAAGACGGTCATAGCCCCAGGGATAAAGCTGCAACATCCCGTAGGAATGGTAATCCATACACATACGGAACTGCCGGGAGTTGATAAAGTCCCTTATACCTTGAGTCTCCGGCTCGGAGAAAGCAGAACTTCCTCGATAGGTCTCGTCCGAACAATAGGGGCTAGAACCTTCATCATCGTAGCCCCACATATAGCCCCAGTTTCGATTCAAATCTACCCCCCAATTTCCCCCTCCACAGTCCCTTCGGTTCTTTCGATACATCCCGCCACCACCAGGATCGGTTGAGCGATTGTACTCATATCCATCCGGATTCATGATGGGAACGAACCACAATTCCCGATTGTTGACCAGATAGATCACCCGTGGATCGGTGCCATAATTATTGGTCAGATATCGCATGAAATATAACAAAAGCTCAATAGTAATCGGTTCTCGGGCGTGAATCAGACCATTGAAGAAGACCTCTGGCTCATCCTCGTCCACATCCGGATTATCAGATATCTTCATAGCCCAGATGGTTCTCCCCTCCAGGGTGGTGCCAACATTTATGCGTGCTGTAGTGATGGTTGGATGTTCGTTATGGATGGAATCCATGGCGGCATTGGTTTCACTATAAGTATGGTAACCTCCCATAGGTTTACCCTGAGCCAGTCTGCTCTGGTAAAAAGCCACCAGATCATCGTGGACGATTTCTACATCGTATCCCAAGGACCTAAGATAATCCACCTCCTCCCTATCAGTCACTATGTCTATATATTGACCATACTTCATGTAGGCAATGTCTAAATGCAATCCTTGTATTTCGCTCATTTGAGACTTATCCGCCAGATGGATTCTTGCCAGCATCACCGTATCCTCGGGGATACCGCCAAAGGCGGGGGTGGAAAAGGTTAGGGTGAGGAAAACAAACATAAGTGGAAAAAAGATCACCAGTGCACATTTAAAATATTTCATCTTAACCTCCGGAATGATTTTTTATTTTCCTTTTTGAGTCGAGGTTTATTCCTCCGTTACGCCAAAAGTGAGGCTTTTTTAGTTAAACGAAAACAAAACGCTGTAATAGTAATATAAATAAACTCACAAATTTGTCAATAAAAAACCTTGCGAATTCGCATTCTTTTTCTACCAGCAAGAAATCATAACTCGTTTGTATCTTTTGTATTTAGTCACCTTATAAGAAGCCCTCTCATCGGTATAGTCTGGCAAAACACCCCTCGGAATTCATTAGCGAAGCATTCATACGAATTTTTTCCCTCGGACGGCCCAAACGGGTTCACTTTGAAGTGCAAGCGTCTGCTTGACTTTAAAGTTGGTTCGGGAATTGTCACCATTATCCCCCGTCAGAAGCGGGGAGATAATTCCCGACCCACCGTGTGTCTGAATATTGTTATCCTCCCAAGAAGTTAGAAATGAGAAATAAAAAGTTAAACCTTTTAGCTTTCTAACCCTCAGGATGAATCCTTTTTAGATGACCTTTCCTCTTCCGCCTTTGGCGGGATCATCGGTATACCCCCTCTTATCATCGCCTTTCTATTGTCAAAGGCGGGATAGATGCCTTTCGCCTTGAATGTCACAAATTTGAGCACATTGCCAGGTCTGATCCAGGTGGTGTCCAGAAAAAAATCTTGAAACTTAGCCCCTTCTTTCAGAGTGAAATATATTCTGGCCACCTCTCCATTCCCTTTCTTCAAGGGGGGGACATTCCCGAACATATCCGGAAGTAACCCGAGTAAAATCGTCTGACTGGTTGTATCGATACGCGGGAATTTCATCTCGAAATATTCCACCCGGGTTTTTTCAAATTTAATCGAATCGCATCTGATCGGAGTGCTTCCATTGCCATAACGAAAAGGCAAAGTCATGGCTAACAATTCCTCATCGTTGAAGACGGATACAGATGCCATCACTTGGTTTTTCTTTTCATCCTGAAAGGTCACTAGGCGACAAGTATCCGGTTTTCCAAATGGATCTTTCCCGGCTGAAGGTTTTGGTTCTTCCTCCACCACAGGTGGCTTTTTTGCACAGGAACCCAACAGCAAAAAGGAAAACAGAAACATTAATATCAAGATCATTGCAAACAAAAAACCCTGATAGAAGAAAGGATGGGTGTATCGCATCAGTTTCTCCGTTCCTATTAATACGGCTTTGGAAGAGAAAAAATTGTTATTTCGATAATCTACCCAAAAAATTGAATGAATGTCCTGAAAAGCTGAACCTCCGAAAATTAAGGTGGCATTAAGGTCGTCCTCTTTTTAGAAGGATAACAACTCCATTTTATCGTTCTATAGGGTTGGGGAAGCCCAAAAAGGTCTTGGGGCGCCAGTTCTTCAGGATGAATCTCTTCAGGGGCGGACTGTTGAAAAAGATTACTTTCCGTCCCTTGAGCTAAGCTCGCTTAGATACCTGTGCGCCACTCCATATATCAAAAGGCACCCAAAAAATTCGATCGCCCTTCGGAACGAAGGATATTTTTTGCTTGAAATTCAGCCTTTTAAAAGGAGTTTGCCAGTGTATTATTGAATGTCGCAAAACAGAGTGATAGGTGTCATTGCGAGGCGTAGCCGAAGTCCCGCTAATGACGGGACCACGCTCCTTTTCTGCCATAGGTAGATCCCGCTCTGCGGGACAGTCGCTCGCAATGACATGAGACTACCTCGATATGTCACTTATTCATACGAAACTCAATAGTTTTCTTTTGTCTTACCTTATCATTATTCGTCCTACGTGCGAGTGATGGTAATATGCTTGGCAAAGTCCCACCAGGGATAGGCTACTTCTCCGTTAGTTACCCGTTTGTAGATGGTCAATCTGAACTGGTAAGCGCACTCATCCCAAATCCGATCCAAACTTGTGCAGTAATTACTATTACCACTCCAATTGGGACGCTGGGCCAAAGGAACATCATTGTAATTTTGATATTCTGACGTTCCACCACAGCCTGAGCATCCAGGAACCATAGAGATTTCTGGTTTTTTGCCAGAGCCAACCAATGTTACCGGAGCATCGCATACATCTCCAAAATAAGCACCAAACACTATGGAATGAATGTTTCCATGTCCATCCTGGGCGCTGAAAGGAACGGTTATTCTTCCGCTAACCCTATTTCTCGTATTTCCATCGCAAGCGATGTAGGTGCCGGCAGGGTTAAGTTTAAGAAATCCGCAGGCCGCCGCTGTGCCATAAGGACCGATGATCTGTCCAAAGGAACCTGAAGGGGCGGTATTATCCACCAGTATGGTGCAGGTTAGCTCGCTGGGGTTGTCGACAGGGACGGGGTTTTTGCTGGCATCAAGAGGCTCTATGGTTAAGGTATATTTTCCGTAGGGTAGAGGTAGGGTAGCAGTATTCAATACCAGAATCAGCCCTTTATAAACCCACTGTTTATCCACCGCCAGATCATAAGGGTTGGGGTAAGCATAGATACTGGTGGTTGGTCCCATAAACTCCGTCTTATATGGGCCAAAAATAGGTTTCTCCGCATTGGTGGATTCGCGGAGGTTATAAAAGGGAACCTGAATGTAGCTGTCAATAGAGGTCCCATTAATCTTATAAGAGCATTTGATCTTATAGTGCTTAACAGTATTCACAATCCCCGCGCCTATGTTGGCATATAGCTTTATTTCACTATAGAAGGCTGAATCAATAACCTTTAGGGTTGCGCTGTCGCTTGCAGCCATGGAGTTAGCATAACCATGGAAGGGACTGGTTGGATCCTGGTTGATGTAGCCCACAGGAATGTTGCCTATCCGGGTGAGCTTAAAGGTGTTGCCGGTCAAGAGTCCCTCAGGAGGTTCTGGAGTTATAACCTTGGTTTTATCAATATAGACCTCCTCACATAGGTCGCTCTTTAGCTCGCGGGGCTGGTCGTCTGGATCTTTGTATATGGAATTGAACACCCCGTCGATAATCTGGCCAACCTCCACCAGGTAGCCTGATTTCATACATAAAGGAAGGAGAAAAAGCTTTTTACATATGATTTTTTTGGTTTTGAAATACCCGAATCCATCAGTGTCTCCTTCTGCAACCAACTTTGTATACTTGTGCCCTCCGGGGAACGGGAACCAACACCACCCCACCTCGTATATCCGCACATGCACGTTTGTCAGGGGCTGTTCATCATAACACAATCCAGCTTCTATCTTGGAGCAGGCAAGCACCTCCACGCAGGGACGCCACTCATAGCAGTAAGTCTTCCACCAGGGTATCCACCATTTATCAATTATTGGTTTACTGATAATTTCGGCAGTTAATTTTGATGGAACAGTTCCGCACCATTCCCCCTCTTTTTCCTTGAATTCTTCAGGTGGTAGAAATACCCCGGGAAATTTCGCCTTCAAGATTTCGTCTCCGGGAAAGTCTGGCCCGGCAATCAAGGAAGGACCTATAGCCAGTCTTTTCTCCTCCTTTTCATAGATATCATATTTATACTTAATACTGAAACTTCCATCTCTTTCTATCGGCGACGATCCCAATACCTTTCTTTCTCTTACTGCATAAATTCTTAAACCTAACTCTTTAGGAACTTCCTCCAATATCTTGGGATCTATTTTCCCCTCAATTTTGTAATTAGTTTCCTTCATGGCCTCTTCCTCCTCTATTTTTGATTTTGGAATGTTGACATAAAATGCTTCTATCTTCCCAGCTTCATATCTGACCTTGTCTTCGGTAGTACATATTGCTTTTCCCCCGGCTCTCCGAATTCTAAGATAGATATCTGGTTTGCGGTCAAAGAATAGCTCTTGAAAGTCTTCTCGGTCATATAGAATCTCAAAATTGCCATCTTTATCTGTGATAACCGAACCTAAGCGGTCATCATAGATCAAGTCCTTGTCAAGGGCTTCCACAATGACGTTTGGTATTCCCCTCCCCGTCTCCTTTACGATGACTCTCCCGTAAACCTTAAATCCCTTCTTCTTTTCAGCCATTTTTATTTCTCCCTACGACTTAAGTTTTGAGGCTTTTTTTGCGGCTTTTTCTTTCAATCAGTTAGGCAAAACGTTACCTGCGGTTCCCAAGGTTACCGAAGTCCTCTGCCATTGGCGGGAAGGTTTCTTAGGCTTACTTGAGTTTCTTTGCTTAAAACTGCCGGCAACTTTTATCCCTTATGGGAGCCAAAAGTTCATTAAACGACTCCCTTTTTTAGAATTTCGCTGTAATATACTTTAATGTATTAACTAAAATATTGAGTGTTGAAGGATTTCCCCTTCCCGCGACACCTTAATAAAGGGTAAATTTTCCTATCTTCAAATATCTTGTCGTTTAATAGCATATACCAAAAACAATCAAAAGTCAAGAACAATTTTTGGTCGAGTTATAGATACCAAATACAAATCATACACTTTTGGTTAGAGAAAAAAAGATAGGCAACACCCAAGAGAGAGGATATATTTTGAAGCCTGTGACTTTAAACTCTCAAGGAGGTTGCCCATGTTATGTAACCTGTCAGAAGTAAAGATAATAAGAAGCCAGATGAGATACAACAGAAATCTTGAAATCCGCAAGAAGGTGATTTTGTTTTTGTTGGCTTTTAGATACCACAACAT
>Ga0315289_10004960_pt1 | contig 19767 bp, 9 predicted proteins | sample YL17G11_40_MG_FD_203452 | JGI IMG/M metagenome (GOLD analysis project Ga0315289, IMG submission 203452) | Sediment microbial communities from Yellowstone Lake, YNP, Wyoming, USA - YL17G11_40 | ecosystem: Environmental > Aquatic > Freshwater > Lake > Sediment | place: USA: Wyoming | collected...
TAGGTGCGTTATCCCCAGAACTACCAAGGAGTGCATGGTGTTTTAATGTTGAGCGGGTAAATCGGATGAGGTTTATTTGAAAAGGAGAACAGGGTCACCGAACTTCAAAAAACATTTAAAGCTGATACGAGGTTCAGCTAATGTATTTACGCCGTGTACAGGTTTTTAAAAGACACGGCCTTTAAGCAGGAAATGAGGATGCTTTTATCTAAATTTTGAAGCGAGATTTTCAAAAACCTCATTTTTAAGTTAAGAGCGTGGTTTCTCATAAAAAACTTGTACATCACGTTATATACTTGTTATTAGGGATAAAATTAGATAAGTATGTGACTAACATACAGAGAGCTCCCCCTATGGAAAGGAGGCGAGAAAAAGCTGATAGGCGGAAAGCGGAGCGAATGTTCTGAACAAAGTGTAAGAAAGGAAATATTTTCGAAGGAGATTTTTTATGTGTAAGAAGATAATGTGTTTAACAAGCCTTATTTTAATTTTGGGTCTGGCCGGCGTGGTGCAGGCTACGACCTACTACGTCAGCCCTTCGGGCAATGACAACAACGCCGGAACATCGACATCAACGGCATGGCAGACCACCACCAAGGTAAACAGCAGGACGTTTTCGCCGGGCGACAGCATATTGTTTCAAGGCGGGCAGACGTTCACCGGCGGGCTGGTCTTTACAGCCGGTGGCACGGCGGCGTCGCCTATAACCCTCAGCTCATACGGCACCGGCCGGGCGACTATCCAGGGGAACCTCAAACAGACGGTCCTTCTGGTCGATAACTGTGCGGGATTCAACATCAACAATATGATATTCCGCGGGTCAGGCAATACACGTCTAAGTGCTGATATGCCTGATTTTTTCGGCATCAGATTCTATGCGCACGCCGGTGCCGGCGTCAAATTCCAATACCTTCGCATAGACAACGTAGAGGTCTGTGACGTTACAAACCGGGGAATCTATTTCAACGGAGTGGGTTTCAGCGGCTTCAACGATGTGCGGGTCACCAACTGTGTAGTCCACAACATAGGCGTTGAGGGAATAAACTCCTCTACAGACTGGCCTGTAAGTCAGGCTTCTTATACGAACTTTTATATCGGCGACTGCGTGGTGTACTACGTCACCGGTATAGACGACATGGCTACCCAAACAGGCAGCGGAATCGTATTAGGAGGCGTAAACGGAATCGTTATCGAGTTCTGTGAGGCCTATAACGGCGGTCAGTTCAATGTAGCGGGCGGCGGAGGTCCGATTGGTATCTGGGTGTGGGAGACTGAGAATGCACTTTTCCAGTTCAACGAATCCCACCACAACAAGACGCAAGGAGGTGACGGCGGTGGTTTCGATATGGACGGAGGTACCAGTTATAGCACTACGCAGTACAACTACTCACATGACAACTTTGGCGGCGATCTTATTATGCAGTTTGCGCGGTCAAGGTATGCCGGTAATAATATTTACCGGTATAACGTTAGCACGAACAACGGCACGTATAAAGCGATGGGAGGCGTTACAATTTACTCAGATGCCCAGTTAGCAAACGTAGATATTTATAACAATACCTTCTATGCTGGTCCGGATACAAAGCCGGAGGCCTCGGCTGTTGCGATTTGGTATTGGAAGACAGGAGGCTTCAGCAACATCAATCTTCGCAACAACGTATTTATAGCTGAAGCCGGTAGAAGGCTGATTTATTACCAGAAAATCAGCGGCTTTACTTTCCAGGGTAACCTGTACTGGCAGAGCGGCGAGCCCCTGGTGATTACCGATGGCAGCACGACATATCCCAGCCTGGCGGCCTGGCGAACGGCTACAGGGCAGGAGATGCTGAGCGGCAGTCCCGTCGGCTGTCAGGTTAGCCCGCAGCTAACCGATGTTCATTCTTATCCGACTTTGGGCCCGCATAATCTGGCGAACCTTACCGGCTATAAGCTGAAATCGAGTTCCCAGTGCAGAGACACCGGTTTGAACCTGCAGTCGCTTTTCGGAATCAATCCCGGGACTCGGGATTATTATGCCAACTCGATTCCGCAAGGCAGCTTGTTCGATATCAGTGCAAACGAGTATCTCGGCGGCGGCTCGGCACCAGCTCCGGATTCGACTCCACCTGCAGCGCCGGCCGGCCTGACGGCGACAGCGGCAAGCTGCAGTCAGATTAACCTTGACTGGGCTGACAACGGTGAGGCGGACAAGTCGCACTACAGCGTGAAGCGTTCGACAACCACCGGCGGTCCGTACACCCAGATAATCTCGAACCTGAACGCCAGCGCCTACAGTGACACGGGACTTGTGCCCTCAACGCCCTACTATTACGTGGTTACAGCTACGGATACATCGAGCAACCAGTCGGGCAATTCGAGCCAGGCATCGGCCACGACCACTGCCTATCCCGGTGCGATTGTTTTCTCAGACGGCTTTGAGAGTGGTAATTTTACAGCCGGCGGCTGGACAACAGTCGGTACGGCAAGCGTTACCACCGCGGCAAAATATACAGGCACCTATGGAGCAAAACTTGGAAAGCTAGCTAACATGCACAAGGCTCTAAGCACCGTGGGCAAGACCAATATACGCGTCAGGTATATGCGCAGCACCACCGATACGTGGGCCCAGATGATTAGATGGTTTGACGGCGTAAACATACACCCGATTGAGTGCATCATTGGGACCTATCCCTGGGCTCAGATAGATGTAATGCTCGGCCCAGAGGCTGATAACAACCCGAATTTCAAACTAATGTTTAGAGACGCTAGTTCAGCACCCAACGGCAGCTACACTTACGTTGACAATGTAGAGATATGGGGCGTATCAGGAGGGCCTGATACGACACCGCCGACACCGAATCCGATGACGTGGGTGACAAAGCCTTATGCAACCGGCAGCACCTCGATAGCAATGGTGGCGACAACGGCAACAGACCCGAGTGGAGTTTCGTACTTCTTCGACTGCACCACAACAGGCGGCCATGACAGTGTCTGGCAGGACAGCACAAGCTATACTGATACGGGATTAGCGGCTGGTACAACGTACTCATACAGGGTACAGGCTAGGGATAAGTCAGCCAATCTAAATACAACCGGCTGGTCAACAACGGAGTCGGCGACAACGCCTGCTCCTGATACGACACCGCCAACACCTAATCCGATGACGTGGTCTGTATTGCCGTATGCTACCGGCAGCACTTCGATAGCGATGACGGCGACAACAGCAACAGACCCCAGTGGTGTTGAGTATTTCTTCGACTGCACAACCACAGGCGGTCACGACAGTGTCTGGCAGGCAGGCACAAGCTATACGGATACCGGTCTTTCACCGAGCACACAATATACATACAGAGTACAGGCGCGTGACAAGTCGGCCAATCTGAATGCTACCGGCTGGTCAACATCTCAGTCTGCGACGACCCCGGCTGAAGCTGATACAACACCGCCAACACCTAACCCGATGACGTGGGCGACGGTTCCGTATGCTACGAGTTCTACCTCGATAGCGATGACGGCGACAACAGCAACAGACCCCAGTGGTGTGGAATACTTCTTCGACGAGACCACCGGCAATCCGGGCGGTAGTGACAGTGTCTGGCAGGACAGCGCCAGCTATACGGATACGGGTCTTTCACCGGGAACGATGTACACTTATCGTATGCAGGCGAGAGATAAGTCGCCCAACCAGAATGCAACTGGCTGGTCAACATCTCAGTCTGCGACGACCCCGACCGGTGGTGATACGACACCTCCGAGTCCTAATCCGATGACGTGGGCAACAGTTCCGTATGCGACCGGCTCAACCTCGATAGCAATGGTGGCAACAACGGCGACCGATGCGAGCGGTGTGGAGTACTACTTCGACGAAACCACCGGCAATCCGGGCGGTAGTGACAGTGCCTGGCAGGACAGCACGAGCTATACGGATACGGGTCTTACACCGAGCACACAATACACATACAGGGTGCAGGCACGCGACAAGTCGGTCAATCAGAATGCGACCGGCTGGTCAACGAGTCAATCGGCAACGACCCAAGCCGGCGGCGGCAACCTGCCGTTCTCTGATAATTTCAATGACGGCGACATGGTTGGATGGACAACAAGTGGTTCGGCTGGTCCTTCCACCGAGAACATCTATGAAGGGGCCTACTCGTGTAAACTTAAACAGACTGCTTCTATAGAAACGTCCATTAGCACGGTTGGATACACCAGCATTCACTTCAAGTATGCGCGCGCGACCAACAGCAATCTGGATGCCGGCGAGTATCTAACTGCCAGCTGGTACGATGGGACCAACTGGAATGCCGTTGAGCAGGTAGGTGCTAGCTCAGCGTGGGCTCTTAAGGACTGGACGCTGCCTTCAGGGGCCAACAATAACGCCAACTTCAAGATTCGGTTCAGCATCAATGCCTCACAGACCACGGAAATTGGATATGTTGACGTTGTTGAGATTACAGGCACCCAATAATTATAATATGACCGACAATCAGCTCAAACTGAGCTAATAAGGTTGGTCTTTCAAGCGTGGCGGCCTTTATGGCCGCCACGCTTTTTTCTAAATGCACGTCACGGCATTCGGGCCCAGACGATTACTGCCATAAGCTGAGGTTTGTAAAGTAGATAGCAGATTTTGCAAGGCCAAAGTCCATTCGCAGCGGGGGGAAAAATAAAAAAATTTTTTATTGACACAAAAGGTAGGATTGATTATATCTTTACCGCTTCAAGCGATACATCACCACAGGAAAACGGCCTGAAATATCGCCTTCTCTATGAGGAGGGGAAATGTATGACGCAGGTTCAAAGCAGTTATTTTGGAGGAATCATTAAGTGCCTTCAGGTCTTTCTATGGTCAAATCTGCGCGGTTGGCGCATATTCAAAATAAAATTTAGTAGTACTGAATTACGGATTTTGTAGTAACTTAATCCCACTTTAGAAAGGAGGTGAGAAAATAAGAAGTGGGGAAAAAGGAGGAAGTGTTTGTGAATTGATTGTATGTAGAGGTTTTAATAACTATGGGGGGTGAGGATATTATTATGTATAAGAAAATTGTTTGTTTAATTACTTTTGCTTTGCTACTGGGTCTAAGCAGCACAGTGCTGGCTACAACCTACTACGTCAGCCCCACCGGTAATGACCTCAACGCCGGAACATCGACATCAACAGCGTGGAAGACTATTGCCAAGGTAAACAGTATGACGTTTGCAGCAGGTGTCAGCATACTCTTTGAAGGCGGCCAGACCTTCAGCGGCCAGCTTAACTTTGATAACGAGACTGGTACGCCGACAAACCCGATAACGGTAAGCTCGTACGGCTCCGGGCGAGCGACGCTGTCTAATCCCACTATGGGCGTAGAGGGCAGTCCAAGCTATGGCTTGCGAGTTTACAATACCGGCGGCTTTGTAATAAACAACTTGATTCTTGTCGGCCCAGGAAACGTCGGCGACCGCTGGGATGAGAACATAGGTGTTTTTCTGCATTGTCACCAGGCAAGCGGCGTAAGGCTGGATTACATTCGAATCAACAACATCGAGGTCAGCAACTACAGCGGACGCGGAGTCTATGTGTTTGGCGATGATTACAGCGGCTTCCGTGACGTCCAGATTACCAACTGCGTATTTCATCACATTGGCTCATTTGGTATTAACACCGGCTGCAACAAATGGCCGATGAGCCAGTCGTCGCACAATGATATCTACCTCGCTGATAATACGATGTATCACATTACCGGCGTCGGCGCTAGAGACCCGCATTCCGGCAACGGCATCGTTCTCGCAGCCGTTAATGGTGCTTTAGTTGAGTTTAACCTGGCATATAGCTGCGGCTACAACGAGACGTCAGGAGGCGGCGGGCCTTTAGGTATGTGGTGCTGGGAGACCGAGAACGTGGTGTTCCAGTTCAACGAGGTACACCACCAGCAGACAATGAGTGGCGACGGCGGCGGGTTCGACCTTGACGGCGGTACCAGTTTCGGCACCGTCCAGTATTGCTACTCCCATGACAACTTCGGCGGGGACCTGCTTATGCAGTTTGGCCGTTCGCGTCCCGCCCACGATTATCTCTATCGCTACAACGTAAATGCGAATCAGGGCCAGAACAATGACATGGGAGCGATTAATTTTTACACCGACACCGGCGGTGAGCCGTACAACGTGGATGTTTATAACAATACAGTCTATGTTGGTCCTGACGCGGTACCGGGGGCTTCGGCAGTTGATGTTTGGTATTGGAAGGGAGGCAGCTACAGTAACGTCAATCTTCGCAACAACATATTTATCGCCGAAGCCGATAAAGTCCTGATTAGCTACCAGAAAATCGGCGGTTTTACCTTCCAGAATAACGTTTACTGGCAGAGCGGCGAACCGCTGGTCATTGACGCGATGGGCACCTTATATACAAGTCTGGCGGCCTGGCGTACAGGCACCGGCCAGGAGATGCTGAGCGGTCAACCCGTCGGCTATCAGATGCATCCGCAGATAACTGATGTTCACAGCCGTCCAGTCCTGGGACCGCACAATCTGGCGAACCTTGCCAGCTATAAGCTTAAATCCACCTCTCGGTGCAGGGACACCGGCTTGAACCTGCAGGCGCTTTTCGGGATAAATCCCGGTACTCGCGACTTTTATGGCTCGAGCATTCCGCAGGGCAGCCTCTTTGATATAGGCGCACAGGAGTATCTTGGCGGCGGCTCGGCCCCGGCGCCGGATGGGACACCTCCTGCCGCACCGACCGGCCTGACAGCTACGTCAACAGGCGCCGCCATTAGCCTTGACTGGGCAAATAACGGCGAGGCGGACATATCACACTACAGCGTGAAACGTTCAACAACTTCTGGCGGCCCATACACCCAAATCATCTCGAACCTGAACGCCAGCGCCTACACCGACAGGACAGTCATCCCCTCAACGCCTTACTACTACGTGGTTACTGCTACCGATACTTCCAGCAACCAGTCCGGCAACTCAAGCCAGGCATCGGCAACCCTAACCTATCCGGGTTCAATTATTTTCTCTGACGGCTTTGAGAGCGGCAACTTCACCACCGGCGGCTGGGATGTATTGCCAGGCGGCGTCTCAGAAGTTACCACCGAGGCCAAGTATACAGGCACCTATGGAGCAACCCTCAACAAACACGCCTCTATTCGCAAGAGATTAAGCACCGTGGGTTATACGAATATTCGAATAAGATATGTGCTCAACACTGTTAACAGCACTAGATGGGGAGCTAGTGTTGTATGGTGGGATGGCAATGGTATGCACCCCATTGAGCACTCTGCAGGCGCACCCTGGGGTCTTAAGGACATCATCTGCGGCCCCGAGGCTGATAACAGTCCAGATTTCTATATAATGTTCAAAGACAACGACCCCGGCCCGAGTGAGCGTGCGTTCGTTGACAATGTAGAGATTTGGGGCGTTGGTGGAGGTGCACCTGACACGACACCGCCAACACCAAATCCGATGACCTGGGCAATACTGCCGTATGCAACGGGCGAAACCTCAATAGCAATGGTAGCGACAACGGCGACCGATGCCAGCGGTGTGGAATACTACTTCGACGAGACCTCTGGTAATGCAGGCGGCAGCGACAGCGGCTGGCAGGACAGCACCAGTTATACTGATACAGGCTTGAACCCCGCTACGCAGTACTGCTACAGAGTTCAGGCACGGGACAAGAGTCCGAATCAGAATGCAACCGGCTGGTCAACAACCGAGTGTGCGACAACTCAGCAACCTTGTGTGGCAACTACTACGCACGTTGAGTCGATTGTTTGCGGAATTGTTGCAGGAACCCAGGGCAAGAAGTATGGCCGGGTTACGGTTACCATTTATAACAACTGTGGCAACCCCGTCTCGGGGGCTAACGTAACCGGCACCTTCACGGGCTCCTATAATGAAACACGTTCCGGGACAACCGATGGCAGCGGCGTGGCCGTGATAACTACAACGACGCAAGTCAAGAGTCCGGCTTATACATTCTGCGTCAACAATGTAACTCATGCAACTTTGACTTATGCCCCGGGCGACAATGTAGAGACCTGCGACAGCTACTAAAACAGCTTTGCCTAACTGATTAAAAGTCTTGTAAGTGTGGCGGCCTTAATGGCCGCCACACTTTTTCCAATTACTTGTTAAAATATTTAGCTGCTGCTAAAAGTGGACTGTGCTGTTATACGCTCCATTCCTTGTATTTTTTGACGAATTTGTTTTGTATGATTATGCCCAGCGCTGTCGGCACCAGCAGCACAACCGGCAGAAACCATCTTTCAGTAAAGACAAGCTCCTGCAGCTTCTCGGTTGTCTGGGGATAAAGGTATAAAAGCGCAAGAGCCCCTGTCGATATTAACAGGCTTCCACCGAGACTGGTAAAGAGAATCACGGCGATTCTGAAAATGATAAAGGAAATCATACCGCCGGCGATTATGCCGATGAGGGCGCCGGCCCACATATACTCTTCGTTAAGCCCGCAGGAGAACCATATTCCGGATGTTAATAATCCGCCTGCCAGCGCGCCCAGTATGCACACCGCCCATCGCACTAACGGCACAGACAGCGCCGCAAATGCCACAAGACCTACCAGTCCGCCTATGACGGGGTTGGCATTGCCGCTGATTTGCTCGCTTACCGTCACCCCTAAAAACAAGCCCAGCAGCCCGAAACAGATAATGACCAACATCTTGAAAACTCGCCAGCCGTAAAAAAGGCATATCGCCCCGAAAGATATAAAGGTCAGTGCCTCTAACAGTTTGAGCGAGGTAATCTGTCCCCAAATCAGGTCGATGGGGACAATCGTCTCTCCTATTGCCTCCGGCCTCTGGCTTGTGGTTTCAACGGCCTGCGCAAGAATAGTAATGCAATCCATTATTTTTCTCCCTAATTCTATTTTTGTTTTTCACGGCAAACCATAATTTGGTTCCGTAATTCCATCGGCAGGTTTCAGCCGCTCCGCCAGTTTGTCTTCTCTGGCGTTTCTGACTTTTGCTTGTCTGAGCGACTATCTGCTTTGACTTTCCTTAATGCGGGTTGGTGAAATAATAATTGCTCAATCGTGCCGAAGCCCGTCATCGCCGCAAAGATAGCGGCATAGAACCAGCCGCCGTTGTAAATACGGCTGAGCGGCTCGGAACCTTTATACAATAACAGCAGAATCATCCCTGCGAAAATAAGCGTCGTTCCCACAACGGCACAACAAAAAGCTGAAATAATCCGCCAGAGGAAAAAACCGGCGGCGATGGAAGCCGCTCCAATCGCAGCTATTATTGCCCAGTTGCGCAAAGACATCTGCGAACAGACCTGCCGCAGGGCATCGCCGGCGGTGGCTGCGTATCCAGTCGTAATCTCTACGGCCTGGCGTATGTCGAAATATCCGGTATCATCCGGTATCCAGCAGTCAGGAAATTGTTTCAGACTATCGGCATTCTCAATGGCCGGCCGGTTCAAAACGGCAAAACCCGCAAATACTGTAATTGCTGCTGTCAGTATTATGATAAATATCTTTTTGAAGATTGCTCCGAGTCCTGCGCCCACTCCCGTTGAAACCAGGGCAGCCGTGACATTGCGGCCTGCCGCAAAAAATCCGCAGACACCGCCGATAACGGCGCCTACGACGACGGCGATAAATCTTCTGAAGCGCAGGCCGCCGAGCCAAATGAATAGTCCCAGCAGGACTGCCGCCAGCCCCGGAGCGATTAAGACTACGGGTCTGAATCGCGCCGCAATTTGCTCAAAATGTTGTATAAACTCAAACATTTATGTATTTCGTCTATCCTCCTACGCTGAAGCTACGGAGGGTAGGTCGGTTGCGCTGCTCGTTTCGTCAATCGTTTTACGGTTGTGTATTAGGACGCTTTACGCAACCGTGACAAGCTGCGCAACCGCAACCGGATAACATCCGGCCTATGCTCTTTATTTATCGGCGTGGTGGTGCGATTTGCGTTAAATAGTTGGGCTATTGCCGGATTTTGGCGCAAAAAGTGGAAATTTTTCGCTTTTGTCGGCGGATAAATGCGGATGAGAGGAGTCGAACCTCCATGGGCGTTACACCCACAAGCTCCTGAGGCTTGCGCGTCTGCCAGTTCCGCCACATCCGCGGCTGATATAGATATTAGCAGGTTCTGTCGTTCAGTCAAGAATTCAGGGCGCAAAATGCGCAGGAGAAAAAAATTGAAAAATTCTCATTTTTTCTCTTGCAGTCTCTACAATTGTAGAGTAGTCTTGTCAAGGTTAGAGAAAAAGGGGATTCCTATGGCAAAGAAAAAATTCGAGCTTACCCGTGCTGAATGGGCGATTATCCAGGCTGTCTGGGACAATCAGCCGTGCGCAGCGCCGACCGTCAGGGAGTCGCTCGCGGGCGAAAAGGGCTGGAGCTACAGCACGGTCAAGACAATGATGGACCGGATGGCGGCCAAGGGACTGCTTAAAACCGAAAGAATCCGCAATCTTATCCTGTACCGCTCGGCAATTACCAGACGGCAGGCACAGCAAAGCGAAGTTATGCGGACGGTGAAAAGGGCGTTCGACGGCGCCTTCACGCCTATGATGCAGTTTCTGCTGGATAACACTAAACTGTCCAAAAGCGAGTTAAGCGAGCTGGAAGCAATGATAAAAAACAAAAAAATAAAAAGTGAAAATTAAAGAGTCAACAACTCCTTAATGTGCGGAGGTCATATTATGAATGCAATATTAGAGCAAATCAATTCGATAGGTAAAGTGTTTGTTGAATTTGCCCTGCCTATGCTGGTGCAATCGGGCGTGCTGACAGCAGTTTTGCTGCTGGCTGATTTGGCATTGCGGAGGAAGGTTCGTGCGGTGTTTCGATACTGGCTGTGGATGCTCGTTTTGGCAAAACTTATTCTTCCGGCGTCGCTGTCATCGCCGGTGAGCATCGGACATCTGGTCGGCAACGAATTACAGAGCGTTAAAATCAGTATGCCGGAAATCATTGCTGCGCCGCAGGCGGCAGAACCTGTGTCTATAGAAACAGCTAATCGAGAGTTCATAGTGCCGCAAAAATCAGCGAGCGAACCGGCGGCAGTTCAACCAAAGATAATAGTGACACCCGTGACGTGGCAGGGAGTTGTGTTTCTGGTCTGGCTGGCTGTTGTAATAGCTATGGGGCTGCTGTTGCTGCAGAGGGCGGTTTTTGTGTGCGGACTTGTGGCGCAGGCGAAAGAGGCAGATTCCTTAATGAACGATACACTGAAGTTCTGCTGCGGACAGATGGGATTAAAGGGCAGAGTCGGCCTGAAGATTTCGGCGAATGCGACAAGTCCTACGGTATGCGGATTGTTTCGGCCTGTGATTTTAGTGCCGGAGAGTTTAGGAACGAGTCTCGGCGTCGGCCATTTACGGATGGTTTTACTGCACGAGCTTGCGCACATTAAACGCGGTGATTTGTGGGCGAATTTAGTGCAGACTATTTTGCAGATTATCTATTTCTATAATCCGCTTCTCTGGCTGGCTAATGCGGTAATTCGGCGGATTCGCGAACAGGCGGTTGACGAAATGGTTCAGGTAGCGATGGGCGATAATGCTAACCTGTATCCGCAGACTTTGTTAGACGTTGCGAAGCTGGCGTTTAGAAGGCCGGCTCTGAGTTTGCGGTTAATAGGCGTTGTGGAATCCAAAAGCGCACTAAAAGGCAGAATCAAGCGTATGCTGGATAGGCCGATACCGAAAAGTGCAAAATTAGGCATACTTGGATTAGCCGTCATTTTAATCATCGGTGCAGTTCTGCTGCCGATGGCGAAAGCTGCTAAACTTGAAAGGGTCCAGGGAAATGAAAAAAATACAAATAACGATAGCAAGCTGGAAATAGGTGGAATTGTCAAAGATAAAGATGGTCAGCCTATAACGGAAGCAATGGTTGATGTATTGTGGGACATTCAAAGAGCCATGCCTATGTTTGACGATGAACAGACCGTCTCAGATAAAGAAGGCAAATGGAAATGCAAAATTCCTGTTGACGTGAGAGAAGTTAACCTAAGGGTCGAGCATAAAGGATTTGTGAAGCAAACCATATCAAACATTAACGTTTTATTTCTGGATGGTGATTTTACAACAGTGATGAAAAAAGGTTTTGAACTCCGCGGCCAGGTGAACGACGGCGGTGGAATTCCCGTAGCCGATGCTTTGCTGATGCCGCCGGGAAGCGTAAGTTTGATATCGGCCTATACCGGCGTTGTTGTTACGCCAAGCATGGCAAAAACTAACTCGGACGGCAGTTTTGTTTTGTCGAGTTTGTCGCCCGGCCAGAACAAAATAGTTGTGGCTTCCAGGGAGTTTGCGGCAAAACTTATTACAGTGAATGTAGAAGTTGAGAACAAACCTTTGACAGTAACATTAGACAAGGGCAAAGCAATTGCCGGCAGAATAGTTGACTCAAACGGCTCACCTGTCGAAGGAGCAACTTTAAGATGTGATAGATGGAAATTGCCTCGAGGGAGCACACCGGAAGCTAAAGAACTCGTCTGCATGATAGATTATGAAGAATACAATCTGTTAAGACTTGAGACTACGTCGGACAAAAATGGAAATTTCATAATGGAAAGTTGTCCGAACAATGGCTTGCTTGAGATTCTTATTAAAAAGGAGGGTTTTCTGATTACAGCGCCAGATGTTAACGTGACAGAAAGTAAACCTTATGTATTTACTCTCTACAATCTGCCTGTTATTGAAGGGACTGTTTTAGATAATCAAACGGGTAAACCAATTCAAGAATTTGAAATAACTGAGGGCTTTAAATGGCATGACAGCGAAAATGTGTCGTGGCTATTAACATCGCAGACAATAAAATCCGCCGAGGGCAGCTTCAAAGCCGCTCCGTCTCATTTCGCAAGCAGGGAGCCTCAGACCTATGGCGCTGTAAGAATTCTCGCAGACGGGTATCTTCCCGTGACTATTCTTAAAAGGGTCGGAGAAAAGCCACAACCTGTAACGGTAAGATTAAACAAGGCCGAGCCTATATCTGGCAACATTATAGATACGCAAGGCAAAGCTGTTGAAGCAGCAGAAATTGCATGGGTTGGTCCTAAACAGAAAGCATATATCAGAAATGACCGTATTGACGTAAGTGTTTGTGATGGCCCGGAATACATAGTTCAATCTGACGCAAATGGGTTCTTTAAATTACCTCCGAGCAGCGAAGAAGGTGAAATTGTAGCTCTACATGAAAAGGGGTATGCCCATCGGGGCGTTGACAAGTATGGCAGCATTGACAAATTAGTTCTAATTCCCTGGTCGAAAATACAAGGTCGTCTTCATGGTTTTTATACTGAAGAAAAAAATATCAGCGTGGGTTTGTCACCCCATGGCTCGGGAGATTTACGTAATTTGAAAATTGTGTGGCTGACAGCTAATATGTCCGATTCGGACGGAAACTTTGACTTTAAATATGTCCCTTCTATACCGATGACAATTTCAGTTCCTAAAGACCAAAACAATTGGATTCATTCAGATGTTTTTTCTCCTGAACCAGGCAAAGAATATACAGTGACAGTAGAATCCGAAGGTAAATTTGAATGGCATCCTAATCCGAAATACGAATCAAGAGCAAATCAAAACCCTGCTGAAGAAGTTGAAGGCACGGCGCAGCCGATGCTAAAGGCAGAAAAAGAATCGGCAAGCAAAGAAGAAGAGCCACAATTTATAGCTACACTGGCTAACGGCGTAACGGTTGAACTGGTGGGTATTTGTGAATATCCGAGCGAAGGCAAAAAGTGGTGGCAGCCGGACGGAACAGAACTGGCTGAGCAAATCCATCTGAAAAGAGGTGACGTTGTTGCGGCAAAGGGCCAAGCCTTTGCTTTTGTAGCGAAGGCAATTGGGTTAGAGGATATGACTTTAACCTGGGGCGAGATTGCAGGGTCGCGAGGAACAGCAAGTCTTACAGTGGTAGACTCAGACGGAAAACCGATTAAGGATATGGTAGGTCTCAAGGTTCACATTGACGAAACGCTGAGTTCCACATCAATATCCGTGGGGATACCAACTGGCGACTGGGAAACAAAGGCAGAACATGACGGCAAAACCATTATGAGTACCGGGTTTACGCAGGGCGGTGTTACGTTTTCGGAAGCTTATGAATCAGATGAAGGAGTAAAGATAATAGTTTCTGATGACCTTGGTAAAGTTGACCACCGTATTGCTGCAATCGATTCCGATGGCAATATACTTCAAGCCGTATCTAAACCCTGGGTTGGGGCAGGTAAAATACGTCAAACTACAGCTCACTTTGAAAATCTAAGATTAGACCAAATCAAGGAATTTCAATTTCAGACTCGGCCTTATGAATGGGTCACATTCAAGAACGTTTCTCTTCGGCCCGGGGTGAAGACCGATGTGCAGGTCGAAGTTTCAAAATCCCCTTTACAAACTAAGGGCGGGAAGAGATTTGGGGCAGCGATTGAAAATGTTTTACCGGTAACAGAAGGGCGATCGGAGAAACTGTTGGATATCGATACAGGTAGATGGGGCACAAAGGCAGACTTTGGTGAGAACGATCGCGAAACACATAAATGGGTACGAGATAATGGACTTGATTTGCTTGGGTTTTTTGAAAAAGAACAGTTTGGTTTATTGGCCTTTGATATGGCAGTTCTGCCGGCAAAGAACACAGATTGGGAGCGGTTAACAGCCGAAGAGGTTGTAGCTAATTGGTCGCTGGCCCAAATGGAGGCAAATAAGATAACGCCGATGACGCCAATGGAAGCTCCGGACAGGCCGGCCACTTATCTTTTCAGGACACGCGAAAACGGGATTGGCATTTTGCAGATAGTAGATTTTACAGACAATCCCAAAGGCGTTAAAATCCGGTACAAGATTGTTGAAGGAACAGGTTCTGAAAACCCCGATGTGCAGGTTGAAGTCGAAAATCCTTCCGGGCAGGTAATCAGCGCATCGGATTTTGGGAAAGATGATGCTGATGTTGAGAAGCGGATGGCAAAAGCTGCCGAGTCGGAGAAAGTTGACCGGCGTTCGACAGGCAAATCAAGGACACCTGCTCGCAGTACGATGCCGAGAGTCGTCAGGACAACGCCAGCGGCGTATGCTAATGATGTTTCAGCGGAATTAGACAAGATTACGGTGACTTTTGACCAGCCGATGCTCGACCAAAGCTGGTCGTGGACAGGCAGCGGCGAAACATATCCCCAAACCCCCGGCAGGCCCTATTACGACAGCAGCAGGACAATCTGCACGCTGCCGGTGAAGCTTGAGGCAGGTAAGGTTTACTGGGTCGGCATAAACAGTCCGAGCTACCGGAACTTCAAGAGTGCCGATGGCGCAGCCGCCAAGCGATATGTGATTTTGTTTGCGACCAGAGGTGCTGACGGCAAGCCCACACCGATACCGCAAGATTTGCTCGACAAGGCCAAGAGGATAAATGAGGCGCCTGAAGAAAAGTCTTCCGGGGTGAAGGATGTTGATGTTGAGAGGCGCAGGACCCGGCTTCGTGCCGCCTTTAACAGGCGAATGGCAAAAGACAAGGCAATTTACAGCGAGCAGGAATTAGATGAGATAGAGCAGCTTTATCAGATTGCCAACAAGAAGTGGAAATCTCGGGAGGCGCAGGATAGTCTCGAAAAGCTGATTGCAAGGTATGCCCGGGCAAACCGCACCGGCTGTGCAATTTTGTATCTGGGGCAGATGTCGGACGGCGAGCAAAAGGAGCAATATCTTAAGCGGGCGATAGATGATTTCAGCGACTGTATGTATGGCGACGGTGTGCGGGTAGGGGCTTTTGCAAGATACCTGCTTGCGATGCACTATAAAGAAATAGATAAGAAAGATGAGGCGAAAAGACTTATTGCAGAGCTTATCAAGGATTATCCCGATGCTGTCGGCCACAATGGTAAGCTTCTTACCGAGCAGATACCGGAAGATATGCTTGCGCAAGCAAAGGTCGTAAACGAGCAGGTCGGAAAGGCCGATGTGCAGGTTGAGGTTGAAAAACCTGCTGGGTATGGCGATGAAAGGTTAATAGGTGCTGAGATAAATGCGAAAGGTCAAAGAATTATTAAAGAAATGGCCGAGGTGAACCGGTATTGGCTGATTGGCCCCTCTTGGAAAGTACTGGAATATTCTTACGATTTCACCTTACATACAAATGAGGGGGAATTAGACTCAAATAAATCGAGCTTTAATATCATAAACTCGCCGAAGCTGAATCCTGCAGTAAGACAGGGGATTACTTATTATTCGGCTCTGCACAAATTGGTAGATGAACCTTCGAGTGCTTATGTTACTAAAATAGAGGAAGAGAACGGTTCGGTAATACGGCTGGATTTCACACTTTATGATCCTGTAATGATGTGGTGTGGAAATGGAATATCGGAGAGATGGTTTGGTTCGTTTAATCGAGAAATAAACTATGGAAAGTTATGGCTGGATATAAGAAAGAAAGTTCCCATCAAGATTAAAAGTGATTATGAACAACCAGAAAGCGTTGAAGAGCAGTTTTCAGAGTATGCTTCCCTTGGTGATGATGCTTATGTACCGCTGAGAATCATGGTCGATAAGGGAGATATGCATTTTGATTTTAACTTTAATGTATTTGGGCCGGGCCTGTGGTTATTTGACAAAAGTAGTTATAGAGTAGATGGCAGACGGAATTTACCCCTTGTTGCGTCTGTTGATAATGTGCAAATTAATGGTAAACCAGTTCAGGCAAAAGAACTTGCCCAAAGAAATCTGAAAGAATCCGCTGGACAGGTTGAAAGTGCGGCGCAGCCGATGGAGGAGTCTGCTAAGTTAGAGAAGGTTGACCAGAATCCGACAGGCAAATGGCAAAGTGTGGATTTTGTGCAGGAGATAGAGGACTTTGAACCTGGCGAGAAAAGCTGGTCTGGTGAGCTTTACCTAAAGGACGTAGAGTTTAAGAAGGGTGGGAGAACGTCCGGACCGTGGACTTGGAAGGAAGGTTCGCTATGGCATCCGGGCGACCGGACGAAGGCCCGATACGTGATTAAGGAGGCGGCGGGGGTGAAATATCTCTTTATGGAATGGATTAGCGGCGATGTTACGATACGCGGGCAGAAGCCGTGGTATTATGTGATGGAACAAGTTGGAGGGGAAACAGCCCAACCCGAACATAAGCAGATTGTCAAGCAAGCAGAGCCGGTGGTTTTAGCGAGGGAATTTGTTGGATTATTAGTGAAGGAGGATTTTTCGGCAGCGACAAAAAGTTTCGATGCGACTATGAGACAGGCAATGCCGCCTGAAAAACTTGCAGATGCGTGGAAAGGTCTGGTCGGCCAAAGCGGGGCTTTCAAAAAAGAAATCGGCACGCGGACGGAAAAAATGCTCGGATTTGATATTGTCTATGTGACGTGTGAATTTGAGAAAGGCCCGCTCGATATCAAGGTCGTCTATAACAGTGAAAGGCAGGTCTCCGGCCTATGGTTTGTTCCCGTGCCGCAATAAGCAGGAACCGGCCGGCGTGGCGGAAACTTAAACGACTTCAACCAAATCGGGCGGAAGCGGCGTGTCACCTTTTGCAGCTTTCTCCGCTTCTTTGGGGCTGCCCTGAAATTGTATCTTTGCCTGGCCGATAAGATAGAAACTTCCGGTAATGCAAATCAAATCTTCCTTGCCGACGGCGCTTTTTGCTAATCGCAGGGCCTCCTCCAGGCCCGCGGCTGTCTGGCACATCTTGCCGCATATCTCGGTATATATGTCCGCCAGCTCCTGCGGCGACATCGCCTTGACGGAGTTGCTGCGTGTAAATATCACCTTGTCGGCTCCGTATTGCAGTTGATGGAGCATTCCCCTGATGTCTTTATCGCTGTTGCAGCCGAAGATAACGACCATAGAATCATAAGGGATGTTCTGGCCTATTGCATAAATCAGGGCCTCGATGCTTGCGGCATTGTGAGCGCCGTCGATTATGATTCTCGGGTCGTTGCAAATCATTTCCATTCGTCCCTTTAACGAAACCGAATGCAGACCATTGATTGCTTTATCGTTATCTATCTCGTAGCCGCTTTCTTTAAGTTTATCGAGCATAGCCAGAGCCAGGCCGCAGTTGATGGCCTGATGTCTGCCCTGTAAAGGCACTCGCAGGTGCTCGAATTTGCTCGTCGGGGTCGTCAGGCAGATTCTCATGTGCGGGCCATTCTCGCGCGAGGTCTCGAAGCGGTACGAGAAATCAATATCCTTGCCCGTGACGCTCATCGGTGCTTTAACAGCGGCGGCCTGCGACTTGAGAACCCGCATTGCCTCCGGGTGCTGCTGGACGGTGATAATCGGCACGCCCGGCTTGAATATGCCGGCCTTTTCCTTGGCAATGCTGTCGATAGTATTGCCGAGCTGACGCTGGTGGTCGATGCTCAGGCTGGTTATGCCTACAACTTCAGGCTTAATGACGTTGGTGCTGTCTAGCCGGCCTCCCATTCCGGTTTCAATTACGGCGATGTCGGCCTTGACGTCAACAAAGTGCATAAATGCCAGCGCGGTCATAATCTCAAAGAAGGTGGGCGGGTCGGTTTTGGCGACCTTTTCCACGGGGGCGTAAATTCGGTTCAGCAGGCCGAGCATTTCCGAATCGCTAATCATCTCAGAATTGACTACAATCCGCTCGTGGAGGTGCACAACGTGCGGCGAGGTGTATAAGCCGACTTTATAGCCATTCGCTTCGAGCATTTTGGCCAGCATAGTCGCCGTTGAGCCTTTTCCTTTTGTGCCGGCTATATGGGCCGCGGGGATTTTCTTATGCGGATTGCCCAGCAGCGACAGCAGTTTTTTCATCCTGTTGAGGTTGAAGGTCGTAATGTTATAGCGCAGATACTCCTGCTTTTCATAGTCGGTGCGCGCATAAAGGTACTTTATGGCCTCTTTATATGTTCTAAAGGGCTTTTGGGACTTGACTTTAGCGACTTTCGAGGTGCGTTTATGCACCTGCTTCTTTCCGGTTGTTTTCAATGGTCTTGCCATAAAAAAACTCATTATAATCAGTAAAGTCTTATAAGTCAATACTATTACACGAATGCAGCCGAAAATCCCGTAGAACTACGGTAGGCCGACAAGTCGCCTGAAAGCACATAACAAGCTATCAATAAAAGACTTACATAACAATACCTCTTTCTCCGTTAATTCAGGTCTCAATCTTGCGGTATCAGTAAAACTGAAGGTAGTATTAGATTTGGTTATGCCTTCGGTGGGGTTAAGAGTTGCTTTTTGCTGATTTTAGGGGGAAACGATGTAATAAGCCGGCCCGCCTGCGGCGGGTAAAAGACTTACAAGAACTTACAAAAATTTACAAAAACGCTCTGAAATTGCATAAAACGCTCTACAAACAGAGTAAAAACGTATGCCAAATGTTGTAAAATGTTCATAATTTCGCAGGGGTGACTTATCAAAAAGGACTGATTGCATTTTGGATGTTATGGTGATAAACTTATCGGCTAATGCACTCTATAAAAACAAGTGAGGAAATAAAAAATGGCGGAGAAATTGCCTGTGGCAAAGAAAATCACCACGAACAAAACCAATAACGGGGCTGGACTTGAACAAACCCTTTGGCTGGCAGCGGACAAGATGCGAAAGAATATCGACGCCGCAGAATATAAGCATGTTGTTCTTGGCCTGATATTCCTAAAATACATTTCCGATTCGTTCGAGACGCACCATAATAAGCTCATCGAAGGCAAAGGCGATTATAAAGGGGCTGAGGGGCTGTTGAAAAAGTCCGGCTTATCCGATAAAATATTATACATCAGATGGAACTGAATTTCATATAAAATCGTTACAGGTAAGGAGGCTTAATCGTGATAGGCACGCAAGACCGCTGGCAGGAGG
>Ga0315289_10004964_pt1 | contig 19753 bp, 15 predicted proteins | sample YL17G11_40_MG_FD_203452 | JGI IMG/M metagenome (GOLD analysis project Ga0315289, IMG submission 203452) | Sediment microbial communities from Yellowstone Lake, YNP, Wyoming, USA - YL17G11_40 | ecosystem: Environmental > Aquatic > Freshwater > Lake > Sediment | place: USA: Wyoming | collected...
GTCAGCTCGGTCAGGAGGGCCGGCGTGAGGGAGCGGGCAAAGTCGGGGGCCGACCAGTCACCCGCTAGGCGGGAGGCGGTGGTGGAGATGGCATTGAGAGAGGTCATCGCGCCTCAGGACTGCCTCGAGGAGAGAGGCGCGCGTGAGACGGCCTCTGGCCGGAAAAAGAATAGTGAAATGCCTGGAGAGCAGCAGTCACTCCTTCAACCTCATCTGGGTCTCCAGGCACACGGAAGTAGTCCGAGCCGAGCGAGAGAGCGGGTCCCTTCAGCAAAACCTCTCTCTCTCTCTCTCACACTTCCTCCGCGATGATCCTCGACGCGCTCTCCCCCGCCCGGCGGCGCAGCCGGTCCGAGTCGGAGTCGCACGAGGAGGCTGGCAGGGGCGCCCTGCATGACCAGTCCCATCTCCACACCGTCAAACTGTCGCCCGGGTCGGGCGCGGACGCCATTCCCTCCTTTTTTACGCCGGTGAGTTGAAGGAGCGTTGCGTGTGTGGACAGTGCTTGCGTGTGCCCGCGGGGTAGGCGGCGGCGCGTCTCTGTTTGTTGCAAACTCGTGCGGCCAATTTTCTGCATGCGCCGGCGCTGGCTGACTCTTTCTCCGTCCGCCCCACCCCTCACATCTCTCACAGGCCCCTCCCACATCCACCACCGACCCCTCCACGGACGGAGGGGTCGGATCCCCCTGGGCTGCGACTCTGGGCCCCCGGGCCGCGTCCTTTTTGTTAACAGCGCCCGCCTTGGATGCGCTTTGGGCGGCCGTGCGCGGGCGAGCGGTGGTCGCCGCGCGCGTGGCCCTGGCGGGCGAGGACGACGATGGCGCCCTCTCCGAGGGCGTGCTGGACTATGAGGCATACCGCCAGGTGAGTAGGAGGCGGCGGCGGGAGATGAGGAGAGAAGAAAGAAAAAGGGGGCGGGCCCCGGATTTTGCTCGCCGGCGCATGGTCGCGCGCGCACTTGAAATTCAACCCTTCACCTGTCCCCCCCCCCCCCCTCTTTCTCACGCCAAAAGGCCGCCACCGACGCCCTCGCCTCCGCCGGCCCCGCCGCCGCCCGCCTCCTGACCGCCCGCGCCTTCCTCCGCCTGGCAGCAGCAGCAACAGCAACGGCGCCGACAACCCCGCCGGGCACCGTCCCCGCGGCGGCCCTCATCGCTTACCTGGGCCAGCGCGCGGGCTCCCTCCAAATGCACGTCCACCTGGCCTGCTTCGCCCGGTGTGGGGGCGGGCCTGGCGCCGGTGGCGGGGACGGCGACGGTGGCGACCCGTCCACCCCCTCCTTCTCGGAGGGCTGGCTGGACGCGGACGCGGTGGCCGCCTTCGTGGCGGACACGCTGCCCCAGCTGGCCGGCAGCGGGGCGGGCGCCGCCTTCCCCGGCGCGCTCCCGCCGGCCGAGCACGCCGCCCTGGCCTCCCGCAAGCTGACCTTCTTCCACGGCGCCCGCCCCGCGCACGGGTGTGGGGGCACGCCGGGGGGCCGGGTGCGGGTGCGGGGCCTGCTGGCCGGTGCCCCGCTGGCCGAGCTGCTCGACCTCCACCGGGCGCCCGGCGCGGTGGCCGCCTTCCCCGAGGAGGACCAGGAGCAGCAGGAGGGGCGCCCGCCCGCCTGTGGCGGCGGCGGCGGCGGCGGCGACCACTCACCGCACGCGACCGTGGGCGGGCCCCTGGACAACTGGTTCTCCGCGGCCTCCACCGCCCGGGTGGCCGCCCTGTTTGCGGACCTGTGCGGCGGCGAGGGTGGCGCCGGCGGAGACGGCGCCCGCGCCCGCGCCCGCGCCCGCGCCCGCGCCGGCCACCCGCCCTCCATCGCCGCCGCGGGCCTGGCCCGCCTCAACGGGGGCACGCTCTCCCCGCTCTTCGCGGCGCGGCTGGTGGAGGAGCGGGGGTCTGCCCCCGGCGGCGGCCTCGCCCTGCCCGACTTTGTCGACTTCCTCCTGGCCTGGGCGGACCGGGGCTCGCCGGCCTCGCTGCGCTGGCTGTGGCCGGCCCTGGACGTGCGGGGTGCCGGGCACCTGACCCGGGCGGACGTGCACACGCTCTTCGACGCGGTCCGGGCCCTGTGGGTGGAGCGGGGCCAGTACCCGGAACTGCGCACGGAGGACGTGGTGTGCGAGGTCTTTGACATGCTGGCCCCGGCGCGCCCGGACGTGCTGACGCTGGGCGACCTCGTCCGGCGCGGGCGAGGGGGTGGGTACGGGCCCGCCCCGCCCGCCCCCGGCGCCGGCGCCTGGGGGGCGGGGGCGGGGACGGGCGGGACGGTCGCGGGCGCGGTCGTCGGCCTCCTGGCCGACGTGTCCTGCTTCTGGGAGCACGACTCCCGGGAGGCGGCCCTCCAGGCGGCGGCCCTGGCGGGGCAGCAGCAGCAGCAGCAGCAGCAGCGTCAGCAGCAGCAGGCCGCGGCGGCGGCGGCGGCCGCAGTCGAGGGCGAGGGCGAGGCCAGGACGACCGCTGGCGAGGCCGTGCCACCACCCGGCGCTGGTACCACCGCCACCACCTCCCCTGCTGACGCCACCTCCCCCGCCCGCCCCTGGGCGGACGTGGACCCGGGGTGGGGCGGCGGCGAGGTCGGTGGCCGGCACGAGACGCTGCGGGAGCGGGCGGTGCGCCGGGCGGCCACGGCGGCGGCGGCCGCGGCGGCCGCGGGGGGCGCCGCCCGCCCGCCGCAGCATGGGTCGCCGCCGCCCGGCTCCGGCCTGCCTCCCGCCCCGCCCGCGACCTCGCCCTGGGCGTTCGCGTCCAGCCCGGGGTCGCCCTCCGACTCGGTCGGCAGCGAGGCCTGGTCGGACGGCTTTGCGGTGGCGGGTGACGACACGCCGCCGCAGCAGGGCGGTGGCGGGTCGTCGTCGGGGTGGGGCGAGGCGGCGGCGGGTGGTTGACACACGGTTGGTCTAAAGAAATTAGAATTCGTTTTTTTGTTTCGACCGCACACACGATCCTCTCCCCCACACGCCCTTCCCGCACCCGCACGTGCCCAGCAGTCTCACCCCACAGAAGTCTCCCATAAATTATAAGGGGACCAAATGGCGGACACGCCGGGCTCGCCGCCGCCCAACCCGGCCGCTGCTGCTCCACCCCCGGAGGCCGCCCTCCTGGCCGCCGCGGCCGCGGGCGACCTGCCCACCCTCACCGCCCTACTCTCGTCCGGCGCCGACCCTGCCTGGCAGTGCGACGCGACCGGCACGTCCCCGCTCATGGTCGCCGCGGCCGCCGGCGCCGCGCCCTGTGTCTCGGCCCTCCTCGCCGCGGGCGCGCCCTGGAACGCGGTCGACCGGGGCGGTGCGTGCGCGGGCGAGCTGGCCAACGGAGCGGGGCACGGCGAGGCGGCGGAGGCTTTGTTTGAGGCGGGCGTCCGGGCGGAGCTCGTCCTGGGCGCCCTGGAGAGCGCTTTGCGCGGGCGCGCCCAGCCGTCGCCACCTCCAGCCGCTGCTGCGTCCGCGTCCACGTCCGCCGCTGCCCCTCCACCCTCCACCCCGCCCGCCCCGGGCTACTTGGACCAGGCCCTCTCCTACGCGCCCGGCCCGGACGGGGCGGCCCGCCTGGCGGACGAGCAGGGGCGCGGAGTGATGATGGGGTGGGAGGCGCCCCTGATGGTCGCCCACGCGCACGCCGTCTGCCGCCGCCCGGCTGGACAGGGAGGAGAGGGAGGAGAAGCAGCCACGCACGTCCTCAACATCGGCTTCGGCTTGGGACTGGTCGACTCCGCCATCGCCGCCCGCGCCCCGACCACGCACACCATCTGTGAGCCCCACCCGGACGTGCTGGCCCGCATGCGGAGCGAGGGCTGGTTTGAGCGGCCGGGCGTGTCGGTCATTCCTCTCACCTGGCAGGCCGCCTGGGCGGAGGGTCGCCTGCGCCCGCCCGCGGGTGCGCCCGCCTCGAAATTCACGGGCGTCTTCTTCGACCCGTTTGAGGAGGCGGACGACAACGTGGCGGCCTTCCACGACACCGCCCTGCCGCACCTGCTCGCCCCGGGCGGCACCTACTCCTTCTTCAACGGCCTCAACGCGGACAACCCTTTCTTCCATGCCGTTTCGTGCGAGGTCGTGGCGCGCCGCCTGCGGTCGGCCGGCTTGGAGGTGGCGTACGTGCCCCTGCCTTTGCCCGCCGACGCGACGGCCAGCGCGACCTGGGGTGGGGTGACCAATCGGTACTGGCAGCTGGAGACATACTCGCTGCCCGTGGTGACGTGGGAGGATGACGAGGGTGAATGAGGCGCCGCCGCCGCGCGGCGGAAAAATCGAAAATCAACAACAACACTTGCTCGCGTCTCTCTCTCTCCACACAATCACGATTTAATCGCCCGGGCCGCCGCCACCCGGGCCGCCGGCACGGCCGCCACGGCCGCTGCGGCGGAGGACGCGGCGGCGGCCGCCAGGCCGCGGGCTCGGGCGATATCGGCCCGCAGGCTGGCCATGGAGGTGCGGGCGGCGGCGGCCAGGCCGTCCAGGCGGGCGGTGAGGCCTTCTGCCTCTCGGGCCCCTGCGGCGATGGCGGACTCCAAGGCTGCCACCCGGCGGGCGAGGGCCCGGCAACCTCGGCAGGTCGGGGGCGGCGGCGGCGGCGGGAGGTTGGCCTCGGCCAGGGCCGCGTCCAGGAGGGCCGCCGCGTCTTCCACCTCCTCGTCCTCATCGCCAGCGCCCTCACTGGGTGAGCAGCAGCAATCGTAGCAACAGCAGCTGCAGCAGGATCCTGTGTCTTTGTCAGCCTGCTCCCCCAACTCAGCCAGAGCTGCGGCAAACGCGGCCCGGGCGTCGGCCGCTGCCGCGCCCGCCCTGCCGCCTGCGCGGGCAGCCACGGCCGCGTCCGCCGCCCGCACCTCCGCCGCGGCTTTCGAGGCGGCCGCCCGGGTGTCAGCTCCTGCCGCTGCCCGGCGGGCCCGTTCGGCCGGGCCCTGGGCGAGGGCCGTGAGGTCGTGGAAGGTGGACTGGGAAGAGGAGAAGAAGAGGAGAGGTGAAAGGGAGGTGAGCAGTCTTTGCGCGCTGCTTCGCGCAAACGCGCCCCTCCTGCCCCGCGCCCACCCCGCTCCAGGCCATCTCATTCGCTCTGCGTGTGCATGTTTAACTCATGAAACTCACGTCCCAGGCGGGGCGGTGTGGGGAGGCGGGCGGCATGTGTGGTGAGAAGCGAGACAAAGAGATGAGGGACACTAAAGGTTTTGAAAAAATGGAGGGTGGTTAGAAGGCTGTTGTCTCTCTCCCTTTCATCTCATCACACATATGCCGCGCACCACCTCACCCACCGAGCAGCCTCCTCTGCTCCCTCTCGAGGGGGTGTTCGTCGAGGGCGGCCTGCTCAAGGTGCGTGTTGAGAGCGCGCGGATGTGCTCTCTCTCTCTCTTTCTCTCTCTGTCGTTCCCTCCCAGGCGCGCTCACGCCTCCCCTCTCTGTCTGCCTCTTTCAAAACGCCCCTCTCTCTTCTCTCCTCCGACCTCCAGTCCATCCACGGCTACACCTGGCCCGGCATCGAGTTCGGGGAGGCACCATCCCCCAAGTATAGCTTCCTGGAGGTGAGGGGGGCGGGTGAATGAGAGAGCGGGAGAGAGCAAGGGGGCAAGGCCTCTGGGGTTAGCGCTGCCTTTCCCCCCCCCCCCCTCTCCCTCCCTCCCACCCTCTCAACTTCATTCACGCACTAGTACACGGACGCCCTCCGCTGCAGCGACCTGGACCGGTTCCGGGCCATCGACGCCTCGTCCGGCCACTGGTGGCACCCGACCCTAGACCGGGGCGCGGGCGCGGCCCTGCACGCGGCGGTGGACGCGGGCGCCCTGGCGGCCGTCCGGTTCCTGTTGGCCTCGAAGCGCGTCCCCGTGAACCAGCGCGACCGCCGCCCGCTCGGGGGGTGGACCCCCCTGCACCGGGCGGCCGTGGTGGCCCATCACACGCACGTCCCCGGCCTGGCCGTCTTTGATGCCCTCCTGGCCGCGGGCGCCGACCCGGACGAGACGGTGGCGGTGGAGGGCGACTGGCCGGACGCGGCCTCCACGTCCTCCGCGGAGGCCCCGCCGCTGCCCCGCCGCCGCCTGGGCGTGCTGGACCTGGCGGTCAGGAAGGGGTGCGGCTGGGCGGCCGGGGAGGTACGGCGCCGCCTGGCGGCTGCCATTGCGGCCTCGGCGGGCGTGCCCAAGCAAGCGCCCTGCCCGCCCTACCGCGGCCCGCCGCACGGGCCGGCCGCCGCGGGCCTGCTGGCCACCTGGGCGGCCCTTCCCCCGCGCTACCCGCCCCAGGACTGGCGCCCCCCTCCGCCCGCGGGCTACCTGGACGCGGGCGGCACGCGGGCCGGCCCCTGGGCGCCCGCGGGCACGCCTGGGGATGGGTCCTACTTTGTGCGGGCGGCCACGGCAGGAGAGGCGGACGCAGCGACGGCGGCGGCGGCGGCGGCGGGGGTGGAGAGTGTTGTGTAATTCTTTTGCAGGGTTTTTGGACTCACGCGCCCCGCCCCTCGCCGTCTCTCTCTCTCTCTACCCTCTCTTTCACACGCTCTCTCTCTCTCTCTCATTCGCGCCGTTTCTCCAGGCGGTCATCGTGCGACCGCGTGGACGCCGACACGGCGGCCGGCCGCACTGCCCGGACCGCCGCCTTGACGATGAGGTTGAACCAATACAGGTTGAGTGCCCAGCCGACCGCGAAGAGGGCGACGACCGCCTTGTGGCCGAAAGGTTGTCCGGGCCCACCCCACAGGGCCCGCCGGGTCGGGGCCAGCAGGTCAAACAAGCCCGCCCCGTAGCAGAGCACCCGGGCGATGAAGAAGAGCGCGCCGACGAGGACAGCGTTGAGAGCGTACACGCGCTCGCCCTTGCGCCCCGTCGCCGCCAGGTGCCACCGGTAATTCACAAACGGCGTGGACACCTCGCACCAGGACAGCCAGACAAAGGGGAAGGCCATGATGGAGTGGGCGAGCACGTAGGATGCGGCTGGGATGAAGAGCAGGTGGTGGAAGAGGCCGGCCGGGTCTTTGAGGGTCGAGTAAAAGGCAATCATCGCGGTCGCGTCATAAATCAGGTACCCCAAGAAGATGCGGGCAAAGACGTCCGGCGCCCAGGCGTACCCGATGTAGGCCTGGGCGGTGGTGTAGGAGAAGGATTCGGCGAAGCACAGGATCGAACCTGATGGGAAAAGGATGAGCAAAAAAGATGAGGTTGATGTCGAGAGACAACAGGAGCGCGCGCCCGCGCTTCGTCTCGCATCAAAAAAATACACTCACCAACCGTCAGCAGCACGGCGTGCAAGGTCGACACCACCCGCAGGTTCCACTCCAACGCATCGCCCGCTTTCGCCAGGCGGCGGCCGGGCCCCCGGGGCAGGGCGCAGCCCGTGGTCTGCAGGAGCGTGAAGACGGTGCCGCACGCGAGCGCCGTGCCGACGATGGTAGCCGGCCCGGACCCCGGTTGGGCGCCCTTGGGCGGGGTGGAAAGCAGGGTGAGGACCTCCCTGGCGACGGAGGCCATATTCCTTAGAGCGAGGAGCGTGTGTGGGAGAGGTGGAGGACGCGAAAGTGAAGAAAGTTTTTTTCCCCCCCCGTCCCGACCTGCACACTTGCGCGATTGGCGCGCCTTTTTTCGCGCGCCTCCCCACGCGCGAGGCCTTTGACCACGGCGCGATGGAGTTGGACATCCTGCGCCGTCCAGGCGCGGGCGATGGCGCCATCTACGCCCCCGCACCCCCTCCCCTCCTGCACGTGTCCCGCCACTTTCTGGGCGCGGCGCCCGCCTGCATGCGCTCCCTCCCCTTCCCGCCGGCGTCGGGCGGCCCCTCCCACCGCCTCCTGGCCATGGGCACCTGGAAGCAGGATGCGGAGCAGTACCGCCTGTCTGTGTTTGACCTCCAGGTCGGCCTGAACCCGGTGGACGGGTCTGTGACCGGCGCGGTGCCGGAGGAGCTGACGTCCTGGGTGCCGCCCGGGCGGGTGACGGCCCTGGCAACCGCGACGGCGGCTGCCCTGGGCCCCGCCCCGCCCGGCCCGGGCGGCGAGCCCCGGGGGGCTTGCATCCTGCTGGCAACCACCGCTCGGGGCGCGCTGTGTCGGCTGCGGCTGGGCCTGCCCCTGACGCCTGGAGCCGGCCCCGGCGACGTCGATTTGCTCGGCCTGGGCGTCGACTGCGCGGACACCGACCTGGTGCCCTGGCTGTGGCCGGGTGGTGAAGGAGGAGGAGGGGATGGCAGCGGTGGACCATCATCAGCAGCCCTGACGGCGGTGGACGCGGCGGCGAGTGCGCCCGCCGCGGTCGTCGCGTCGGCGGACGGGTCGCTCTCCCTGGTCCGCCTGGACACAGACGGGGCCGGCCGGGCGCTCTCGGTCCTGGCCCCGCCCCGCCGGGGGGCGAGCCTGTGCGCGGTCCGCTTTGTTGGTGGAGGCGGCGGGGAGGGCGGCGGCCTCGTCGCGGCGGCGGGCGTCGGCGGGCTTGAGTTGTGGGACGGGCGGGCGGCCTCGCCCTCGGCCACCCCCGCCCCGGCCGCGCGCGCGCGCTTTGGAGGTGGCGGTGGCGGCTCTCCCGCCTCCTGGCCCTTCGCGGACGGGCGCCCCACCTGCTTAGCTACGCACCCGGCGGTGCCCTACCTCATCGCGGCGGGGGGTGGGGGTGGCGTGGTCGCGCTGTGGGACGTGCGGGGCGGGCGCGGAAGCGGCGGCGGCGGCGGCCTCTCAACCTCCTCTTCCCTCCTCGCCTCGCCCGCGTCGACTGCCACCGCCCCGTCCGCCTCCACCATCTGGGATGTGACCTTTGACCCGGCCAGTTCGGGCGGGCGGACGGGCGTGCTATTTGTGACTGAGGCGGGGGAGCTGGCGGGCGCGGACCTAGGGGGTGGTGCTGGTGGTGGTGGGGGTGGAGGAGGAGGCGCGCCGGTCTCGGTGCTGCACTCGGCGCCATCGGCGGGGGCGGTCTCCCTGGATGCAGGGCCCGGTGGGGCTGGGTCCGGGGCCGACCTGTTTGTGGCGACCGACTCGGAGTGCCTCCTGTACGTCCGGCGGGGCGGGCTGGGGTCGTGATTTTTGAAAAAAGATAACATGCAAGAAAGCAACACAACAAGTCTCCCGCCTTTCAACCCCCTGCCAGCGCCCGCCCCGCCGCGACCAGGCCCGCCCCTGGTGATGCCAACGGCCCACCGACCAGGCGCACCAAGGCGCACAAGCACGCGACCTTCACCGCCTCGCCTGCCACATACGCGCCGTGCAGCCAGGCGGGTGGTAGGGGTTGGTGGGCGGCGGCGGCGCCTGGTGGTGACCCGGCGGCGGCGGCCACTGAGGCGGTGATGATAGCGCGCGCCCGGACGTCCAGGGCCGGCGTCAGGAAAGCGATGCCCATGCCCAGGGTGGACAGCGCCAGCGCCGCCAGGCGGGCCACGGGCCCGGCCGCCCCGCCCTGGACCAAGGCGGCGACCAACCCCACGCCCAACCCGGCCTCCACCGCGTTCAGGGCGGCAAAGACGTGCCTTCCCGCGTCCACGCCCGCGGCCTTGGACAGGGTCGGCGCCCTGAACTTGACCCAGGCCTCCATGAAGGAAATGGACAGGACGAAGCCCAGCCAGAGCGTGGCGGTCAGGGCGACGGCCGCGGGTGGGGGGAGCGCGGCCGCGGCAGTGAGGGAGGCCGCCGCGTACGCGGTGAAGAGGACCGCACGGTGCGGGGTGGGGGGCAGCATGGTGGAGGCTGAGGCAGCTGGGGTGGGTGGTGAGGCGTGTGCCAGAACGACGGCCGCCAGGCGAAAAGGGCGGCGGGCAGCAGTGATGAAGCAGGTTGATGAAGATGAGGTGGTTGAAGAAGGACCGCCGCCTATGTTTGCGCCCCGCCACTGACGGATGGAAGGCGGCTGGAAAGCGACTACGAAGAGGCGCCGCTCTGGCGTGTGCGGGCGGGCGATGTGAGCCGTCCGGCCGGGTAGGCGGGCGGCCGAGGGCATGGAAATATGAATGAGCGAGAGTCGGGACAAGCCGATGCTCACTTTTTTTTTGTTACTCCCGCGCTATGTCCGACCGCCGCCGCTCGCCCGACCGCGGGGGGCGGCGAGGTGGGGGCGACGATCGACGGCGACATGACCATGACGGCCACCGCCACCACCGGCGCGGCGACGACAACCGGGACGCCAGCAGGGAGCGGCGGCGGGACGACAACGGCCCGCAGCGGCGCGCCCGTCGAAGGTCTCCAAGCCCACCCAGCTTTTTTTTTCCGGCCGACCACCGCGGCTGCCCGGCCTCCCGCCCCGCACCCCCACCCCCGCCCCCTCCTCGTCCCGACCCCCGCTTCGACTTCCTCTCCCCCGCCGCCTTTGACGCCCTCGCCGCCCTGACCACCCCGGGCGTGGCCCCCCCCGTCCCCCACGCGGCCAGCCTGGACACGGTCGAGCAGTGCCGCCGCCTGCTCCCGCCCGACCTGCCCGAGTCGGCGGCCGCCCGGCGTGCGGCCCGGGCAAAAGAAGCAGCAGCAACGGCGGCGGCGAGCGGGCCCGGGCGGGCGCGGGCGGGAGGAGGCGGGCAGCCGGTCGGCGGGCGGGAGGGCTTGCAGCCCGCGCCCGACCTGGTGCCCAAGCGGCGGCCACCCCCGCCCAGGCCCGCCGCCAGCGCGGCCACGGCCGCGGCCCGCTACCCGGGGGGCACGCTGGCTGCCATTGCCGCGGCCGCGGCGGGTGCGGACCCCTCGGCCCCGGCGGCGGCGGCGTCGCCCGGGGCCGGCCCCCTGGCCCTGCTCCTCCGCCTTGCCCGCACGCCGGGCGCCCACGCCCGCGTCGTCACCCGCCACGCCCGGGGCGTCCGCGGCGTCGCGCTCGGCACCCTGGTCTCCTTTGACCGGCACTGCAACCTGGTGTTGGCGGACGTCGAGGAAACCTACAGCGTGCGGGTGTGGGGCGAGCGGGGCAAGGCGGGCAAGGGGGGTGAGGAGGTTGATGGTGGAAAGACGAAAGTCCGCCCCCACCTGGAGCCCCGCTCCCGCCGCTTGCGCCTGGTGTTTATGCGAGGGGACAGTGTTGTGTTGGTTGGGGATGGTGGTGGTGAGAGAAAGTAGGGAAGCAGAGGGCCTTAGACGCGCAGTTGAAACAACAAACATGTATTTTTTTCTTCCATCCAACCCCATCCATTCTCACCACATTCCCGGCACCAACTTCTTTCTCCCCGTCGGCCACGCCCGCCCGAACGTCCGCTTGTACCACGCCGCCGCGTCCGCCGCGCCCAGCACTAGGTTGCACACCACCCAGGCTAGGACGAGCCAGGGCAGCGGGCGGGAGGCGGGCGGAGGGGAAGCCAAAAGCGCGAGGCCAGCGTACAGGAGGATCTCGCCTGAATAGTGCGGGCACGTCAGGCGGGCCAGAATGCCGCCCTCCGGCAGGGCGTACGGCTGGCCCGCCGCCGTGGCGCGGCGTTGAAGCCGGGCCAGGGCGACGTGAGACGCGGCCTGGAGGAGGGAGCCGGCGGCGAAGAGGAGCGTGCCGGCCGCTGGGGCGAGCGGGGCGCGGGTCAGGGAAGTGAGGAGGGCGGCCGCCGCGTTGCCTGGGCGCGTCCGGAGTGCTGTGCTAGCCGCTAGAGAGGACGCGAGCGGCCCGATATCGGGTTCAGGCAGGAAGGAGAGCGGGAGGACGGTGTAGTAACTGGTTGTGTGCGGGCACGGACCGACCAAAAAAAAAAAAAAAACTGAATGAGGTGGTGGATTGGGAAAAAGAGAGCAAAACAAAAAACGCGTCTCTTCTCTACTCACCTCATGCTGAATAGGTACGCCAGCCCGTGCATGCGCGCCCCGGCCGGCCACCGGGTGAGGAGCGCGCACTCGCCCAGGCGGCGGGCCAGGTGCAGCCAGAGCAGTAGGAGGGCGGACAGCGCGCAGGCGCGCGGGAGCGGGAGGGTGGTGGTGGTGGTGGTGGCGGGTCGCCCCCGCCACCACCACCGCCAGCCGTCGCTGCTGCTCTCCACGGGCGCCGCCAGCACCAGGCGTCCGTATGCCAGCAACACCGCGGTCGTCGTCGCCACGCCTAGGACATAAAAATGCAGGAACCAGCTCTGCGGGACGGACCAGGCCTGAGGAGGAGAAAGAAAAAAAAGAGATAAGGCTGTGCCTGGAGACGAGGGAGAGCAAAAAAACAACCCCACTCTCTTCCCTCTCTCTCTTCTCCCTCACCGAGACCCGCCGCCCCAGGGGCGCCCCATCCCGTCCACCATCATCCCAGGTCTTTCCCCGTTGGGAGGCGAGGCGGACGGCGGCTCTGTGTCGTGAATGAGGATTGTGAGGGTCAAGGTTGAAAAAAAAAAGACGCGCGCAGGAAACTCTCCTCCTGTCTCTTACTTGAACCGGGGCGGCACCACCTGGCCTGGCAGGAGCAAGGATGCTACCGCCCCTGTGGCCAGCACCCAGTAGGCGCGGAGGAGGGGGGGGAGGGTGAGGGCGACGAGGCGGAAGAGACCGAGCATTTTTTTTCTTCTCGCCGGGTGTGAAAAAGGAGAAAAAAAAATATGGTTTCAGCACACTTCGACTGTCCTCCCCTCCTTCCGTCATGGCGCCCTCTGACACGTCCACCAAGATGAAGAATCTGTTCAAGAAGAAATCCAAGTCGGCAGAGGTGAGGGAGAGAGAGAGGAATGGAGGACACGTGGGGCCGTACGGCCGTCCTGTGTCGCGAAGAGCGGCATGTCGGCGCCCCGACCTTGCGGGTGAAAAATAGACCCCCTTGTCTTCCCGCCTCGGCCTATCCCTTCCACCCCCTCTTCCCATCCCCACCCCAATCGGCACCTGCCCTGGCCTGCTCTGGCCTTGTCCGAGCCTGGGTGACAGGACTCATGCGCGGATGAATGCGGCTCCTTGGCGGCGGTGGGGCGCGACGAATCCGTTTTTCGGCCGGCAGCGACCTAGCCAATGTTCTCGGCGCAGCGAGAGAGCGAGTAACCCGCGCCACGCGCCCCACCCGCGTGCTTTGCATCGCGCACCCACTCCATCACACTCACACACTCCCACTCTACCCACCCACCCGAAAATACGCAGGCCGATTCGCCCGCCTCCAAGGCCACCAGCCCCGAGATCGGCGGCGCGCCGGCGTCGGCCTCTGCTTCAGCCGCTCCCCCCGCAGCCGCCATGCCGGCCTTTGGGCGCGAGGGCACGGCCGAGCCCCGGCCGGGCGGGAAGAGCGTGTCCCGTTCGCCCTCGCCCGTTCGGACCCGGCCAGGTAAATGGAGAGGCGGAGGCAGAGAGGCGGAGGCAGAGATGCGGGGGATGGCCCCGGCCGGCCCCTCCGACCCACATCAACCTCTCTCATCAATCACACATCTCATTCCTCTCTCTTTCACACAGTCCCGCTCGACGCCGGCATGACCAAGCCCCGCCCCGCCCCCGTCGCGCCCTCGCACACTGCTAGTGGCGGCGACGAAATCGCGGGCGCGGAGACGCCGTTCTCCCCCGGCGACGCCATGTCCCCCGCGGCGGCCGCGCTGCGCCAGGCTGGCCTGGACGCTGACGCGGCCGCCGACACGGGCGGGGCGGGGCCGACGCCGCGCAAGGCCCCCGCGCCCAGCCGGGATTCCCCTAGCCGCATCGTCGGTGGGGGGGTGAGCGGCGCGCCCGGCACGCCGTCTGCCCGCGCGGCGGCCGCCGCCCGCAAGAGGGAGCCCCGCCCCTCCATGGCCGTCGACATCCAGCTCCCGACCGACCGCCCGGGCGTCGTCATCCCCGCGGCCGCCCTGTTTTACGGGTGGATCGTGTCCTGCTTTGCGTGCGCTTGGCTGGCCCTGCGCTGGCTGGGCCGCTGGGACGGCGGCGCCGCGTTTGGCCTGCGGCTGGGCGGCGGCCTCGTCCCCGGCCTCGCCCTGGGCGTCGCGTCCGCCGTCGCCTACCACCGCTCCCGTTCCCGGAAGGGCCTGCTCAACTCGGTCCTCAATGTCACGCCTGGGCGTAAGGGCCTGTACGCCGTCCTGGGTGGCGTCCCGCCCTGGGTGAGCTTCCAGGACCGGGAGAAGGTAGACTGGCTCAACACCATGCTGGCCGAACTGTGGCCTTTCTACGACAAGGCCATCGCGAAGGCTGTTAGGGACGCGGTGGAGCCCCTAATGATGCAGTACAAGCCACCGGGGCTGATCAAGGCCATCTCCTTCAAGACGCTCACCTTTGGCGACGCGCCCTTCCGCATCGAAAACATCTGGGTGGAGGACGAGGGCGAGGACCACGTCCTGCTGGAGGTCGCCTTCCGGTGGGCGGGCGAGGCCAACATCGCGATCGCCATTGACTTGCCTGCGGGCGGCGACTTCACGCGCATGGTGCCGAAAGTGACGGACCTGCGCGTGGCGGGCGTGGCGCGCGTGCGGCTGAGCCCGCTGATGGGCGAGATCCCGGGCTTTGGCGCGGCGGTCGTCGCGCTGCGCCGCCCGCCCCTCATCCACTTTGTCCTCGACTTCGGCGCCGCTTTCGGGGGGTCCTACTCCGCCAAGGCCATCCGCCTGTGGCTGGACCCCTTCATCCGCACCACGCTCACGTCCATGGTGGTGTGGCCCAACCGCATCGTCGTGCCCATGGCCCCCGAATCCGTGACTGGCCCCATCGACCACCTCCACCTGCGCCACCAGGGCTTGCTCGTCCTCAACATCGTCCAGGCGGCCGACCTGCCCTCCGCCGACCGCAACGGCAAGTCCGACCCCTTTGTCGAGGTGTCCGCCCAGGCGACGGCGGTCCACAAGACGCGGGTCGTCAAGGCCAGCCTGGACCCGGTGTGGAATGAGACGCTGCACGTGCTGGTCCAGGAACCGAAAACGCAGGCGGTGCGGGTGGAGGTCTTTGACCACGACGTCATCAATGTGAAGGAGCTGCTGCAGGTCAACATCCTCAAGGGCGCTCGCGACGTGCTGGGCTCCAAAACCCTGTTGGGGCGGGTGTCCCTGCCCGTCCGCGACTTTGAGGCGGGCGTCCAGAGCGATGCCTGGTACCCGCTTGGCACGGGCGAGTTTGGCGCCGAGGACGGGACGGGCGTGGGGTGCGGCCGCCTGCGCATCAAGGCCACGTTCTGGCCGTGGGAGGCTCTGTACGCGGCGCCCCGGCGGTCGCGCACGGGCGCCCTGCTGGTGACGGTCAAGGCCGCGGCTGACCTGCCCACCCTGGGCGCGGCCGGCACGCCGCCGACCGCCTTCTTCAAACTCACCCTGGACGGCGTCACCCGGTCCACCCGGACCGCCTCCAAGTCCACGGACCCGGCCTGGGGCGAGAAGCTGGAGTGGGTGGGCGTGCCTGCGGGGGAGGTGCTGGAGGTGACGGCCTGGGATTCCTCGCTCCTGGGCAACACCTGCCTGGGCGCGGTCGAGGTTGACGTGGCCTCCGAGATCGCGGCCTCGCCCGAGCAGCCCATCCACAAGGTATGGTACTTGGAGGAGGTCCCCGCGGACGGGGCGACGGGCGTGGCGCCGCCAGCTGCGGTCACGCTGATCGCGCAGTGGGTGCCGTATGACTTTGAGCCGTGAGAGAGGATTGGGGACGGAGAGAGAATGATGTGTTTCGTCGAGAGGAGAAGAGTCTTGCCCCTGTGCGACGCTGCGCGCCGGCGGCTGCTAGGTGGAGGAGGCAATGGGGGTGTGCGTACCCCCTTCTTGTCCCCCCCCCCCCCGCTTTATTTAAGAGAGATGAGGTTTCGAGAGAGAGGGGGGTTGTTGCAAAAACGCACCCCGCCGCCTTTCATTTCCTTTTCAATCCCGCACCACGTTCACGGTCGCCCCTCCTGTTCGCAGCGACTCCATCACAGCATTCAACACCCGCTGCGTGGCGACTGCGGCGCCCAGCGCGTCCGCGGCGGGCGCGCCATCTCCCTTGTTCTTCGCAGCGACCGCCGCCCCAAACGCACGCCACAGCCCGACCTCCTGGGGTTCCGTCGCCTCCACGCTGACGAGCCTGGTGGCCGGATTCACGTCCGGCAGGGCGTCCGGGTCGCCAGCCCCGACCGGGGCGGCCAGCATGAAGGTGGCCTGGCCGACCGGGTTGTCGGGAAGCACAAAGTCACTCAGCGATACCGCGCCCTCCGTGCCCGCGACCTCCAGCCTCTGCACGGGCGCCCGCTGGAAGGAGGTATCAAAGGACAGGTACCGGCCGTCGGGCCACACCACGGTCGCGCCCGCCGTCAGCGGCACGCCGCCCGCGTTGAGGACCGCCCCCGCGTGCGCGGTCGCACTGGCCGGCGGGTCGGCCGGGTCGACCGACCCACCTCCAAACGCCCACAGCCCCGCCCGCACGCAGTACCAGCCCAGGTCGCCCACGCAGCCGAGGCCGTCGTCGCCGGGGCGGGTGCGGATGTCGGCCGCCTCAAAACGGGGCCCGCCGTGGAAGGCGAGCGTCGCGTGCACCGATTTCAGGGGGGCGCCCAGGGAGGGCAGGGCGGCCGCCAGGGCGGCCGCCCGGGGGTGGAACGGCCACATCGTCCCGTCAAAGAGGACGACGCCGGCCGCCTGGACTGCGGCCACCATCGCGCTCAGGTCCGCCTCGCCCAGGGACACCGGCTTCTCCAGGAGGATGTGCTTCCCGGCGGCCGCGGCCGCGCAGACCAGCGGGGCGTGGTGCCCAGCCGGGGCTGGGATGTAGACGGCGGTCACGCTCGGGTCGCCCAGGGCCGCGGCGTGGAGGCCCCCGCCCCCCCCGCCGCCGCGGGCGACCGTCCCGCTGGACGCCAGCTCGCACGCGTCCACCACCGCCTGCGCCCGGGCCAGGCTCCTGCTACTCACGCACGCGATGGTGTGGCCGGCGCCCAGGATGGCGGGCGCGGTCTTGCGGGCTATGGAGGCGGCGCCCAGGATGGCGACGCGGAGGGGAGGGGTGGGCGTGTGGTCGGGCATTTTTGGAAGGCAGATCCGTCACGCGGGCCCTTCCAGCAGGCCCTGGGCTTCTCTTTCCTTGATCCTCTCTCTTTTTTCTGCTTTAAGCCCAGCAGAGGAGAGGCGAGGGGGCAGTCGTGTGGCTGTGGATGCGCGGGACGAAAGGGTCGGAGGCGGGCGCAAGGAACAATTAAGTGAAGGGCGCCGAGTGGGCGAGCCGCACCTGCCCTTTTGCTCACACCAAACACTTTTTTTGCTCCGCCGCCGCCCCTTGCCTCCTCCCAGGGGAACGCGCCCACCTACACCCCTGCCAACACACGCGACGCGAACGCAGGCCGCACTTTAAAATTCCCACTCCAGCATCGCCCTGTGGCTCCCACGAACTGAAAAGTAGAGAGAGAGAGACGGAAAAAAAAAACGCTCGCGGTCGAATGTCGGGGTGAAACCGTCCCCTCACACTCGCCACACGCCCTCCTCCGCGTGTGTGTGAGAGAGAAATCAGATTTAGGGTGAGGCCTAGCAGTGAACGTTGCGCCCTGCGCGTGTGTGTGTTGCAGGCGCGCGAGCAGTCGCGGCCCAGTGACCGCACGCGCTTGAGGGTGCGTTTCGCCGCCGCTCTCGCTCCCCTCGCTCTCCAGTGGTGACCCGTGTGTGCCCGCTCGCCTCCACGACCATGGCGGCCGAAGCGGACCCGCTGTTTGGCCATCCGCGATACTATAAGATCCGGTCCCTGAATGAGGTGCGTCGGGAGGGAGGAAAATAAAGAGAGGGGGGGCCCGCATTCGGCGACGCCTCGCGCTTTTTCTCGCCCCTTTTTTTTCTGGCGGCCCCCTTTGCCTCCCGACGCTGGCCCCTCGCCCGTGCGCACCACCCATCCGTCCGCACTGCTGCCCGGCTCGCCCGCCGTTCGGCCTTGTGGCGTGACTGGGCCGGCGGTCCGGGCGTCCAGGGCGTCGACGGGCTGCGCAACGCGAAAGAGGAGGTCAGCCGGCAGTCCCTGGCGGGACCACCGGCGGGTCTTCTGCCAAGCTCTGCCCATCCTCACACCCACATCACACACCTCCCTCTTTCTCCATTCCCACCAGGGCACCTTTGGCTTTGTCGACCTGGCCCTGGACGCCGAGACGGGCGCCCACGTCGCCGTCAAGTTCCTGGACCGCGGGCCGAGCGTGAACAAGGCCGTGCTCCGCGAGATCCTCAACCACCGCCTGTGCGCGGCCCACCCTCACATCGTCCGCTTCATCGAAGTCTTCCTCACGCCCCGCCACCTGGCCATCGTGATGGAGTACGCGTCGGGCGGGGATATGTTTGAGTGGGTGCTCTCCCGCCGTGTGCCGGGGCCGGGGCCGACGGGGCTGTCCGAGGGGGACGCCCGCCACTTTTTCCAGCAGCTGGTGGTGGGCGTCGAGTTTGCGCACGAGCTCGGGGTCGCCAACCGGGACATCAAGCTGGAGAACACGCTCCTGGACGACGCGGGCGTCGCCGCGGGGGCCGTCCGCCTGCCGGACGTCAAGATCTGCGATTTCGGGTACAGCAAGAACGAGTTTGTGGATTCCCGGCCCAAGAGCGTGAGCGGGACGCCGGACTACATCGCGCCGGAGGTAAGGGTGAAAAAAAAAGACGTGTGAAAGAAATGATGGAGGGAATGGGATGGGGATGGGGCGCTGTTCCTCTTTTTTGCTCACGCTCCCTCCTCCCTCACCTCTCTCTCTCTCTCTCTCCCTCTCTCTCTCTTAGGTCCTCCTCAACGACCAGTACGACGGCAAGAAGGCCGACATCTGGTCGTGCGGGGTCATGCTGTACGCGCTGCTGGCGGGCGCGCTCCCCTTTGCCAAACGGACGGACGAGCGGTCAAACAACCTGGTCCGCCTCCAGCAGATGTTCCCGCGCATCATCGCCGCCGCGTACGAGCCGCCGCCTGGGGTTGGGGCGCAGGGCCTGCATCTTCTGGGCCGTATGCTGACGGCGGACCCGGCGGCGGTGAGTTTGAGTGAGGGGTGGAGGGAGTCGAAGGAGAGAGAGACTGCCACGGCCGCGCGCGCGCGCGCACCATTATCACATCTCTTTATTATTTTCTCTCTCTCCTTTGCAGCGCATCACCGTCCAGGAAGTCATCCAGCACCCTTGGTTCCAGGAGGACTTGCCGTCTGCCACCGCCACTCGCAATGCCGCCCTGCTGGCCGGCCTGACCCCGCCCGGCCTGCAGTCGGTGGCCGAGATCGAGGCCCTGGTGACCGCGGCGACCCGCCCGGGCGGGGCGCCTGGCACCGCCGCCGCCGCCGGTGGCTGCATGCCTCGGCCCGAACCACCGCCGGTGCCCACCGGTCCACCCCCCCTGGGCGGCGTGCCCGGGTGCGGGGCGGCCGGCACCGCGCCGGACGCCTCGCACTACCACCACCCGCACCAACAGGCGGCTGCGCTTGCGCCGGGCTGGCCGCCGCCGCCGCCGCCTGGCGGCTGAGCGCTTTTCCTTTTTTGTTAGTGTGTGTTTTCTTTTCCTCTAGCGCACCCGGCCTTTGCGCCTCCCTGGCGTCGCGCCACCCCTTTCCCACCCCAACCGATGAGCTAGTTTTCTTTTCAATGGTCCCCCCCCCCCCCCCCCCACTGAGTGCCCGTCTCTCTTCTTCTTTTTAAGAAGCATTTGTAGAGATGCACACACACAATTTCTTTCCCTTCCGAGCACGCTTAAGGAAAAGAATGAATGAGATGAGAAGAGAGAGCGAGAGCGAGAGCGAGCGAGTGAGTAAGCGTTTTCCCTTTGTTTCCCTCCCATCCACGCCCGCCTGCCCGCCCACACTCCCCTCTGAAAGGCCACCCGCCCCCCCCACATAGAGCTCGCCTACTCCCCTGGGGAGCGTGTGTGTTGTGAGTTGTGTATGCGTGTGTTTGTGCGAGAGGAAGAGAGCCGGGCTGAAAAAAAGAGGATGGTGGGGTCGGGGGGGGGGGGGGGGGGTGGTGTAAAACAACCCCGCACCAAAAAAAAAAAAAAAAAACAAAAAAAAATG
>Ga0315289_10004966_pt1 | contig 19748 bp, 19 predicted proteins | sample YL17G11_40_MG_FD_203452 | JGI IMG/M metagenome (GOLD analysis project Ga0315289, IMG submission 203452) | Sediment microbial communities from Yellowstone Lake, YNP, Wyoming, USA - YL17G11_40 | ecosystem: Environmental > Aquatic > Freshwater > Lake > Sediment | place: USA: Wyoming | collected...
AATCGGCCCTTTTTATGCAAAACAAAGCCAATTTCTGAAAAGGCCAAATGAGCGGAACCCCTTATAATACAAAGGCATACGCAAATTTATGCGTCTACAGGCCTGGCAAAAGCAAAGCCAATCAAACCCAATTTCCCTCCCACCAAAGTCGGGTAAGGTGGGCACTCGTCAGGTCGGCCGGCCAGTAAAATGAGCAAGAAAGCCCTGTACAAACACAAAAGAACGGGCGATCTGTTTGCAATCGAGACCGATGAGACCGGCAGAGTCTTATCCACCAGCGGTCCGCTACTTTTGAAGGATCTGAATCCCAACGAGCTTGATTATGATAATTACTGGGACGAGGATATTAAGGCACATTTGAATGAATTTGTGCTGTTATCGAAGGCTGAATACGAAGAGCTTCTTAAAAGAACCGGGTTCTTTATTCAGGAAACACAGCGTTCTATCTTTGATGAGCTGAATCGCCGTAAAATGGTTCGTAAAAAGAAAAAGGAAAAATAGATTTGAGACCCCCGCCGGCTGGCCAATAAAATAAATACAGGATTTTTGGGAGAGGAATTGAGTATGCCCCGACACCGAAGCCTGACACTAAGGAAATTGGTCAACGCCATTAACTGGGAGTTGATGGAACGGTACTTCAGAGAGAAAGTACCACCTGACGCAAAACTCCCCGTCCATATCATAATGGACACAGAAGCCGTTGAGGCCTTCATGAAGGACCCCCGCAATGCTGAAGCTCGAGGCTTACTTGAGGAGGATTTGTGCAGGATTAACGACATCTGTGAGAAGGGCAAGAACCTGCTCGTAAGAGCTCATAAATATTTCGGTATTCAATGGGAGGAGGGACATACATTCGAGAATATGGCTATGAAGCTGTTTCTCGACCACCCACAGGCTTTTGAGTATGCTTATGCTTGGTTTAGCTATTATCACGCCTCCAACAAGATGAGTTATCACCGAATCCCGGGAGCCTTCAGGCTTACAAAGAAAAAGCTCGACTCTTTCCTTGCAGAGACTGAAGAGTGGTTCAAGGACCTTGCAAAGGGTCCTAAGTGTATCATTACTCATTACGATGAAGAGGATTCAACCGTTATTCTTGTCAAGCACGGAAGCTACGTCCGGACAGTAGCCTACTGGAAGGAAGACAAGATTGAGATACAGTCCTTCCGTCCGGCCAGCGAAGATATTCTTCTCTACAAAAAGGAAACCGAAATCCTGTCAATAAAAGCTTCGCTGGCGAAAGACCGCGAGCAATATATCAGGGCCTTTTCCCGGTGCATAATGGGCGATGAGTCTCTGGCCGATAGCGAACAGAGGGATACCATCTATACGTTGAAGCCGCTTCAGAATGGTTCCTTTAACTGGGATGGCAACGAGACTATTAGGGAAATAATATTGACTGAGGTTATACTTAAACTTCCCGGTGGAAGCGAGCCAGTTATTAAGATGAGCTCCAAGGATGTGAGAAAGACCTTGGCTGAGGATATTCCCGAAATCGGTTTGGCCAGCGGTGAGCTAACTTATGCTCATTTTCGCTTCATTCTTGATATAGACGGCAAGAAGCAGAAGGTGTCCTTTATGATTGCGCCGCCAGACGTGAGCGATTTGGCCCAGAAGAAACACGTGGATATTATTTCAGACTATCTTAAACAGCAGGGGGTGAAGCTCATTTGATTGCCTGGCTTTTGAGAGAATTAGAAAAGAATCCCGCAACGGTTTTCCGCAAGAAGGACCTGCTCAAAAGATCAAAGGAGCAATTTGAGAAATTGAGTCGTAACGGCTTTCTCATCTATTATCAGCCCGAGCCGCACCATGAGACTTATCCCTGCAGTATCCCATGCCCCAACACTTGCCCTATGGAAGTGGTTGAGATGGAGGGAAAGTTTTTCGCCATCTGTCCAAAAGACACAGAGATAAACCCAATCCCTCTCACCAAGGACGACATTTCAAGATACCAAGTTCGTCTCGATAAGGTTATTGAAGCGATCCGACGGGCCAACAACTTCACTGGCAGCAGCTATTCGCTGACTCCGCGACTTCACTTTGTTGGTGAGCGTGTTGTTCACGACGTGAACACCGCTTTTACTCTTGTCCTGTTCGCCAACATCCAATCTGCTGAGGCTTACCTGTTAAGCCTACCGGCCCGAATTCCGGCAAGCTACCGGCGCACGGTCGTTGTCACACCGAGCCTGAGCTTTGCCCGAGAACCCATTTATGCAAAGCTGATAGCCGCTTCGATTTTCCCTGTTACGCTTCCACTGTCATTGGGGCTGCGCGACTTCAAAATAAGCTACCTTGCCGCTCTCAGAACGCCCCTCCCAGTAGGTGTGAGTTCTGAGATTCCAAGCCTCACGGATAAGCAGCTTGCCGATTACGAAAGACATGCTTACCTCTGCCACGATAGGCTTTACATTCCAGGAACATACCCCAGGGAAAGAAGTAACGACATTTTCTTAAATGGCCACAGGCTTAGCCTGGGGGATTCTCTCTTTGCCCTGTTGTTACGGTTTGTAGTGGAACTAACGAAGGGAGAAGGTGGATGGGTGAACAGCCCAGATCTTGCTGCCGAGGGATTTATCGGCGACTCAACGCTCTATCAGCCTTATAGCAACCTCCGCGCTGCTCTGGCAGGTAGCCTGCTTGGAAAAGACGGCAAGAAGTTCATCGAAGCCTCCAGATCCAGGAAGTACCGTATTTCTACCTACCCAGACTTCGTCACCTATGACAAGGAAAGGTTGCAAAATCACCCGGATTCGGACATCCGGGAGCTTGCCAAGGAATTGCCCTGATGGAAGATAAACACGAAGATCAAGTTTGTAATACCCTCGTGCAGTTTATCGCGAAGCGAAAGGGGGTAATCATAGACAGAGGTTATTGTCCTGATAAGGATAAAGACAACAATCAACCAAGTGTTGACAGGCTGGTAAAGTGTTCTGGGTTAGAAATCGTTTTGGAACATACCCTGATCGAAAGCTATCCTGAGCAAATCGCTGATCATTGCAGGATTAAAGAACTTCTTGGACATGTTAAATCCGAGGTCGAAGGTCAACTGCCGATTCCCGGTCATTATGAGCTTTCCCTCGCTGTAGGAGCAGTCAAAGGGGCGAAAGACACTAAGAGCATTCAAAGGGCACTGATTCGATGGATTGAGAATGAAGCACCTTCGCTTCTGATAGGATCTCCCGACGTAGCACCACGTCATTGTACTACAGAAAAGCCTGCGGGAGTCCCTTTCGAAGTAACACTCTACCGCTGGCCGGGTAATGACGGCAAATTCTATTTCAGCCTCATTGCACCGGAAAATTTAGAGGCAAAAAGAGCACAAAGAATCAGAGAAGCCCTTGAAAAGAAATGTCCAAAACTTCATAACGCAAGGGGAAAGGAGCGTGTTTCTATCTTGCTGCTTGAGGCGGACGATATTTCCCTAGGCAATCATTTGCAGATAAACAAAGCACTGACGGACGAACTATCCTCTCGTAATGATGTGCCGGATGACATCTATCTGGTCAGCACAGAGTTGGAGGAGTGGTGTGTGTGGATCTTAAAAGAGGGGACCAAGCTATTTCGAGACATACAAGATTGTGGCCCGCACTATTTGCACGCAGCAACACAATAACTTACGACCTGTTACTTAGCTAGCAGGAACTCATAGCAAGCTAAGATGTTGCAGTAACGTGTCTTAGAGTCGCAAGAATCGTTTGGCGTCAGTTCAAAGCGTCAGTCTGCCTCAGAAATCCTCCGATTCACTCGGCTGCTCCGGGATATAGATTGTGAGGACGCGCTTTCCAGTAGCGGCAGTAAAAGGTTAGTTCTCGCATCATCTCTGAACCTTTTAGGCTACGTGGGACACCTCGGGCCTTTTGCGCCTCGCATTTACAAACTCCATCAACATCAGGTCTTTCTCCCTCGAATCGGTCTTCTTATTTCTGAACGCCGCACACCTCTCTGCCTTTTGCCTCAAAGCCGTCTCAAACCTACTCGACAACTTCCACCCATGTTGCCCACCGTACCGGCCATTCAAATAGCTCACATGCTCAATGAGACCGAGTCTTGAAAGCTTAGCTCGAGCCCTCTGCAGTATGCGGCGGGATATCCCGTACTTCTCTTCCGTGTAAGCCATGTTAGGCACCAGCGAATTGGCCGATTGAAGTTCAAAAAATATGCACGCTGCTGCATATCGTTGGTTACAATTGCCGGGGAAGAGCATTTCTATTAGTTCTGTGAAGTCTGATATCTGAGCGATCCTTCTGTGCTGGAAGTGAATCTTCGTTGGTTCTCTCACTTTGCATTCTCACCCCAGCCTTTTGATGCGGAATATGGCCTTCGACACGGGACCTGCCGGCCAAGGCTATGTTAAAATTTCGACCCACCTATACAAGTAATTTGTGGTTGCAGCAAAAGGCTGGTCACCATGGGCGCAGTGCACACAACAAGACTGGTTCGTTGAAAAGGCCGATATTTCCGATGGGTTTTCCTATAGACATCGACCGAATGGTTTCGGAGGGTGAAAGCCTTGTCATTTTAACATCCATTGCAGCCTTCTGTAGTGTGCCGAGCAGGCAGTCATTCTTTGTTCACTTTGACATTGAAAAAGGCTAACGCCGCGTGTAGACTTCGTTGTGCGAAGAGGTTATAATCCCACATTCAATGGGAACTTCCCAGCAGCATGCAGCGCTGGTCATATAGCACCGACGGGGACGGAGTCTGGAACCCTATAGAAGAGAAAAGTTGGATTGCCGATATATAACTCAGTGCGTGCGGATTGCAGACGTTTGGAGTCGTCCTCAAGAGCATCACCACCAATAACTAGTATCTGACTTTATTGAAAAATGGCTAGGACCAATCCCGCCGTGTCAGTTCACCATGCAGTAGGGGCACATGTCGACGTTAGGCGCTCGATGCGTCGTGTTTGGCCCGCGACATGCATCACGGCCACTGATGCCGACTAGACCTTGGATGTGGACATCTCATTTTTCGATCCAGTGGGGTTCTCGCAATACCATTGAATTCACCTTGACGCAAATCGAGTATATGAGCTGACAAAATCCCAATGGGCTGGATTTGGATTGAGGTTGCGAAAAATGGTATCGTCAATGGGGCGCTGCTTGCTCTCCTTGCAGTGTCATTCTCATGGGTATATCGAACCACTAGAGTATTCCATATTGCTATCGCAGCCCAGGTGCTCGCTGGTGGTTATGCAGCAGTCCTTGTTTCCAGGCAAACACCGTCATTTACCCTCGCCCTCTTGGCTGCCATTGTCTCTGCCGAGATAGTCTCAATGATGCTTCTGATGCTTCACACGCAACTCCAGCGGCGAGACGCCTCGAATTCATTGCGCTTGATTGCCTCAGCCGGCAGTTACTTCTTTGCTGCGGGCTTGGCTTCTCTGTGGTTCGGAAACGACATCAAACGAGGATCTCTTCATACTATTGCCTCATGGCAGTGGGGATACGTTATTGTTACATCAACGGACATTTGTTATGTGGGTGTACTTCTGTTTACCTTGGTCGTCCTGGCTGCGGTTCTGCGACTGCCAGTAGGCAAAGGAATTGCCGCCGTCCGAAGTAACCGAAGACTCTATGCGGCATTGGGACACGACGAAAGGCAGGTGAATCTGCTCGTTCACATTGTCTCGGGGGCTGTCGTTGGCTTATGCGGGGGTTTCGAGGCGTTACGCAACGGGGTGGAGCCTTACGGATACCTGCCTATGGCAGTTTCCGCTGCCGTCGCGGCTTTGCTAGGTGGTCATTCGATGCTGTTGGGGCCTGTGCTCGCCGGGCTACTGATGGGAGTCCTCAAGTCGTCTGCCACAATGCTTTTCTCAGACGCATGGGCTGACACGTCCATATATGGCGTACTGTTCATCATGGTGTGTGTTTGGCCGCGGCTCATTCTTGCACCAGCTACGGAGGAGGAACGGCCATGAACTACGTTTTTCACATTCTTTTCCTCCTCGGGATATACGTAATCCTCACTGTATCTCTGGATATCCTCGTTGGGCATCTCGGGCTTCTAGTACTCTGCCATTCCGCCTTTTTTGCTGTTGGAGCCTACGTCAGTGCCTATGCCATGCTCAATGCTGGTTGGCCATTTGTCATGGCTGCCTGTCTTGGTGTTCTGGCAACGGTAATGTTCTCAATCCCGGTGGCGTTAACCGCCATGAGGCTTCGCGGGGATGCTATAGTGCTCGGTTCATTCTCGCTCCTTCTCATTACTGTTGATCTTTTGAAGAATCTCCGAGGCATTACCGGAGGGCTGGATGGATTGCGCGACATACCGCCGATGCGACTTGGAGTATGGTCCATCACATCGATACCGGCGCAGGCTATCTTTGTCGTACTGGTAGCAGTCGTCTGCTGGTTATCGATCGGGAGAATCACCTGCTCTGCACAGAGATACTTTCTGCATGCCCTCCGCGATGATCCTCATGCTGCCGTGGGCCTGCGAGCTTTCTCCGCCAGCCTCTATCTGCGGAGCTTTGCGTTAGCGTCAGGCGTCGCGGGGTTAGCAGGTGCATTCTATGCAACTTATATGACTTACATAAACCCGAATGTTTTTGGCGCCGACCAGGCCATTACTTTGACGACCATGGTTCTTATCGGTGGAGCCTCAAAACCACTTGGCCCGATTCTTGGTGCGGCTGTGGTCCTCTCCATCCCAGAGTTCGTTCGCACGCTTGGCGGAGGGAGTGCCGAAGTTGGCGCGATGAATTACGCCGTCATGGGCATTGTTCTAATTCTGTTCGCTGCATTCAGGCCGAGGGGCATCCTAGGAGGATATGAATTCAAATAATCCAATTATCCCAGCAGTATCGGCCCAAAGCGTGACGAAACAGTTTGGGGATGTCCGCTGCCTGGACTGTGTTAGTCTTGACGTACGTGCGGGTGAAAAAGTCGCGATAGTCGGCGGTAATGGAAGCGGGAAAACCACCCTTATTGACGTACTCACCGGCTTTGCGAAACCGGACTCGGGGGGTGTCTATGTAAATGGCGTCCAAGGGAATGGCCGGCATCCCGCTTGGTTCTCGAGACGTGGGATACTTCGGACGTTTCAATCGCCGAGAGTTTTTGAGCAGATGACTGTCGCTGAGTGTCTGACACTGGCAGGATGGGTACCCGATCACCCGACGATATGGTCATCCTTTGTCCATAGTAGGCGGTATGTACAACGGCGAACATTTGCCGAAGAACAAACGCAAAGGGCTTTGGTCGCCTGGGGCTGGAAGCGATATGCAGGACAACAAGCAGGGCAACTCTCCTATGGCCAACGCAAGTTTCTTGCAGTAATGCAACTCACTTTGGCAGAGGGAAGTATGGCCGTTTGTGATGAACCCACCGCAGGGCTAGATAGTACACAAGCGGCCTGCGTGATTCAAATGCTCCAGCAATGGCAGTCAGAACATGAAACGAGAGCCTTGCTTGTCGCCACCCACGACTTGGAATATGCCAGCAAAGCTTTTGACCGCACGTATCGCATTTCAGATGGTACCTTACTGGAGGCATGACGCTTGAGTACTCTGACAGACATGACCTCACCGGATCTGAAAACGAGACGCATCATCCTAGAAGTCTCCGGCCTCACCGCCGGCTATTTTGGCAAACCTGTCGTTCAGAACTTACATTTGGCCATTCGGGAGGGTGAGTTCATTGGACTTGTCGGACACAACGGTTCCGGCAAAAGCACCGTACTTCTCGGCATTGCCGGTCTTACATGGGGCAGCGCGGATAAGATAGTCCTGCTGGACCAGAATATTGGGACGCTTCCTGCTCACAAACGGATCCGTGCTGGTCTTGGTCTGCTTTTGCAGAGAGATGGGCTTTTTTCCGATCTCTCCATTGAGGCTAATCTCCTCCTTGCTGGCGTTGAAAGCAATGAATCTACCACCTTTCTGCAATCCGGAGAACTCGCTGAAATACTTCGTTCGATTCTGAAGCGACTTAGCGAACATGCAGGCAGTTTGAGCGGTGGAGAACGACGCTTACTCAGCCTAGCCTTAATACTCGCAAAAAAACCCGCTGTTCTTCTTGCTGACGAACCAACTCTTGGGCTATCTGAAGGCTTGGAGAACGCGGTCATGGAATTTCTACGCAGCTACGCATCAGCCGCAAACCGTGCAGTGCTGGTAGTCTCACACAAACTGAATCAGGTACAAGAAATGTGCGATCGTGCCTATGTCATCGAACAAGGGGTGATCCAATGTGAGTTTTGCCCTGGGCGTTCTGGCAGGTCGCTTGAGGAGACATTGAGGAAGTCCATTTGACTTTGGATGGGAGGTCCCTATATGACAACCGGTAATTGTGGTAGCAGTAGAACCAGCATCCTGGTCGTTGTACTATTGGTCCTTATCGCCGGCATCGCTGCCGTGCTCTTTATTCGTCCAGGAGCCGGACGTAAACACCCAACAGGGCACAAGCCACAGGTAATTGAGATCGGGGCCATCCTTCCGCTCTCGGGGAGCCTTGCCTTCATGGGCAAAATGGAAGGCGACGGTATGAAGATGGCTGTTGAGGACATTAATGCCAAAGGTGGGATCAGTGATGTTTGGCTTGAACTGAAATTCGACGACAGCCAAGGCAAACCTGATGTGGCCGTTACTGCCGCACAGCGGATGCTGACTGTGGACCGGATTAACATCATCGTCGCCTCCTTTTCCGGCGTCGTCCTGGGCATCAAACCAGTTGTAGAACGCAGCGGCGGAATCCTTATTGGAGCCTGCATGCATCCCGACTTCTTTAAGGGCACTAATAACGTTTTTCGATTCTACATCGGTGTCGAGGATGAGTCCAAAGGTTTTGTGGACTATCTGATCTCACTGAAAGGTCAAACTCCCGAACCTCGCATCGGCCTGCTGTATGTCGAGGCCCCGAACGTCGTTGAGCAAGTCGAGAAGTACATTGAACCCGATTTGTCAAGGGCAAGCATGTCCTTTGCTGTTAAGGAATCGTACCGTCAGACAGACAAGGAATTCCGCGACAAGATCCTCAAGCTCCGCTCCGCAAACCTTACACATCTACTAATCATAGGATACGGCTTCTTGTATCCGAACATTTTCCAGGAGTTGAAGGATCGGAAACTCCTTGGCCAAGTCCAGATTGTGGGCGGCTGGGGCTTCCTGTATCCGAATGTTCCACCAGAGGATTTGGAGGGGGTGACTGTTATCGGTCCGAGCTATGTTTTCGGAAACAACCCTGCTGTCGAACAGTTTTATGCGAGGTTCAGAAGTCGCTACGGCTACGAAGCTAACTTCGATGCCGCGATGACGTATGCGGCGATTCAATTGCTTGCGACAGGGCTGGAGACTACCGAGAAGACAGATGTATCGAGTCTTGCCATGCAACTTCGCTCCTTGCGTGACGTGCCGACGTTGATTGGCACCTGTTCCGTATCCAAGGACGGTACAATCACATTCCCAATTGGGATTGGAAAGTTCTCGAACGGTCGGCTCTCTAAAGAGGCGATACCTTCGGTCACGAGGTGAAGATGACTCCGAATGCACACAATCCCGCACTTTGGTCTCAGGCTCACAAGGCGGGCATTATCGAGCATGATACTTTCGAGGACTGGGTAGCCGAGTTTCGCGGTCGTTTAACACCTGACCAAGTAGGGTATGCCTTCCTATACAACGTAAGCCTTGAGAGTTTCAATTGGCCGAAGTTCGAGTCAGTTTGGGAGGCAAACTACGGACAAGGGAGCAAAGTTGAAGGAGTGTATGTCTTTGTGCCAGTGACCGTAAGAAGCAAGGACGGCCATCTGCGCAGCCGAATCGGAAGTTGGCTTGACGCAGAACCCCTTGTTAAGTTCGCCCAAGAGAGCATGAAGCATCAGCACCAATCAGGTCATGTTCGAGCCGTGTGTGAAAAGACCCACTTCACCTTGGTTGACCTCATAAAAACGGAACTTGCTGACTTACAGGGAGAGTACGCTTTCGGAATCTACTTCTCACAAGATGCGACATTTAGCGTGATTCAAGACATCGGGGCAATAGCTGCCGATCTGCATACGGATCCATTTAGGCAAGAGCAGGAATTCTCCGCAGCAGCGACGACTGCGATAGAGCGCCTCACTGAGCATGTTGAGCTCATTCTCGGCGCTGGAGTTCGCGAACCGTTCTCTAGCCTCGTTGGCAGGCACTATAAGTACAAACTCATCATTCCGATATCTTCTCGTCGAGAATCGGGCCTCGCGCAACCTAGACGGAGATGCGTAATCAGAGAGCATCTGAAGATTCTTGCCCGCCTTTGGGACCACAAGCTTGATCCCATGCAATGCGCAGAATGCGCTGGGCTCGAGACCATCCAGAATAGAAATGAACGGGCAACCGGACTGATGCGAATGGACCGTTTCATGGCCTGGGCTCGCTCCAATGTAACCAGGTCTGGCATCGTACGAGTCAGGCCATTGTCTCACGATGCTCTGCCGCTCCTCAAAGTGGCAAACACAACCCGCATGTTCTCGGCCGATTCTGAGCCTGAGGTTTTGAACTGGCTTTACCAACGGGGCAATCTCTCTTTGTCTGAATCGCGAGTGTTTGCTGATTCAGCAGTGTCTCGCTACTATCGTCGACCCCAAGCTAAGGAGGTCCTTCGTGATCGATTTGTATCGCCACTCGAGGACTTAGTGCTCGCTATGCTGGAGGGCGAGGAATTCGTAGAGAATAAGTTCCCCGTCTTCTTGGTGGTTGGTGAGTCGGGCTCAGGAAAGACCCAGCTTGCGAAGGATGGGGCCGCCTTTTGGAAGAGAATCATTGAGACGCAGCCCATGCGAGATGCGATAGTAGCCCAGCGAGAGAAGCGTACTGAGAAGGACCTCTTCCCACATGGGGGGAAGTGCTCAATCACCATTATCAACTGCAACACAACTCCACGGTTGGAGGATGTTCTGAAAGCAAAAGAAGAGTGTATTAAAGGCCTCGCAGAAGTTGATGTGGGTTTTCTTCTGATAGATGAAATACAATCGGTGCAACCCTTTGCGGAGTTCATCCTCAAGATCTATGGCGTGGCCGATTGCTACGCTGACAAGAAGGGCAAGCTCGTTGTCATCTACCTTACGAGCGACGACCAGGACAAGATACTTGAAGATATTGCCCGCATTGAAGACCACTTCAAACCGGCCGATTTTCTCAGGCGGCTAACGAACAAACTCACAGTACCTCCGGCCAGGATTGACGATATTGTGCCAGTGATCGCGGATTTCTTCCACAACATAGGTGGAGACGGCGTGCGCATAAGCAAACAAGGCATCGCCTACTTGATCCTCCGCAGTCTTCTAGTCCCATCCATCAAGGACGTCCTTGCATACCTGAATAGTTTCGCATGCAAGGAGGCAAAGCCGGTCTACGAGGTTGTTGACTTGATTGGCGAGGCAGAAAGAGGGATGATTGTGGCATTCAGCAGAATGTATCCTCAACTCTGGAAGGCACTAGATGAACCCAATCATAAGTATCTTATTGCTACAGCCAATGGATGATTCAGAGTTTCACTATGATTGGAGTGCGCTTCGTCTGACTGAAACGAGCAACTCCCTGCGCTGGCTCAACATGTTTAGGAAGGGTTCACCTGAGTCCGCCAAATCGAGAGCAATAACAGAAACCTGATGGCAAGATACGGCTGCATATTTGAAGACAGCGGGAGCGTAGATCGCTATGATAGGTTGCGAAGCATTCCCCTATCTGTTTTAACCACGATAGGCGACCTAGTGTGCCATCTTGCTATCCGGGCAGCATCAGGAGCCACCTTGATCCGCGTGGCAGATGCTGGTGCTGGCACAGGACGTTTTGCGATGCCCGTTGCCGAAGCAGCCAAGAGACTAGGCGTGGAATATGAAGTAGTTGCGATTGATCTTAGTTGTCGAATGTTATCGCGACTACGCGAGCGATGGCTGGCCCGATTTGACGCGGCGGGACTCGTCTTAGTCAGAGCCGACCTCCAAGAGCCTCTGCCAACGGAATGCCGCAATGTGCATGTAGCTTATACAGTTGCGACCTTTCATATCCTGGATCACTGGCGAGAGGCGTTGGATAACGTTGTGAAGAATCTCGTTCCCGGTGGTTTCGTCATACTCATTCGTGAGAACAATCAGTTCATGCACGAAACCGAGGGCTTCGAGAAGGACCGTGACTTTCCAAGGATTGACGCACAACTCCGATGCTTCATGCAGTTTTATCACCAACAGCGTGCAGCGGCAGGTGAGCCGTATGAACCCCCGGAGCTTCGCTATTCCGATATGCTTCCAGCAGTTCGCTACATGGCTGAACTCGGCCTCGTAGAACAACCGGTTGCGTTTCCCCCGTCAGCCTTCGAGTGGGAGAAGCCTCACACATACGCTGATATCCTCCATTGCTTCAGGAACCGTCAGATGACCACCTGGGGTTCCGACCTATCAGATGGCGCACGAGAAAAGATTTCGCAGGCACTTGGCAAATGGGTAGAAGCACAGGATATCGACCTTGATACAGAGTTCTACCTCCCCGCCAAACTCATTCCTCACATCTTCCATAAACTGAGTTGATAATGTCGTCACCGAAAAATATAGTCCTGATAAATCCACTGAATTCTCCAGCATTTGCCAGAATCGAATGCACCTTCGCCAGTCTACCCCCAATTGCCAGTCTGCCGCTGCTGGCCTGCGAAACCGAGCGTCGGGCTGCTTGCTCCTGCAAGAGCGTGTTGAATATCCGAGTGCTTGATCGTCCACGCGTGGATCAGGCACTGCTGACGGATATCGCCAAGGCTGACATCCTTGGACTCTCAACATGGTTCTCGAATTACGAGAACGCCATTGCCATCGCTAAAGCCGTCAAGGCCCTTAACCCAGCGGTTGCAGTTGTTCTCGGTGGTCCGAATGCTGCGAATCTCGGCAGCAGGATACTCATGAATCGTCCCTATGTTGATTATGTAGTTGTCGGTGACGGTGAGGATGTTCTCTGGCGGCTTGCGGAGGGGCAGCCCCTACCTGAGACACCCAATCTCTGGTATCGCGACGGTCAAGGCATGTCTAAGTTCACGTACTCAAAGGAGATCGATCTCAACGAGATTGCACCGTTCGACTTCCGACATGTTGTTGGCCTCGACTTGTCCCAGTACGACAGCAGGAAACCGGGCTACACCTGCAGTCCCTCGGACCTCCCCATCTCGCTAGTCTGGATAAGAGGATGCCCAAGGGCGGTCAGTCATGGACGCTGTGGGTATTGCAGCATCCCCGACAAGTCACTCCGTTACGTGAACCCCGAGAACGCATGGGCACAGGTCGAAGCGCTGCGCAGGCAGTATGGATTGGTATCATTCTTCGAAGGCGGGGACGACTTCGCTTGTGGCGATTTCGCAGAGAAACTTGCTGCCTCTGCGAAACGCGTAGAGGGCATACGTCTGCGTGGATACTGTGGCCTGTGGAGACTGACTGAATCGAAAATGGCAGCATTCCGACAAATAGGCTTGTCGGAGGTCTTCGTTGGGCTGGAGACAACCAACCCAGAGATTAACAGTTGGAGTGGTCACATAGTAACGCGTGATCTGGTTCTTACGGCGTTTTCCCGGCTCCAGGAGCATGGTATCGGTGTGTGCATGCCTCTCATCTTCGGTCTACCGAACGAATCCGCCGCCAGTCTCCACGACTCGGAGAGCCTTGCTTACGAACTTGTTGAGCGGTTTGACAACATACGAATGGTACTAGTGTCCCTGGCCGTCCCATTGATTGGCTCCACGTGGTTCTCAGAACTAATGGATGATCCTTTTGTCCGCAGTAGATACGAGCAGGGAGACCTCAAAACGACTGATACCCCGGACTATACCCATCTGTCCGAACTATCGATTCAACGCCGTTGTCTTGTGACACCCACCGAGATCATGGACACCATCCACAGGATACGGACTCGCCTTGCAGACCGAGTGACGGTTGGCTGTTTCGGAGCCTTGGACAGCCAAGTTACAGAACATCGCAATATCCAGAAACGAACAACATCAACAACCGCAGTCACTGAGGTCCCTTGAACTCACCATGGCCTGGATTTCAATGGCCGTGTCCATGATATGACGCCCATAGGATTGGATAGCACAACTGAACGGTTTTTATGAACCTACGGCATACGACTCTTTATCCGGTCGAGCGTTGTGTTCCCTAGCAGTTATGGGTATAAGCCGCCTGCATGTCATGGTGAGTGAACTCACCACCCATTGAAGACAAAGGATAAGACAAACCCAGCCCCCCAGTTGCCGAGCTTTGTTAGTATCCCTGAATCCACTGCTCGCACTCTCCTGCCTCAACCCGTACCTCTCCCTACTCACCCTCACCACACACTCCCTCAATTGCACACCCAAGGTTCTCCCATCACCGAAATCAAACCACCTCCAACGCTTCCCATAGACATGCTTTGGCAGTCTGAAGAACTGCTCCCTCGCTCCCTGCGCAGTAATTTGAAGCTCTTTTCCGACCCTTGCTATGTGTATCCTTTGATTGCCTGCATAAACCGCAAGCGGTCTTTGCAGCGATCAGAATAATTCTGTGAAAAGTTGAAAAGGTTCAGATTTCTTACAAAAAGGAACCCTTTTTAATTGACCGGGTTCAGAACTGTCAAATGGGCGAACTCGGTCTCCACAATATGTATGTGGAAAACAATACCCTCACCCTGAATCAAAAGACAACTTACAGAAAGATGTTGCGAGATCTTAATCATGTGCGAAAGATATTGTACGTTATCTTCTGTTAAGGAATCTTTCATGTAGTATGTACATGATATTATCGCCAGTCTGCTCTTTAGTCATATATGCAGTGATCAAAAGCAGTAGGGAGGAAACCTTCCAACTTTGACCGATCATACATCCGAAAAGTCGCCTTTTTGAAGATGAATTTCCGTGAGACCCAAGCTTGTGAAATGTACACCCAACAAAGCTCCATTCCGGCGAGCAAGTCTGTACAATCATCGAAAATTTCAGGTTTCTTGAACCGCAACAGTGCGTGAAAAAGGTTACCTTTCGAAGCTGGTGTCAGATGCGCGTTGTTGAGAAGTTTCTTGACGATATGTATGTGATCTTCATATAACCATCTGACAAGGGCAAATGAAGAATTAATCTCAGTGTATCTACTTTCACGACTTCGTCTCTTAGCAGATGATTGTTCAAGTAACGTTAGCAAGCATCGGGAAACCTCTTTTTGCATGAAGCCATTATTAGTATTATAGTCCCACTCATATATCATAGGGGGAAAGAAGTCAGGGTGAGGTTTTGGTCTATGAAAGCCACGAACAGCTTTTGCTCCAAAACTATGCCAAGAGGGTTCTTTGTCCCATGCTTTTGTTAATACATGCTGATAGTATGGTCGCGGTGCGGATGGATGCAATCTTTCTATACATCGAATAATATTGTACTTTGTCTTTTCTGTCGCCAAACCATCTGATTGTTGATGTACAGACCTTCTTGTTGGTTGAAGTATTCCAAGAGCTGTTTCAATAAATCGCTCGGCAGATTTATCGCCGATAATTCCAATTGCCTCAAAACTGTTTCGAACCAAATTGTTCCATATCTTTCTTTTGCTTTTTGTACTGCTAAGTGCCTCGCGAATATGTTCAAAAAGAGCTTCTTGAGTAGGTAGAAGGTCTTTTAAAAAACTGTACGTTTCGGCTCCCACATAATCAAAAGATGATGTATGTGCCAGAAGGTCGTAATTTTTCGATGTCAACTCAATGGCTACAGTTTTTGCGAGAGCAAATTCACGAAAAGAATCATGTACAAAACCCCATTCTTCCGGCGTTTGTTGTACAAAAATCCCAAAGGGGAGCCTTATTAGAGTTCGCAGATACTCCGGATACAGGTCATTTTTCTCAAGTTCTGCTCTATCGATTAGATCAGATCGGTTTTTCAACATCAGACCGGCGATTTTCCCTACTTTTTTTCGGGTATCCTCTATAAATTCATCTTCTAACATTTCCCTCGGGTCAGCGCTTGTTGCGATTATCTCCTCGAACCAGAGGTCGTACAAACGGCTCATGGTTTGGGTCTTTATGAGCCTTTTCCAACTCTCTCTGGAGATTCTGCACATCATTTCCAACAAAAGTGGGTTTTGTGCAAAGCGGATAAGAGATTGGTTCGACGTTATAGCAATGTAGCCAGGACTATCTTTTCCCAATCTAGTTTCGATGGCTTTCTCTACTTCTCTGGTTGTTAGAGGAGGGACATCGATGACCTCTTGTTTCTGATCTTTAAACAGCCCCCTATTTTTGAGTCTTTTATAAATATGATTTCTACAAGAAATTATGACTCTTGTCTGTCGCGGGTCTATACATAACCGAAGACTTTGAAAAAGCGAGTTACATTTTTCTTCTCCTTTGGTTCGTACAAATTCATCTAAACCATCCAGAATTAATATGGCCCTTCCACCTTTTATGAGGTTCATAAGAGTCTCTATAGATATTTCTGAAGACAAATTGGAGCTACGGTGTATATATTCTCGTAAATTATTCAGAAAAGTTTTTTCTGTATGGTAAAAACCAAGAGGGAGAAATAGTACTGCTTCTGGTGATAACGAGGGCCTCACACCGCCTGTGTTTTTGCTGACCACATGATGGATAATCTCGGAGATCAAAAAATTCGTTTTACCAATGCCGGCAGGACCAACAAGAAAAAGATAAGGGTATTGCGCCTTCAGTAGCCACATGGCTATATTTTTCAAGACACTATTCCTTTGTACATAATATTCACCTACGTTACATCGTTTGATTTCAGTGATGAACCAATCTCTAGAGCTTTCGTCTCCACCGTACTCAATCTGGTTTCTCCGTGCTATTAGATCAGCATTGATTAGTTGCCGGAGATTTAATATGGCTTTTTGTTCATCATCCAAGACTTTGAACTTATGAGAGTCTATTATCAATTTAAAGAGAGCCGCGCTTAACCAACGGACCAAATTGATTTCAGTGTCAAAGTATTTCCAAGTTATATCATTTTCTCCTTTAATTTTATTTCTCAAGTTGCGAAGAGACTCACCATCGATGCCTATGTCAACATATTTGACTGGCCAGTCTTTTTCAGGATGTACTAGGAAGATTAACCTCGGAATGTTCTTCTCCTTCGCAAGCTCGTATTCGTACTCGGTATAAGACATCGCACCTTCCTCAATCCTCGAGCCATACCTCCAAGCGAAAATGCCTACATAAACGTCACTTTTATTAACTGCTTCTGTAACCTCATTTATGGGAGGTCTAAAGGTGGGGGGCCACTTTTCCATGGCCATGTCGATGAAACCCAATGCAGTAATCAACCCCCGTACTTCTTCCCTATAACTCTTCAGGTCCTCATATGTTGATGAAACGAATATGTTAAACAATTTAAATCTCCAACGAGAAAGTCTTGTGACTCCTATCACATTTCGTGTGTCTACCAATTTATACTGAGTAACTCAATTTGCCTTTCAAGCAAAGGTAAACTACTACGCATTGATTTTCATTTTTTATCTCTCTGTCTGGATACATGCTAACAATTCTTTCGTTGCTTTTTCAATAATGGGCCACCATTTTTCAGTTAACAGCCTTTTTTGAGCTTCAGCATTTTTCCCAGCAATATGGTGTCCATTGAACCACACTTGAAAGCCAAAACGAAGAATTTGTTGCGCGGCGGTGTCTGCTTCTCGCGTGGCCGAATCCGATACTTGTCCAAGGTCGACTCGCTTGAGTTCACATCCACTTTCACTTACAACTGCAATCATCAACAGCATAGTCACATCTAGCGGAAGCCACCGCCAGCCTTGCTCTTGGAAAGCGTGGAATGCCTTGGCACCGATACAAAAATATTCAGAGCGTACCTTTTTGATTCCCGCTTGATGAATCGCTGGCCACGCAGCCGGAAACATTGCCTCCAACAAAGGATGAGACAAACATGGGTCGAATTTCTCCTTGAACGGATCGGTCGAACTGTAGTCACCAACAGTCAGGCAATTAGCTTTAGTTTTGATAGCCATGTCGCGAAGAGCTGTTCGAAACTTCTCCTCATCTGCAATCTTTTCTATATCTCCTGGTAACATTAACGTCGTCTCACAATTTCCATCGAATGCACTCCGAATACCCCGGTACCAACGACCAACTGTCTCGAACTCATCACATAATAAAAGATGACACTGCCTACTTGACGAGAGATCCCGAATTCCTTGTGTCGCTATATAGTTTTTGATCTTTCGTTCCAAGACCACGATCACTTGGCTAGGTGGTGCGATTGTAAGCGCTAAGTCAAGTGCACGAGAGAAGGTGCTAATAGCCAACTTACCTCGCTCTTTTGTGCGAGTCTTGTCATCGAACACGGGTACATAAGGAACAGTCAGCACAATGTTCATGGTACTCTGTTCTCCTCTAGTTTCATCTTGCATCGTAAGCCCCGTCTTTCTTATGAGATTACGCAACAGCAAACTCCAGATTTCGCATACGAACAACCGAAATAGGTACTTCGCCAAATTAGAGGTCGCATTTCATGAAAATCGCTTGAATGGGCGTTTAACATTTTAACGTCGTAAGCCACGTTTCGATCTCATACAACATTAGTATATCAAATCTGTCTCGAAAATACATCCATAGAATGTCCTTTTACAGTTTTCCTATGAAGCGATAAAAGCCATGAATTTTGCTCTTAATAAACCGATTTTGTTACGATTTTCCCCGCACATGGCCTGCCCGCCAATCGCAATGATACAATCAAATTTGAAAGTTCAGAATTGGCGTGAAAGCCGAATGATTCAATTTTGCCAGAAGTATCCATGTCCCAGAAGAGAACCGGCCATATGCAATCAGACTCGTCTGCAACGAGAACAATCACTGCTTACTTGTAGAGTCTGGCCAATGCCTCCTGTGTGTCGGTCTCCATTACGTCTGCGTATACTTCGGTGGTTCGAATGCTGGAGTGGCCCAACTGCTTCTGCACGAGACGCAGGTTATAACGGCTGGCTTTGTAGAGCTAACACGCATATGTATGCCTCAGGCAGTGAATGGAATAATGAGAAGAGAGACCCGCTCTGGCTGTAGTTCGTTTGAAAGCCTTCTCAATGGCCCGTGTGCACATGTGGCCTCCGCTATTGCTTGATAAGAGCAGCGGTTCACCCGGGGTTGTAGGTTCGCCCACACTTTCTTTCCAACGGATGTATTCCTCGTAATGTAGTTTGAAGAATTCATCGAACCGCACCAACCTCTTCTTACCGCCCTTGCCCCTCCTGACAAGAAGTGAACAGATGTCGTCCTGGATGAAAACGTCGCCGCAATTCAACTGAGCGATTTCCATAACTCTTAATCCTGTTGACAAAGCAAGGTCGACAATGAAGTAGTCTCTGACTGCGATTTTGTGTCCCCGAGCTATTGCTGTTTCAGCCCGCAGTCGAGCCGTTTCGAGCAGCGTTTTTGCTTCTTGTAGAGAGAGAAACTTGTCGGGCTCCAAAACCCAGTTGATTCCAGTCATTCTTTGGGTTAACATATGGGCATCCTTGCGATTGGTACTGCTACTTTCTCCATCGGGGCGTCATTCTGACGTCAGTTTTGTTTGGGTTCGCAGTAGGCACCCAGTGGGTAAGCAGTAGGCGGAGAATGGGTAATCTGTATTTACGCTGAAATAACGCATATAAAGGAATGAAGGGCAAGTACTTATAAGCAGAAATCATATATGGCATGCAAGAGGTCGTGAGTTCGAATCTCATTGGCTCCATTTTTTTATGCCCTTGCGGCAGATAGTCTTCCAACTTGTACCCGGCCGGACCACGAGGGCTTCGGGCGGCAGCATGATCGCCCT
>Ga0315289_10004967_pt1 | contig 19744 bp, 13 predicted proteins | sample YL17G11_40_MG_FD_203452 | JGI IMG/M metagenome (GOLD analysis project Ga0315289, IMG submission 203452) | Sediment microbial communities from Yellowstone Lake, YNP, Wyoming, USA - YL17G11_40 | ecosystem: Environmental > Aquatic > Freshwater > Lake > Sediment | place: USA: Wyoming | collected...
GCGGCGGCGTGGGAGCCCCCCTTGCGACAGGAGCGGTCGGGGGCCATGGGGTCATATGGGTGGGCCACGGCGAACATGCGTGGTGGCAGGGGTATATGGTCCTGCCAAAGGCCGGGGGGATACCCCGCGCCATCGTGGCGCTCGCGGTAGGACTGGACGCGGGCCTGCTCCAGGGCGCTAGCAGCGGTGGATGTTTGGTCTAGTGCTTGGTGTCGCTGCTCCATGGCGCGGCTTCGCGCCGACCTAAAACCAAACATTGTCGGCGCCATCCCTCCTTCCGGATAGGCTCTGGCTAGGGCCAGCTGGCTGACGTGGAGGCAGCGCTGAGGGCCGTTCGGCCCAGGCGGGATGCACCGGGGGAATGCCCGGCAGGCCCGTCATGAAGCGGCTGCACGCCTTCAACCAGAAGTCGCGTTTTGTTTGCCTTTAGGTTCACTATATAGGACGCTCAGGCGAAAAATCGGTTACAGGTTTTCCCCCTTTGTTGGGGGATGAATGGGGGTGGTGCGGGGAGCCGGCGGGCAAGAGAGTGTGAGTAGGCAGCGACTGGCTGTTTGTGTCAACCTTTCCTACCGGCCGCTACTTTGGCAGCCACCAGCCGCCTGTCTTCGCTCGCTGCTTGTGCGGGGGCTGCCGCCTCCTCGCTTCGCCTTTTCGCCAACGCTAGAAATGCCTTTACCACCGCGGGATCAAACTGAGTGCCGGCACCACGCTCTATCTCAGCTATGGCTTCCTCCCTGCTCAGGGCCTTGCGGTAGGAACGCTCGTGGGTCATGGCGTCAAACACATCCACCACGCCCATGATCCGCGCTTCCAGAGGGATATGTTGACCGGCGATGCCGTCGGGGTAGCCGGTGCCGTCAAAGTGCTCATGGTGGTAGCGAACTATCTTCGCCGAGCTTTGCAGGCCCTCGATCTGGGCGACCACCATAGCCCCCAGTGCGGGGTGCTCTTTGATCTTGGCGAACTCTTCTTCGGTGAGCTTGTCGGGCTTGTTCAGGATGCTCTCGCTGATGCCGACCTTACCAAGGTCATGCAAGAGGCCGGCAACCCTGATGTCCTGCACCTGTTCGGGCGAGAGCCCCATCTCCTCGGCGAGGGCCACCGCCCAGAGGCTGGCGCGTTGCTGGTGTCCGCGGATGTATCGGTCCTTGATCTCGGCTGCTGTCGCCACGGCGGCGACAGTGCGCACGTCCAGGTCTGAAAGAGCGTCAGGCACTCTGAGTTCCTGAAGAGTGGCGGCCAGTTCCTCCGCCGCAACAGAGAGCACTCTTGGAGGCTCCTGGTCCAGGACCTCCGATGGGGAGGTCAGCGGCCCGGCGGCCTGTGCCTGCTCGATGGCGGTGCGAGCCTGTGCAATCCGCTTGGCGTCGTACAGGGCGGCGTCGGCCACCTTTACAAGCTCGTCTGGGGTGGTTGCGTCCTCGGGGAAGGCGGCTACGCCGGCGCTAAGGCCAAGCCAAGATGCGGCCTGGTCGTCCATCTTCTTGAGCCCTGCGGCGATGTGCTTGTTGATGCGGTTGACGGCTCCCTGAGCTCTTGCTGAGTCGGCATTCAGTAGTATCGCCGCAAACTCGTCGCCGCCATAGCGGAAGGCGATGTCTGAGCGGCGTACTCCCGCCCGGACGCAGTCAGCAATGAGGTGCAGAGCCTCGTCACCTGCCTGGTGGCCGCGGGAGTCGTTGTAGTGTTTGAAGGCGTCGACGTCCATCATGACCACGGCGAAGCGGCGCTTGTAGCGTTTGGAGCGCTGTATCTCCTCGGCCAGGCGCTGGAAGAAGTGGGCGTGGTTGTAGAGGCCGGTGAGGCCGTCGGTGATCGCTCTCTCCGCCATCTCGGCGTGCAGTCTCTCTCGCTCCGCCTCCATCCGCTTGCGCTCGCTGATGTCGCGGGTGACGCCCAGAATGCCGACAAGTTTGCCATCTGAGTCGCGCAGGAACTTGGTGGTCATCTCGGTCCAGATGGTGGAGCCGTCCTTGCAGTACATCTCGAGCTCCACCGGCGTCATGTGGTCCGGGTCATAGTCCCCCGCCCTTGCCGCGACTACTCGTTCTGCTAGAGTCTTCCTGGCAACCTCAAGAGAGGCGGGAGTCATGGTTTCTGCCGCCGAGAGGCCCATTATTTCCTCAGGGGTGTAGCCACGCATGTGCGTCACGGCGGGGCTCACATAAGTATATTTCAAGCTTAGATCCATGGTCCAGATGACGTCTGACGTGTTCTCGGTAAGCACACGGTAGCGTTCCTCACTCTCTCGCAGGGCCTCCTCCGCCCGCTTGCGCTCGGTGATGTCAGAGAACACGCCGTCAGCGTGCAGCCGGCCAGCTACTTCGCGGGTGGCTAGTGCCCTATCCTGCAGCCAAATCCACCTTCCATCTTTTCTCTTGATCCTGTACTCAACATCATACTTTTTCCCTTTTGCAAGGAGTGTTTCATAGGCCTTTTTCACTTTTTCGATGTCATCAGGGTGGATTCTCCCAAACCAGACACGATCACCGCCTTCGTAAATCTCTTGCGGCGTGTACCCATAGATCTGCTCTACATTTGGACTGATGAAGCTGGTGTTACCTTCACTATCGGTTGTCCATACGACGTCTGGGATGTTTGCGACAAGCGAACGAAATCTTTCCTCACTCTCTCGTAGGGCCTCCTCCATCTGCTTGCGCTCGGTGATGTGCCCCAATCGCTCGCCAACAGCATTGATCAGGGTTCTCTCTTTCTTCAGGAAAGGCCCTTCATCGCTCTCGGGTCTCTTGTCCAGGTAGTAGACCTCCACGCTGCCGACCCGCTGGTCGCTTACCGTGATGTTGGAGGCCTGCCTCCAGGCCGTCTCTTTGAAGTTTGCCGTCCTGAACTCTTGGCCATCGACGATGATTCGTGCGCAGGTAACCTGGGGATACTGCCAGGACGCGGGAATCAGGTCGGCTGTGCCCTGCAGTATTTCTTGCAGCGAAGTGCCGGGCTTGTCAACGAGAACGGAGATGCCGTAGAGGCAGTTCAGCTCCTTGGCCCGCTCGGCAAGTTCGTACTCCTGCCTCCGCAGCGCCTCCTCCATCTGCTTGCGCTCGGTGATGTCGCGGCCGGTGATCTGCATTGCGGTGTAGTGGCCGCTGGCATCGAAGAGGGGATGGCCGTTCCATTCCACCACCCTGGTTCCCATCGGTGTGACCTGGCGGTTAACAAACCCCATTGTCAGTGCCTTCTTTGCTCTCATCTGTCGGATGGCCTGGTCAGTTGTCTCCAGGTCGTCGGGATGGAGGAAGGCCCTGGAGTCGGTGCCCAGGAGTTCCTCTCGCGGTCTGCCATAGAATTGGCAGGCGGCGTCGTTGAGGAATGTCCACATGCCATGCTTGTCCATCCTGCAAATGACGTCGCCGGTCAGGTTGGTGGTGTCGATGTATTCCTGCGTCTTAGCTGCTAGGGTTTCGGTCATCTCGTTGAAGTCGTGGGCGAGAGAGGCCACTTCCTCGGGGCCGGAGACCTTGGCTCTCGCCTTCAGGTCGCCGGAGGAGATGGCCCTGGCGCTTGCCCGGAGCGAGACCAGCGGGCGCACTACCGACACGATGAGCATTGCTATCGTACCAGCGGCCACCACGAAGGCGGCGGCGCTAGAGCCGATGAGGAGCCAGAGGGTGGTGTCTGCGGCGCGGTCTGCTGCGGCTTGGCTGGCGGCCAGCTCCTGTTGCTTGTTGTCGGCCATCTCCTGCAGATCAGCGACGATGGCCTCGGCCTCAGACCACATTTCCGACCTGCCGGCGGTGGCCAACTGCAGTCTCGTCTCGGGATCGGCTGCGAGGAGAAGGGGAAGGGCCGAGTCCACCTGCCCGTTAAACTGGCCAATCCGCTCAGTCAGGTCGCCGATGGCCAGGGCCTCGTCCGGCTCGCCCTCGGCAAGGCACTCGGCTCGAGCCTGGCTCAGGTGCTGTTCAATTGCCGCCGCAGCGTCGTGGTAGTCATCGAGGAGGGAGGAATCGCCTGAAAACAGCAGGATCGAGAGAACCGCGGCCTGCTCGCGGCGGAACTGGGCGTTGGCACGCTCCAGAGCGGTAGCGGCACTGGAGGCGTGCTCGAATGCGCGGTGTTGCTTGTGTATGTCGCGGGTGCCCCAAACGGCCAGCATGGCGACGCCAGCCAGGAGTGTGAGGAGCACCACACCCGCGAGGATGGCCCGGCCTCCCGCTGATCTCAAACTAAACACTGTGGGCTGCACCCCTCCTTCAGGATGGGGTCTGAGTAGGACCACCTTGCTAGAGGGGAGGCAGCGCCGAGAACCGTTTGGCCTTCTCCGCGGGATGCGCCGGGGAGGCGCCCGACAAGGCCAACCTGAGGCGGCTGCGCGTCTGCAGCTGGAAGCCGTGTTTGCCCCTGGCTCCACTATGTAGGACGCTTGGGCGAAAAATCGGTTACAGGTTCTCCCCCTTTGTTGGGGGATGAATGGGGATGGTGTATGGGGCCAACGGGCAAGAGAGTGGGGGGCGTCAGCAACTGGCGGTCTGTGTCAACCTCTCCTACCGGCCGCTACTTTGGCAGCCGCCAGCCGCCTGTCTTCGCTTGCTGCTTGTGCGGGGGCTGCCGCCTCCTCGCTTCGCCTCTTCAGCAACGCTAGGAATGCCTTTACCACCGCGGGATCAAACTGAGTGCCAGCGCCCCGCTCTAGCTCGGCTATGGTTTCCTCCCTGCTCAGGGCCTTGCGGTAGGAACGCTCGTGGGTCATGGCGTCAAACACATCCACGACGGCCATGATCCGCGCCTCGAGGGGGATCTGTTCGCCAGCGATGCCGTCCGGGTAGCCGGTGCCGTCAAAGTGCTCATGGTGGTAGCGGACTATTGCCGCCAACTGTTGTAAGGCCTCAGCCTCGGAGAGCATTATCTCGGCGCCGATTGGGGCGTGCCGCTTGACCTTGGCGAACTCTTCTTCAGTCAGCTTGCCAGGCTTGTTGAGGATGCCGTCGTTGATGGAGACCTTGCCGATGTCGTGCAAGAGGCCGGCGATCCTGATGTTCCGCACCTGTTCGGAGGGGAGGCCCATGTCCTCAGCGAGGGCGGCGGCCCAGAGGCTGGCGCGTTCCTGGTGGCCGCGCATGTATCGGTCCTTGATCTCGGATGCTGCCCCGACGGCGGCGATAGCGCGCAGGTCGAGGGCAGCAGCAACCTCAGAGACGCCGAGGTCCCGGAGGACGGTGGCCAGGGAACCGGCTGCGGTGGTGAGCATTCCTGCTTGGGTCTCGTGGACGACCTTGTGGGGGTAGGGCCGCGACTCGATAGCCTGCTCCGGCTCCGTCAAGCTGCGGGCCCATGCCAGATGTTTAGCGTTGTATAGGGCAGCGTCTGCCATTTGCACAAGATCGTCTACGGTGGTTGCGTCCTCTGGGAAGGAGGCTATGCCGGCGCTAAGGCCTAGCCATGCGGCGGCTTGGTCGTCCATCTTCTTGAGCCCTGCGGCGATGTGCCTGTTGATGCGGTTGACGACGGTCTGGGCTCTTGCTGAGTCGGCATTCAGTAGTATGGTGGCGAACTCATCGCCGCCGTAGCGGAAGGCGAGGTCAGAGCCGCGTATGCTGGTGCGGGTGCAGTCAGCAATGAGGCGCAGAGCATCGTCACCTGCCTGGTGGCCGCGGGAGTCGTTGTAGTGTTTGAAGGCGTCGACGTCCATCATGACCACGGCGAAGCGGCGCTTGTAGCGCTTGGAGCTGTCTATCTCCTCGGCGAGGCGCTGGAAGAAGTGGGCGTGGTTGTAGAGGCCGGTGAGGCCGTCGGTGATCGCTCTCAGCTTGGTGTCAGCGTGGAGCTGGGCCTTGTCCAGGGCGACAGCGATGTGGCTAGCAGCCGCCTCGAGCAGGGCAACGTCGGACGGCTGAAAGGGAGCGTCGGCGGCCGAGGTAGCGACAAGGAGTGAACCGAGGGTTCGCCCTTCAGCGACTAGAGGGGAACAGATGGCGCTTTGGAAAGGGCTTCCGCTCTGAGAGACCTGTTGTCGTAGCCGCCGGTTCGATGGGGCCATGTTTGCCAGGGCAGCGCACACCTCCGCCGGGGAGGAGTAGAGAACGGACTTGCCCAACTGGAGCGCCTTGCCTTCGATCCCTTCGCCAGGCTTGAGCACCATCTTGAGCAGGGCCTTGGCCTTCGTCCCTCGAGCCGCCTTGATCTCGAGGACGTCTTTGTATCTGTTGTAGATCGCCAAACTGACGGCATCCGCTTGGGGCAGCAGCTCGCTGACACCGTCCAGCGCTTTTTGGAGGAGCTCATCGAATTCGATGGTGCTGGCCATAGTTCTGGACAGATCCAGGAAGGCGGCCAACTCCTGATTGCGGCGGCGGATTTCCTCCTCCATCCGCTTGCGCTCGCTGATGTTGCGGGTGACGCCCAGAATGCCGGTAGGCTTGCCCTCTGAGTCGCGCAGGAACACCATGCTCATCTCGGTCCAGATGGTGGAGCCGTCCTTGCAGTACATCTCGACTTCCATCTTCGCCGACCGGTTCGGGTCAGTGCCCTCCATCCTTTCCATGGCCAGTTGTTCTGCTAGAGTTCTCCTGGCAACCTCAAGGGAGGCGGGAGTCATGGTTTCTTTGATCGGGACGCCCACTATTTCCTCAGCGGTGTAGCCGCGCATGCGCGTGATGGCGGGGCTCATATAGGTATAGGTCAGGCTTAGATCCACGGTCCAGATGAGGTCTGACGTGTTCTCGGTAAGCAGACGGTAGCGTGCCTCACTCTCTCGTAGGGCCTCCTCCATCTGCTTGCGCTCGGTGATGTCACGACCCGTAATCTGGATTCCGGCGTACTGGCCCTCCTCATCGAAGATGGGATAGCCGTTCCATTCGACCACCCTGGTTCCCATGGGTGTGATCTGGCGGTTGACAAACCCCCTCACTAGCTCCTTACTTGCTCTCGTCCCTCGGATGGCCTGGGCAGTCGCCTCCAGGTCGTCGGGATGGGCGAAGTCTCTGGAGTCGGTGCCGAGGAGCTCCTCTCTCGGCTTTCCATAGAATTGGCAGGCGGCGTCGTTGAGGAAGACCCAGTTGCCGTTCTTGTCCATCCTGGCGATCAGGTCGCCGGTCAGGTTGGTGGTAGCGATGTATTCCCCCGTCTTCGCCGCTAGGACGTCCTCCATCTGCTTGCGCTCAGTGATGTCACGCCCGGTAGCCTGGAATCCGCGGTACTGGCCGTCCTCATCGAAGATGGGATAGCCGTTCCATTCCACCACCCTGATTCCCGCGGGCGTGATCATGCGGTTCACAAAGCTCCTTACTAGCTCCTTCTTCACTGCCGACTCCTGGACCGTCTGGACAGTCGGCTCTATGTCCTCAGGATGCACATAGTCTGTGTATTTGACGCCTAGCAGTTCTTCTCTTGTCTTTCCAAAGAACTCGCAGGCTGCGTCGTTGAGGAGAGTCACCCTGCCATCCTCGGCGACCTTCACGATGACGTCGCCCGTCAGGTTAGTAGTATCGATGTATTCCTTCGTCTTGGCCGCTAGGGCCTCTTCCATCTGCTTGCGCTCGGTGATATCGCGGCCGGTGATCTGGGTTCCAGTGTACTGGCCCTGCTCATCGAAGAGAGGCCAGGCATCCCATTCCACGACCCTCGGCCCCAGGGCTGTGAGGAAGCGGTGCACAAAGCCCCTTATCAGCTCCTTCCTTGCTCTCGTCTCTCGGATCGCTTGAGTAGTCGAGGCTACGTCCTCGGGGTGCACATAGTCCGTGGATTGGGCACCCAGCAGTTCGTCTCTCGGCCTTCCAAAGAATTGGCAAGCCGCGTCATTGAGGAGGACCCACCTGCCATGCTCATCCAGCCTGACGATTATGTCCCCCGTCATGTTAGTGGTACCGATGTATTCATCGGCGGATCTCTTGATCTCGTGCGCATACCGCTGCAATTCGTTATGCATCTGCAGCGCCTTGAGGGCCGTCGCTGCCTGGGTGACAAAGCCCTGGAGAAAGCTGATCTCGTCCGAAGGGAAGGTGTGGGGCGCATAGTAAACGAAGGCTGCTGTCCCCAAGAACTCGTCCTGAAATAGCATGGGAAAGGTCGCCATTGAACTTATGAGAGTTGCCTCGCAGTACCGCCGCACAGCCTCGGGTTCCCGCTCGTCGTTCTGGACGTTGGGCGACAGGTACGGTTGGCGGGTGCGCATGACCTCCTGGTTGCGTGGTTCGGGCCGGTCGGGATCCAATAGGTCTATCCAGGCTTGGGTCACTGACAGACCCGCAAAACGCGACTGACTCAGGGCGCGCAGGACAAAGCGCTCGGTATTGGCGTCGTAGACATCGATGCTTACGTAGTCGCTACCGGTCGACGCGGCGATGGCCGTGGCCAGGTCGGTCAGGGCTGCTTCCAGGTTCTCTGATTGAGCGAGTAGCTGGGCGGCGTTGGCCAGGGCGCTGAGCTTCTCGCCGTAGCGGCGGCTCCGGCCGATGTTGAGGAACCGCTCCAGAATGATGGTGAGGGCAGGCGTTGCTGATTCCATGAGCCGTAGGATGGTGGCCCGGCCCTTGTGCTCCGGGACACCCCGGAGGATGCACATCTCGGACGCGCCCTCACTGGTGGGCATGGAGAGGGCCAGAAATTCCCGCTGTTCGTCGCTGAGGGCGCTGGTGAAGCCCTCCACCCGGTGGCCCACGAGGTTGAAGGCCACTGGCCCGCCCAGCTCTGTAGTCTGACGCTGCACTACCCACAGAGCGGTTTGGGTGAAGCTGGTGGCCGCACCATTTCCTGCGTCGGTGCAAACGAGGAAATCCTCGTTCTGGGCATAGACCACCATCGCCTCGGCCGCCCCCGTGGCCTGCCGGATGACGCTGGCCGCCTGGGTAAGCGTCTGTTCGTCGGCGAAGCCCTGGGTGGCGATCTTAGCCAACTGGTTGAGCGCCGTGGTATCTTGTTGCACCTATCGACTCCGGGGCGCAACGCTGGCGACGGCTGTCAGAACCAGAAAGAGAGCCATGCTTGCCAGGACTGCTCGTCCTCGCGCTGAGCTCAGACCAAACACTATGGGCAGCACCCCTCCTTCAGGATAGGGTCTGGCCAAGGCCACTTTCCTTACGGGTAGGCAACCCAGGGCCGTCCGGCCTTGGCGGGATGCACTGGGAGAGACCCCGTAGACCCGTGGCCAAGCGGCTGCGCTCGCTCAATCTAGAAGCCATATTTGCTTTTGGTTCCACTATCTAGGACGCTCGGGCGAAAAATCGGTTACAGGTTCTCCCCCTTTGTTGGGGAAGGAATGGGGATGGTGCGGGGAGCGTCAGGAACCGGCTCTCGGTATTGAGGGTTGCCCCTCGCCTGATATATGCTCGCAGCGGCCATGCTCTACGTCCTCTATGGTCGCGACGACTTCTCTCTGCGGGAGGAGCTGGCTCGTATCAAGGGCGAGCTGGACTCCGACGGCATGCTTTCTGCCAATACGAACGTGCTTGATGGCCGTGAGGTCAGCCCTGAGCAGCTTATGGCGATCTGCGACACGATGCCCTTCCTGAGCGCTCATCGCCTGCTGGTGGTGGAGGGCCTGCTGAAGCGATTCGACCGTCCGGAGCGGCCGCGTCGGGGCGCTCGCGCTGCCAGAGGCGAGAGAACAGAGGCTTTGGAGCGGTGGCAGGGCCTGGCTGAATATGCCCAGCGGATGCCGGACACGACTACGCTCGTCCTAGTGGACGAGGAGGTCTCGGGCGAGAATCCGCTGCTGCAGGCCCTCAGGCCGGCAGGGCAGGTGCGCGAGTTCCGCCCGCTGCGGCCGGGGGCCGTCCTTCAGTGGATCCTGGAGCGAGCGCAGAGCCAGAGCATCGACATCTCGCCGGCGGCGGCTCGCCTCTTGGCCGATCTGGTGGGGAACAACTTGTGGGTGCTGGCCAGCGAGTTGGAGAAGCTGGCGGCCTACGCTCAGGGCCGGCGCATCGAGGGGGCGGATGTGAGGGCGTTGGTCAGCGAGGCGCACCAGATTAGCATCTTCGCCATGGTGGACGCCATCGTCGAGAAGCGAGCGGCTGTGGCTCTACGTGTCTTGCGCCAACTGACGACGGCCGGAGCGGATGGGGGTTACCTTCTGGCCATGGTGGTTCGCCAGTATCGGCTCATCATCCAGGCCAGGGAGCTGATGACGGCCGGTCTCCCCACACGGGAGATCGGCCAGCGATTGGGGGTCACCTCCGAGTTCGTTCTCCAGCGGATTCTCGATCAGGCTCAGCGCTACTCGCTGTCGCGCCTGAAAGCGGCCTATCGGCGGCTGCTGGAGGCTGATGTTGGGGTGAAGCGGGGACACTACGACGAAGGGCTGGCCCTGGAGCTGCTGGTGCACGACCTGGCCAGGATATGACCAGCAGGGCTGATGGTCATCAACAGAATAACTCGACAAGAGGCAGGGCTGTCCGCTTTAGGGAACCTCTCCAGGCGTCCCTCCAATTCGGGCCGAGCCTGGCGCATTGGAGACCGCTCACCCACCCGAGCAAGGGCTATCCTCTGCCCCGCACTAGGGCCACGAACTCAGAGCGAGCGAATGTCCCCTTGCCAAAGGGTCCCCGCACTGCCGACGTCACCACCCGCGCACCCGGCTTGTGGGCGCCGCGCATGCTCAGGCAGAGATGCTCCGCCTCCAGCACAACCCCCACGCCGTCGGCATCCAGGGCCTCCAGGATGCAATCGGCTAGCTGGCGGGTCAGGCGCTCCTGAACCTGGGGCCTCCTGGCGAGAATGTCCAGCGCCCGCGCGATCTTGCTGATGCCCACCAGGCGTCCATTAGGGATGTAGCCCACGTGGGCCACTCCGTAGAAGGGAAGAAAATGATGCTCGCACAGAGAGTAGAAGGGGATGTCCCTGAGGATTACCGGCCCATCCTTCTCCTCCCGGAAGCCGCTTCTCAGCACCTCCAGAGGGTTCCGGTCAAGGCCGGAGAAGAGATCGGCATACATGGCGGCGATGCGCCGAGGCGTCTCGGCGAGGCCCTCCCGCTGGGGATCCTCGCCGATGGCATCGATGATCTGGCGCACCGCCTCAGCGATCTTGGCGCGGTCTATCACGTACACTATCCTTAAGAATAGTCCGCGCCTATGCCACGCCGATGGCCTTCTCTACAGCGGCCAGGTCGACAGGCACCTCGCGGATCTCGGTGGGGATAGCCATGGCCGTCTCGGGGTCCTTGAGGCCACTGCCGGTGATGACGCAGACTATGGTGCTGCTGCTGAGGGCCAGCCCCTGGCGGCTCATCTTGAACAACCCCGCCAGCGAGGCCGCCGAGGCTGGCTCGCCGAAGATGCCCTCCTCCTGGGCCAGCAGGCGGTAGGCGGTCAGGATCTCCTCATCGCTCACCGCCTCGATCACGCCGCCCGAGGCGTCGCGCGCGGCCTCGGCCCCCTTCCAGCTAGCTGGGTTGCCGATGCGTATAGCCGAGGCCACCGTCACCGGCTTTTCCACCGGCCTCCCCAGGACAATGGGAGCTGCCCCCTCCGCCTGAAAACCCATCATCCGCGGCTTCCCACTAGCCTTCCCCCCCTGCTGATACTCCACGAAGCCCCGCCAGTAGGCGGTGATGTTGCCAGCATTGCCCACCGGAATAAACAGGTAGTCGGGCGCATCCCCCAGGTGATCGATGATCTCGAAGGCCGCCGTCTTCTGTCCCTCCAACCGATAGGGATTGAGGGAGTTGACCAGGGCAATGGGATGCTTGTCGGTGATGGCCCGCGCTAGGGACAGGGCCTGGTCGAAGTTTCCGTCCACAGCGATGACCTGGGCACCGTGTGCCACCGCCTGGGCCAGCTTCCCCTGGGCGATGTTCCCCTTTGGCACGAGAACGTGAGCCCTGAGGCCGCAGTGGGCAGCATAGGCTGCTGCGGCGGCGCTGGTATTGCCGGTGGAAGCACAGAGCACCGCCTCTTGCCCCTCCTCCATCGCCTTGGCCACCGCCACCACCATGCCGCGGTCCTTAAATGAGCCAGTAGGGTTGCAGCTCTCCAGCTTGAAGTAAAGGGGGCCACAGCCCAATCGGGCCTCCAGCCGCTGGGAGCGCACCAGCGGCGTCTGCCCTTCCCCCATGCAGACAAGGGGGGTGGCATCCGTTAGCGGCAGATAGTCCCGATAGCGGCGCAGAACGCCAAGGCGATCACTCGCCGCCCAGCTTGGTGTCACGCTGCTTCATCTCCTTCAGCTCCTGTTCCAGGGCAGCCAACTGGCGGCGCTTCTGGCGCTCCTGGAACTGACTCAGCTTGCGCAGGTATTCCACCACCTGCTGGCGCTGCTCGCGGATCTGCTGCTGGAAGGCCGCCAGGCGCTCCACCTGGGTCTGCTCCTTGCTCCCCAGTAGCTCCAAGACACGAGCTTGGTCTTCGGCGCGCTGGTGCTGCTCTCCCAGCGCCCGCTCCAGGGCCTTCAGCCGCTCGTCCAGGCGCTGACCGTCCGCGTGCCAGTGCTCCTGAACATCCGTTAGCTCCTGGTGGACCACGTAATCCTCGTTCAGGATGGCCACCTGCTCCCCCAGCCGGCGCATCTGCTCGACCAGGAGTTGTACGCGCTCGGCGAGGATGGAGTCCTGCTTGATCAAGGCATCGGTCTCAGTGTGCAGGCGTCTCGTCGTCTCTTCCAAGCGCTTGACAGCCTCGCCGTGGCGAGCCGTCTTCGCCGCTACCTCTTCGACGCCCTTATTCACAGCCTCCAACCGCTTCTCCAGGAGAGAGACATCATCCCGGAAGCGGCGCCCACCCTCCTCCACCGCCAGCAGGCGCCCCTCGTAGGATTGAGCCAGCTTCTCCACGGCATCCACGCGGCGCACGGAGCCACTGCGCTCTCCCCTCTCCCGCTCCACCGCCGCCTGCTGCTGACGGATCGCCTCTTCGAGGCGGCTCTGATTGGCCAGCGCACGCTCCTGGAGGCGCCCCAGTTGTTCCTTGGTCTGGCGCACCTCGTCCTGAAGGTTAGGGAAGGCTGTAAGATGTGAGGCATGGGCGGAAAGGACGTCCTCCACCTTTCGCACACTCTCCACCAGGTTCCATATCTGATTTTGCGCCTGCTCCACCTGCTGCTGCAGCTTATGGAGATGGCTCTTGGCCTGCCGCAACTCCTCCTCCAGCCAGGGAACAGCGCCAGCCGAGGGAAGTGCCTCGTCTGTCCGAGGAGGATCGACCTTTGGCTGGCTCTTGTCCGCGCCCATCGCTCTCCCCCGCTTGCCGGTAGGCCGGTCAGCTTTCCACCCGCAGAAGGTTGCCGATGCGGCTCACCACCGCCAGCTTGCCTGCCTCCTCGACGGTCTTCTGCACCGATTCCTCGCGGGCCACGTGGGTCATGATGACCAGTTCCGCCGTCTGGGCCACCTCATCGCTCTCCTTCTGGATGACCGAGGCGATGCTCACCCCGTTGTCGCCGAAGCAGCGGGCGATCTGAGCCAGGACGCCTGGCCGGTCAGCCACCTCCAGGCGCAGATAGTAGCGAGTGGTCAGCTCGGCCACCGGCTTTATGGGCAGCGTCTGGCCCGCTCGCCAGGGCACGCGGCCTCCCCTTTGGCCAGCCTTGGCCGCCGCCACGCTGTAGGCAGCGTCCATGACATCGGCCATGATAGCGCTGGCCGTGGGCTGGGGGCCCGCCCCCGGCCCCTGAAAGAGCACCCGACCCAAGAGATCGCCCTCCACCTCAACGGCGTTGAGCACCCCGTCCACGCTGGCCAGAAGCTCCCCCTTGGGCACGAACGCTGGGTGCACCCTGACATCCACACCCTCCTCCTCCCTTCTGGCCACAGCCAGAAGCTTGATGGCATAGCCTAGCTCCTGAGCGTAGCGGAAGTCGCGGGTGTTGAGGTTGGTGATCCCTTCGCGGTAGACATCGTCGGGGCGGACGTGGGTGTGGAAGGCCAGGCTGGCCAGGATGGCCACCTTGTAGACGGCATCGAACCCCTCCAGGTCGTTGGTGGGGTCAGCCTCGGCGTAGCCCAGGGCCTGAGCCTGGCTCAGCGCCTCCTGGAAGTCCAGCCCCTCTTTGCTCATGCGGGTCAGAATGTAGTTGGTGGTGCCGTTGATAATGGCCCGAATGGAAGTGATCTCGTTGGCCGAAAGGTCGCGCCTGAGGGGCCCAATGACGGGGGTGCCGCTGCCGACGCTGGCCTCGAAGAGGATGTCCACCCCATGCTCCTGAGCCAGGGCCAGTAGCTCGAGGCCGTGCTTGGCCATGACCTCCTTGTTCGCGGTCACCACGTAGCGGCCGGCACTGAGGGCTTCCTTGATGAAATCATAGGCTGGATGCTCGCCACCTAGCAGCTCGATGACGATATCGACGGCCTTGTCGTCCAGGACGACGCGGGGGTCGTCGGCGACCAGGCGGCGGTCTACGGGCACGCCATCAGCTTTGTAGAGGTCACGCTCCAGGATGTGGCGCAGGCTTAGGTGAAACCCCAGTTGCTGGTCGTAGGTTGGCCCTTTCTCCAGGAGAGTGCGAGCCACACCGCTGCCTATGACCCCTAGGCCCAGCAAAGCGATCTCGATCTGGTCCTGCTTCGCCATCATTTCCCATCCTACAGGCCGAAAGCTTTGTTCGCTGCCCACTGCAACTTGTTGGCGTCTTCTAGTAGAGGCTGGAGATCAGGCACGGCAAAGAGAGTCCGCTGCTCATCCACCCAATGACTGAAGTAGCTGCTGCTTATGGTGCTTTTCTGCTCCGGCGTCACCTCTCGCTCGGGCTCTTTCTCCTCCACCTCGAAGATGAAGTAGCCACCCGGCCCAGGGATGGGCTGGCTGGGGATGCCCACCTCTAGGGCCAGCACCTTGCCGGCGTAGGATAGGTCCAGCTCATCGCGAGCCACCCAGTCCCGCTCGCCCCCCTTATCCTTGGTGGCGCTGTCCAGAGAAAGCGCTTGAGCCAGGGCGCCGAAGTCTTCGCCACCATTCAAACGCTCCACCACCGAGAGGGCTTCATCCTCTGTGCCCACCTGGATCTGGCGCATCCTTACCTGCTCCGTTGTCTGCGGTACAGACAGGGAGAAGACCTCCTGGACCTTGCTGCTCAGAAGGTCGACCTCTACCATCCGGCGATACTCCTTGTCCGAGAGGCCACTCTTCTTCAACTCCGGCTCATAGGCATTGGCGAGTGCCTCGGGGTTGCTCTCCGTCAGGCCCAGCCGATCACCGATCTCCAGCTCGATTTCCTCTGGCGATACGGACACGCCCAGGTCAACGGGCGCTCTCTGCCGCAGTAGCTCTTCGCGTTCCAGCAAACTGATCTCGGTGGCAATAAGCATCTGCGCCTGGCTGGTATCGCTAATATTTATGCTGGTCAGGAGGAGTTTGAGGCGGTGGGCAAAGTAGTCGACATCAAGGGTGGTTTCGCCTACCTGAATGGCCTTGGAGTTAGGAAGCTGGACGTGCTCCTCGTAGTAATCCTGAAAGAAGGCAAACCCGATCATTCCCCCGAGGACCACCAGTAGCAGCCCAAAAGCGGTAATCACTGCCACCTGGAGCCGAAATTCGCGGCTCCAGGGCCGCCGCCGCGGGCGCGGCGGGATAGGCAGGGGTCTCTGGCGTCTCTTCTTGACCAAGAGTAAAGCCCTCCCAAAGATAGCGGGCGGAAACCCTCCCCCACCGTCCCAGCTTGGACAGCGCCAGCTACTGGCGTGAGGGGGAAGACCCCATTGGGCGCATGTGCTCCGCCGTATAGGGCAGAAGAGCCAGATGCCTGGCCCGCTTCAGGGCCTGGGATAGAGCCCGCTGATGCTTGGCGCAGGTTCCCAACCTCCTCCTGGGCTCGATGCGCCCACGATCGGACAGGAACCGCCGCAGCCTATTGACGTCTTTGTAGTCGATAACCGTGACGTGCTCGACACAGAACATGCAAACCTTGCGCCGTCGGCTGAAGCGCCCACGCGGCCTGCGTGCACCCGCCTCGGCACCGCCCTCTTCTCGGTATTGTTCTGATCTTGGTGCCATCTCTCAAATCCATCTACTCAAAGGGTAGCTCATCGGCCTCCGTCGTTTCCGCTTCCCCCTCCTCAGGCAAGGGGGCCCCCGGCGCCCGATCGAGGAAGAGCACTCTATCGGCGATCACCTCCGTGCGATAGCGCCGCTGACCATCAGGAGCGTCCCAGGAGTGGGTCCGGAGCCGCCCCTCCACGTACACCCGCCGCCCCTTCTGAAGGTACTGGCTGCACTGCTCGGCCAGCTTCTGCCAGGCCACCACTGCGAACCACTCCGTTTCCTCCCGTCGCTCCCCCTCAGGCGTGGTGAAGCTGCGGTTGGCAGCCACGCGGAAGCTCGTGACAGCTTTCCCATTGGCAGTGTAGCGCATCTCCGGATCCGCGCCCACGTTGCCGATAATCATCACCTTGTTCAAGCCCGCCATCGCGCCAGCTCCTTTCGCTCAACCCCCAAGACGCCCACGTACCTCTAGGGGGCGGCGCCTTCGCCTTCCTCCTTCCGCACGACCAGATAGCGTATCACTTCCTCTGTCAGCTCCATGCTCGCCTCCAGATCGGCCACCTGAGTGGGGTCGAGCTTGAACTGGGTAACGACGTAGTTGCCTTCGGTGCACCGCCTGATGGGATAGGCCAGCTTCCTTCGGCCCCAGCGATTGACCTCGGCCACCTCGCCGCCGCGGCTGGTGATGAACTGGCCCACCTTCTCGATAGTACCAGGCAATTCCTCCTCGGGAACATCGGGGCTAATGATTATTACAAGCTCGTAATCGCGCAAGGGCTCGCTCCCCTCCCCCCTGCTAGCAGGCGAAACCAGAAGTTCACCCGCCGCAGACCATAAGACGCAGCGAATTATAGCATGCAGCTGCTTCCTTCACAAGCGAAGCGGCTTCTAGGCAAAGCCTGCCCACCCTCAGCCGGGGATGCCCGGCACAGGGAAGCTACTGGCCAATTCCCTCACCTCTCGACGCACGGCCGCCGCCACCTTCTCGTCGTCTATATTGGCCAGGATGCGAGCGATGAGGGCGGCGATGAGGCGCATCTCGTCCGTCCCGAAGCCACGGCTGGTAACGGCCGGCGTGCCGATGCGGATGCCGCTGCCCACCATCGGCGGTCGCTCGTCGTAGGGGATGGTGTTCTTGTTCACGGTGATGCCCACGGCTTCCAGGGCTACCTGGGCGTCGCGGCCGGTGATCCCCTTCGCCCCCACATCCACCAGGAGCAGGTGGTTGTCGGTGCCGCCAGAGACGATGCGCAGACCGTGGCCCTGAAGCTCCTCGGCCAGGACCCTGGCATTCTCCACGATCCGCCGCTGATAGTCAGCGAACTCCGGGCGCAGGGCTTCGCCGAAGCAAACGGCCTTGGCGGCGATGCTGTGCATATGAGGCCCGCCCTGGGTGCCCGGGAACACAGCACGATCGATCTTCTGGGCCAGGTCCGCCTGACAGAGGATGATGGCGCCGCGTGGGCCGCGCAGGGTCTTGTGAGTGGTGGATGTGATCACCTGGGCGTGAGGCACCGGCGACGGATGCAGGCCCACAGCCACCAGCCCGGCGATGTGGGCTATGTCCGCCAGGAGGTAGGCCCCCACCGCATCGGCGATCTCCCGGCAGCGGGCGAAGTCGATGATGCGGGGATAGGCGGTCGCCCCCACGACGATCACCTTGGGCTTGTGCTCGCGGGCGAGAGCGGCCATCGCATCGTAGTCCAGAAGTTCCGTCTCCCGGGCGACGCCGTAGTGGACGAAGTGATAGAGCTTCCCCGAGAAGTTGACCGCAAGGCCGTGGGTAAGGTGACCGCCCTGGGCAAGGTTCATGCCCATCGCCGTATCGCCCACCTCCATCAGAGCGGTGTAGGCAGCCCGGTTGGCCTCGGCGCCGCTATGGGGCTGGACATTGGCGTGATCGGCGCCGAAGAGCTGCTTGAGGCGGCTGATGGCCAGCTCCTCCACCTCGTCCACGTGCTGGCAGCCGCCGTAGTAGCGCTTGCCCGGATAGCCCTCGGCGTACTTGGTGCTGAGGACGGTGCCCAGCGCTTCCAGAACGGCGGCGCTGGCATAGTTTTCCGAGGCGATGAGCTCGAAGCCCAGGCGATGCCGCTCCTCCTCGCGCTCGATAATCGCCGCCACCTCAGGGTCCTGCTGTTTCAGAACGCCCATCCCTTCCCCCTCGTCCATTCAGTCCGCTAGACAAAAAGACAGGGGTCAACCCCCTGAAGGTCGTCGCTCCTGCCTACCTGTCGCCGTCGCTGCCCGCTTGAAGAGAGCCCGCTCCTCTTGATATCGGCCCCAGTTTAGTCCAGAAGCAGCTTGGCGTCAACGTGGGGCCTGGCCTGCGGTCGGTTCGCCGTTGGTGGCCTGACTCTCGACCCCCGATGGTCATGAACAGAATAGCTCGCCAAGAGGCAGGGCTGAAGGCGATCAAGAAAATAAGAACACCCCTGAGGGTTGATGGCATCAACTATTTAGATTCATCGCTGAGGGTTGAAACCCTCAGCTTCCGTCCAAGCTGCGGATTTCAATCCGCAGGAGTCGTTTATTTCGTTCATGCCCATAAACCCTCATCTTTGGGGAAGCTGCGGGATTTATCCCGCAGAGGTGAATTTAAATAGTTGAACGCCTTCACGCTGGCGCCGCACGCCACCCCGCCCTACCGCCCCAGCCGACGGTCGTGCTCCTGCCAGGCGTGCTCCACCAGGGCCATCAGGCCGCCGGAGACCAGCGAATGGCCCCCCAGCACCACCGGCATGGGGGCATGCCGCGCCGCCTCCGTGAACTGGCGCAAGAACGGCTCCTGGATCGCCTCATGCTGGCCAGAGTCCGAGAGGAAGCGGTCGGCGCGGCTGGCCTCGATGCCCAGGTGGGCCAGGAGCACGCGGGTGTCCAGGAAGGCGGCGTCGGCCAGCTCCGCCAGGGTGGCGAAGAAGCGCTCCACGCCCACCTCGGTCAGATAGAAGCCCAGGAGCGAGCGGGCCTGGCTGCCTCGAAGGCGGCCCTCGGCCTGCATGCCCCGCTCCTCGGCGAAGAAGCGCACCCGACAGGCCGTCTCCCGCTCCAGATACTGCCACACCTGGCTGCCCGTCCGGCCGGCCACCAGCACCTGAGCTGTGGGGTCGGTGAAATAGGCCAGCACCCCCCGATAGGGCGCTACGTCCAGTCGCCAGCAGTCCAGCAGGCGCTGCAGGCGGGGGCCGGCTCCCCCCACCAGGGTCAGGATAGCCAGGTCGGAAGGAGAGTCGATGTCGAACTGGCTGGAGACGCTGCGGGGCAGCGGCCGCGGCGACAGGCCCGCCTGCTCGGCCAGCAGACGGGCCAGCGGGTTATCGCTGTCGGGAGGGGTGACCTTCTTCAGGGCCTCCCCTGGCGAGAAGGCCACAAGGTCCGCCGAGTAGAAGTTGTTGGTGATGACCAGACCATCGCCTCGCCCCAGCTCCTGAGCGATGCCCACGAACTCCTGAGCCGAGAGGAGAGGAAGGCTGCCGCCGCTGAAATAGACGGGCTTCTCCAGACCAAACCTATCGATGAGCCCGGCCAGGCGGCGGCCGAACTGGAAGGCACCGGCGTCCACATCCACAACGACGGCCGCAGGCAGGTCTGCCAGCCCCTCCGGCGAGTCGGCGACAAGGATGGCATAGGCGAAGGCACCGGTGGAGAGGGCTCGCTCCAGACTATCGAGGGTGGCGGCGCGGCGAGCGGCAGCCACCATCTCCTCCAGGGGGCTGCCGCTCAGCCCGCCCAGGAAGGCTACAAGGGTGGGAGCCTCAGACAAGTCATCAGAGGGAAACCCCTACCTACGGCGCCTCGGGGATGATCATGCCGTAGTCCCCGTCGCGCCGCCGATAGAGGAGGGCGTAGGTGTCAGCATCGGCGTCGAAGAAGAG
>Ga0315289_10004968_pt1 | contig 19744 bp, 16 predicted proteins | sample YL17G11_40_MG_FD_203452 | JGI IMG/M metagenome (GOLD analysis project Ga0315289, IMG submission 203452) | Sediment microbial communities from Yellowstone Lake, YNP, Wyoming, USA - YL17G11_40 | ecosystem: Environmental > Aquatic > Freshwater > Lake > Sediment | place: USA: Wyoming | collected...
CTGACAGCGGGTGACTGGGACCTCCCCCGGTCCGCCTCAGCGGACCGGCCCCTCCTTCCCAAGGAGGGGAGCTGTCTCACTTCGCAGCGCGAACCTCCTCGGAAAGCTGTCCCCCTTCAGAAGGGGGACCATAGGGGGTCTCAGTTCTCTATCCACAATCGTGACACGTTGCGTTCCGCGCTTGACAGCATGTTGACCCTCTGCTAGAATTGCCTGGGCCTCAGGTAACTGCGAGCGCTAGCCCGACGTGATGTTCGAGGTTGGAGTGATCCCCCGGTGGTGAGAGAAAGATCCGGCGACAGCAGATGACGCCGGTCAGTGCTGCTGCCGCCGGGGGAGAGGTGACCGTGCGCAGGCAGGACTCCTAAGTAGCTCGGTGTCCGACGCTGCAGACGGTTCGCGATTCCCTTACCCAGGTCTCGATTGAGCTAAACGTACTTTGCAGCAGAGTTGAAAGGGTTCTTTCACCGGTTACACAGTCTCAGGCAAGCCGAGTGGAGGCAGATGTGGACCTGGCATCCATCGAGCAAAGGCTGGAAGCAGGCGAGGATCTGAAGATCAAGTATCGGTATCCCGTCGAACCGGCGGGGAACCGACGCAATCCGCGGTGCGGGGTGCGAAGCGATAAGCTCCTCGATGTTTCGGTCGAGCTCGAGCGCTTCTACGTAAACTTCCGGGGCGAAACCCCCATCTGGCTGGAAGCCGCTGAGGTCATTGAAATCGTTCCGGACGACGGTGTGTACGAAGACTTCTCCCAAGGATAGGAAAGCGCGTGCGCTCGGGTCATCGTTCGCCTGCGCCCGACTAAACGCCAGAGCCGTCGAGCACAGCCGCGTTCGAGATCGGTCTGATCGGCCTTGCTGGGTTGATCTGTCTTAACTGTAGATTACGAACCGCCGGGTTCACAGCCCGGCGGTTCTGCTTGTAGTACTCTGTCTCATCGTTCCGGGGTCATTGCGCAGGGCTCGGAGCCACGCGGCGCTCACGTGCCGCAGAGACGAAGGCGGCGAAAAGGGCCATGGAGGGCTCGTAGATGTAGGAGTCCACGCGTCTCTCCGGGTGCCATTGAACAGCGAGCGCCCAGGGGTGCTCGCGCGATTCCACTGCCTCGACGATTGCGTCCGGCGCGAAGGCGACTGCCTTCAGATGCTCTGACTTCTCATTCTCGGTTATCCCCTGGTGGTGCCTGCTGTTCACGAGCAGCGGGCAGTCCCCCAGAATCGCCGCGAGTCTGCTATCGGAGGCAATCGTTGCGAGGTGCTTTCTACTTTCCCCCGGCTTGCCTTCTTCTTTCTCTTCCTCTCTGTAAGCCCAGTGCTTCCGGCCGGTTCGGATGTCTTTGATGAGGCTCCCGCCGAGCGCGACGTTGAATAACTGGAATCCCCGGCAGATCCCGAGGATCGGCAGACGTGCGTCGTACGCCATCCGCGCCAGCGGAATCTCATAGGCGTCGCGCCCGGGATCGCACTTCATGCGGTAAGTGGCGATCAACTCCTCGGCGCCCAACTTCTCATCGCCCGGCTCGTTCCTGGAAGGGTAGTAGTCCGGGTGCACGTCCAGCCCGCCGGTGAGCAGCAGGCCGTTTATGCGGCGGAGATCCTCTGCCAGGGCCTCGTGCGTGGCCGGCCTCGGGTCCAGGAACAGCGGCTCCCCGCCCGCGACGCTGATTGCGTCCGCGTACGACTGGTACTCGGCCCTATCCCCGTCAGTCGTGATTCCGATAATCGGCCTCTTCATTCCTCGACCTCGCCCCAGGGGGTTTTGCTATCTCTGACCGCACGTGCGTGCCTTGGGCTTTCCGCTGGGCCTGACGTTGAACCCCGCGGAATCAGCGCTGACTCAGCGGATATCGTGATTCTGGCAGGGCCTGAAGAACAGCACGGCTTATCGCACCGCTCGGCCGTCGGTCCATTTCTGTACGAACTTCAGGTCGTCGCGCACCACCCAGCCGTCGGCCTTCCAGAACGCAAGACCCTCCTCGTTGCCGCCGAACACCATGATATTGCATTTCTGGATGCCGAGCGATCTCAGCCCGGAAAGGCATTTGTCCACCAGGGCCTTGCCTAAGCCCTGTCTTCGGTGGGTGTGCGCGACCGCCAGATGATGGAGGTAGCCGCGCCTGCCGTCGTGACCGCACAAGACCGCTCCGACGATCTGCCCGTCGTGCCTCGCCACGAAGGTCAAGCCCGGGTTCCGCCGGAGGTAGCTGTCCATGTTCTCCCTCGTGTCCGCATCGTTCAGCCCGACGCCTTCGACGCTGTTCCAGAAGGAGACCACCTCGTCGTAGTCTCGAATGGACATCTCCGCAATTTCGGTTATCATACCGCACACCTCGACCGCGAATGGCCTTCCTTGTTTCCGAGGAAGGTGGTAGTATCTGACGTGTCGAATCCTATCGTAGGGCAATTGTTGCACTTCGAGGTCATGATGTCAACAAACCGCTGAATCTCAGGAGGTCCCGAGATGACCAGACTCATTCTTGCATTGCTGGCGGTCGGGCAGGTGGCGACGGTGAAGCCCACCGTAGTCAACCCGAACGAGTGGTCGTACTACGACGTTATCCGCGCGCCGGGTTCTGTCATTGTGGACGGGATTATCACCGAGAAAGAATGGAGGAGAGCGCCGGCGATTAGCAGTTTCAGCGACGTATTCCAGCCTGAGCGGGCAGTGATGTATCCGACGGCGGCGAAGATGATGTGGGACGACAAGTACCTCTACGTTGCCTTCGAGTGCATGGACGAAGACATCTGGGCCGAGATGAGCAAGCGCGACGATCCCATCTACTGCGAGCAGGCGGTGGAGGTCTTCATTGATCCCGAGGGTCAAGGCCAACGCTACTTCGAGATAGACGTCAGCCCCGCGAATGTCGTGGTAGACCTGATGTTACTCAAAGGCAGCTACTCAGGACGCTCCGCCATCAACGCGCGCTACAACGTGAAAGGCCTGCTCACCGCCGCGAAAGTCTATGGCACTCTGGACAATCGCAGCGACAAGGACGAGAAATGGACCGTCGAGATGGCGATCCCCTGGTCGGAGTTCCGCGGGCGAAAGGTGAACGTTCCGCCGAGGGACGGCGATTCCTGGCGGGTGCAGCTCTTTCGCATTGACCGACCGGCGCCGTTCCCCGCGGAGAATCAGCATCTCTGCTGGTCAAAGTCTCCCGGCGTCTTCCACCAGCCGAAGAACTTCGGGGTCGTCATATTCCGGCGGTAGGGAACTCGAACGTGTGAAGCTCAAATGGGCTGCGTCTAAGCACGAGGCCCGGAAAGCCGATACGGAGGTTCGCAGATGATCAAGCTTCTTCTCGCATTGCTCGCGGTCGGGCAGGTGGCGACTGTAAAGCCGACCGTAGTTAACCCGAACGAGTGGTCGTACTACGACGTTATCCGCGCGCCGGGTTCTGTCACCGTAGACGGCATGATCGGCGACAAGGAATGGGGCAGAGCGCCGGCAATCTCCAGGTTCGCCGACATCTTCAATCCGCAGCGACCGGTTAGACAGCCCACGACTGCGAAGCTGATGTGGGACGATCATTACTTGTACGCTGCCTTCGAATGTGCAGACGAAGATATCTGGGGCACGCTGACTAACTTCGACGACTTCATATTTCTGGAAGAAGTGGTGGAAGTATACATTGACCCGGAGGGCTGCGGCAGGCATTACTGGGAGATTGAAGTCAGCCCGCGGAACGTGGTGCTGGATCTCATGACTCCCAGGGCCGGTGAAGAAGTGTGGGCGAACACGAACAAACGCTATGACGTCAAGGGTCTCCTTACCGCTGTTAAGGTCTATGGAACGTTGGATAACCGTGCTGACAAAGATGAAGGGTGGGCCGTGGAGATTGCGATCCCCTGGTCTGACTTTGCCGGACGGAAGGTCAATGTGCCGCCGAAGGGGGGCGATTCGTGGAGACTCCAGCTCTTCCGCATTGACCGCCCAAATGGCGCCGAGCCCCAGATCGTATCCTGGTCAAAGTCTCCCGGTGTCTTCCACCAGCCGAAGAACTTCGGAGTGGTCACTTTCCGGCGGTGATCCGGTTGAGCCCGGCCCCGGATGTCGGAGACGCGCCGCGGCATCGAGGTCGCAGGGCCAGGACGCAACTTTGTGCGTTCCCGCTTGTCGTATCGAAAGGATGAGATTCCGCAACTGGAGGTAATGGGCAGGAGCCCGGCGAAATCTCCTAAGGACGTGGTCGGAACAATTGCTGATGAGAGCCCAGGTTCAGGCGTTTTTGCATCGGAAGGAGTGGTGATACTGTGGCTAGGGAGCTCTGGTGGGTATGGATGGTTCTTGCGGCGGTCTTCGCCGTCGGCGAGATGTTCACCGCGGGGTTCTTTCTCCTGTGGTTCGGCATCGGAGCGGCGGCGGCAGGAATTCTGACGTTGCTCGGTTTCGGGGCAGGCTGGCAATTGATAACTTTTGCCGTCCTCTCGCTCGTGCTTTTTGCCGTTTCGAGGAGGTTCGCGGAACGATGGACGGCGCAGCAGCCCTCAGGCGTCGGCGCCGATCGCTTCGTCGGTAGAAGGGGCGTCGCGCTGGAGGAGATTGACAACATCAGGGGCACCGGTCGTGTCAGAGTCGAACGCGACGAGTGGCGAGCAGACAGCGCCACTGGGGAGGTTATCCCCGTCGGAACCACCGTGGAAGTCGTGCGGATTGACGGGACCCACGCGGTGGTCGAAGTCCTGAAGGAGGAATAGTACAATGCTAACGGTCTTGATCGTTCTGGCAGTTGTTGTATTCATCATTGCCGCGAAGGGAACGAGAATCGTGCGGCCCTGGGAAAAGGGATTGATCGAGCGGCTGGGGAAGTATCAGCGCACGGCTGACAGCGGACTCACCATCATCATCCCCTTCCTGGAGGGCATGACCAAGGTGGACATGCGGGAGCAGGTGGTGGACGTGCCGCCGCAGGCGGTGATCACGAAGGATAACGTCGTCGTCGAGGTAGACGCGGTCGTCTACTACGAGGTTACCGATCCCGTAAAGGTGGTCTACAACGTTGCCAATTTCTACGCTGCCGCCACTAAGCTCGCACAGACGAACCTGAGAAACCTGGTCGGCGATCTCGCACTGGACGAATCGCTCACATCCAGAGAGGTCATCAACACGAAGCTGCGGGAGATACTGGACGACGCCACGGACAAGTGGGGCACCAGGGTTACCAGAGTGGAGCTTCAGAGGATCGAGCCGCCCCCGGACGTGACCGAGGCGATGCACCGTCAGATGAAGGCGGAGCGAGACAGACGTGCGATAATCCTCGAGGCCGAGGGCACGAAGCAGTCGGCGATCCTGCAGGCCGAGGGTACGCGACAGGCCGCTATCCTCCAGGCCGAAGGAAAGGCGGAGGCGATCAAGAAGGTCGCCGACGCCGAGAGATACCAGAAGCTCACGGTGGCCGAGGGTGAAGGGCAGGCAATCGAGACTGTATTCAAGGCGATACACGTGGGAGATCCCACGAATGACCTGATCGCCATCAAGTACCTGGAGGCGCTGCAGAAGATTGCCGACGGTCAGGCGACAAAGATATTCCTGCCGCTGGAGACTTCGGGCATCCTCGGCAGCATCGCCGGCATAGCCGAGCTGCTAAAGGAGAAAGTCGGCATGCAGAAAGGTGAGAAGAAACAAGCGTAGAGCCCTGTTTCTCTGAAGTGAGTTGACTTCGCAAGGCGGCAGAGTCCGCGGCTTACCCGCCGTGACGCTGCCGCCCTCATTTCCTCGGCGGGTGCCGAAGACCTCCCCCGGCTTCGCCGGCCCCTCCTTCTAAAGGAGGGGAGTTGTCTCACTTCGCAGCGCGAAGCTCCTCGGAAAGCTGTCCCCCTTCAGAAGGGGGACCACAGGGGGTCTCAGTTTTCTCTATCCGCGGTTGTCACATGTTGCCTGCTGTAAGAGGTCACAATCCTTCATAATAGAAGGCCCGGGTTTGTCATTCTGAGCGCAAGCGAAGAATCTCCCGCGCTGCGAATGAGATGCTTCGCTTTGCTCAGCATGACACTACTATCCAGGATCGTGAACTGTTACTACCTGCTTGCCTTCTACCCATACGCCTGATATAATGCGTGCTGGAGATCGCTTGTGCATTGACGACCCTTCGGGGGAACACGCCGTGTTCAACTTCACCCGATCCCAACTTATCGCCGCCTGGGTTCTTGTGGTAGCCGCGCTCCTCGGAACCGGCATCCTGGTTGCGAGGTCCGGTGTCTTCGGCACAGGCGGCGGCGACATCAAGTTCATCGAGCCGGGTTCGAGCCTTGATTCCTCTGCCGACTTGACCGACGAGTTGCCCGCCGAGCCTGGGAAGATATGCGTCCACATTGCCGGGAAGGTGAATAAGCCCGGTCTGTACGAGCTCGAGCCCGGGAGCCGGGTGATGGATGCGATCGAGGCCGCGGGAGGCGCCGCCCCGAATGCCGATCTGGAGAGCATCAACCTGGCTGAGAAGCTCGCCGACGGCCAGCAGGTCTACATCGCACTCAAGGGTCAGATTCCACCGCCGAAGACCTCGGTCGTCCGAGGAGGCCGGGCGCAGGTCCAGCGAACCGCGAAGGCCGAGGAAGTCGGGAGTTCCTCTCCCCAGAAGCTGACGACTCCGGGCCAGGGAACGGTGAGCATCAACGCCGCCGGTCTGGAGGAGCTCCAGCGGCTGCCCGGCGTCGGACCCGCGACCGCCCAGAAGATCATTGACTACCGAACGGAGCACGGGCGCTTTCAGTCCGCCGAGGAACTGGAGGAAGTCAGCGGCATCGGCCCGAAGAAGCTCGCGAAGATGCGCCCGTTTGTGACACTCTAACTTGATTTGATGCTGGCTGCTAGCGGCTGGCTGCTGAATGCTGATGAACCTACACCACCGTCCCCTATTCCTGTTCGCGATCGCGTACCTCAGCGGCATAGTGTGCGCAGCTCAGTTGGAGCTCCGTCCGCTCGCCGGACTCGGCATTGCCGGCGGCGTCTTTTTCGTCGGATGCATCCTCCCTTCGAACCTCGTGCCCCGCCCGATCCTGGCGCTGCTCGCCGCGATATTCGCGCTCGGGCTCATTCGAACCGGCGCGTATCGGCAGGTCCCAGCCGGGGATGTCTCGCAGTACGCCGAGGGGAAGCTTGTGTATCTCACGGGCACGGTTGCCTCCGATCCCGAGCCGATGGGTGATAGGATCCGCTTCGTGCTCCGGGCCGGCAGGGCTCGTACTTACGCCGGCGAGTATCCGGCGAGCGGCCGCGTGATGGTGACCCTGTATCGGCCCTGGCATCGGGAAGTGCGCGAGCGTGAAGTGCCGTTCTACGGTGAGGCCGTTCGGATCCACGGCCGGCTGCGCGGGCCTCAGCGGCCACCTAATCCCGCCCTCATGGACTATGAAGATTACCTCGCCCGCAAGCGCATATACTGCACGCTCTCCGCGGGCCTTGACGAGGCATCGGTTCTACAGCCCGCTCCCCGAAGCATTGGATGGATGGCAGCCAGGTTCAAGGCCGGGCTGACCTCAAAGGCGCTCGAGCTTTTCCCGCCGGTGCATGCCAGGCTGCTGCTGGGGATACTGCTCGGCAACTACGCTTCTCTGCCGCCGGACGTGCAGGCGGCTTTCATGAGATCAGGAACCATGCACCTTCTTGCCGCATCCGGTTACAACTGCGGCGTGATAACCGGCATCTTCGGATTCCTCATGCGCCGGCTGACGACTCCGCGCGCCGCGATGCACTGGCTTCTGATCGCACTGCTCTGGGGGTTCGCGCTTGTCGCCGGGCCGGGTCCATCAATCATCAGGGCGGCGGTCATGGTGACGGTCTTCCTGGGGGCATATCTGCTGTGGCGGGCTCCCGATACCTTCAACCTCGTGCTCTTCGCCTGTCTGGTGATCCTGGGCGCGAGCCCGCTGAGCCTGTACGACGTCGGGTTTCAGCTCTCGTTCGCGGCGGTCTTGGCGATAGTGCTGATGCTGCCTCTGATCCAGCCGCGAGCGCAGGCCTGGATGGCGCCCACCTGGCAGCGAGGGCAGAAGCCCCCCGGACGGATAGCGCGGTGGATGCTCTGGGCCGGTGCGGCTACTATCGGGGCCGTTCTGCTTTCCATCGCCGCTACCCTGGGAACCTGGCCGATCACCGCATACTATTTCAACTACTTCTCAATCGTGTCCATCGTGGCGAACGCTCTCACCGCCCTGCTGGTTGTGCTTCTCACGGCCGCGGGCATCGCGGCTCTGGCGCTCGGCTCTGTGTGGCCGATCCTGGGTCACATAGTCGCTCCCGCAGGAACGCTCCTTGCAGGCATCATGCTCGGTATTGTGGGTGAGCTCGGAAGCCACCCGTGGTCGTCAATATCGCTGCGTTCGCCGTCGCCTGCGTTCATCGCGATCTACTATCTCGCTCTGCTCGGAGTTCTGGAGTATGCCCATCGGAAGCTTACGCCTGCGCAACGAATGGCTGGCGATAATTAGCCTGGCCGTGGTCACCATCGGAATCTGGTGCCGGGTTCTTAGCACCGAGCAGCCGACGTTTCGAGCTGTGTTCCTGGATGTCGGCCAGGGAGATTGCGCATATCTCCGAAGCCCATCCGGCCGAGTCGTGCTGATTGACGGCGGCGGCACGCCGGGGGAATCGCCTGACGACATGGTTGGCCTGCGGGTCGTGGCGCCGTTCCTCCGGCGTGAGGCAGTAAACCGGATAGATGTTATGGTGCTCACGCATCCGCATGATGATCACGTTGAGGGGCTGATCCCGGTGCTGAGGGATTTCCGGGTGGGGATGGTGCTCGATTCCGCCAACCCGGACGGGTCGGAGTCATATCAGCGCTTCCGTGCCATGGTGCGGGCGCGTGGGATACCGTACAGGCGCGCGGTGCGCGGGCAGGTTGTGGACTTCGGCGACGGAGTCCGGGCCCGTGTGCTTCATCCTCCGTCTGTTCGTCTTGCGGGAACTGAAGATGACGTGAATGACAACTCGGTCGTTATGAGGTTCACCTGCGGCAAGTATGCGTTATTGATGACCGGCGACGCGGGCGAGGATGCCGAATCGGATATCCTGGGATCCGGCGCGAGTGTCCGAAGCGACGTGCTGAAGGTTGCCCACCATGGAAGCGAATCTGCCACCAGCGACGATTGGCTCGATTCGGTTCAGCCTCGACTGGCGGTCATCAGCGTGAGCAAGGGGAATCCCTTCGGCCACCCATCCGGCCCGGTGTTGAAAAGACTGTCTGCACGGCATGTGAAGATCTACCGGACAGATCGGAACGGCGCGGTTGCTCTGGAGATCGTCCCGGGGCAAAGAGGGGTGCACGTGTCGCCGGCGGTACGCGACGCAAGTGGAGTTCAGTAGCTTGCCAGGAGCTCGTCCCACTGCGTATTCTGCGCGAAGCTGAGTGTGCGATACTGGCTGAGCATCCAGCCGGGATTGGGCAGGTAGATCGAGATGCCGTGCGAGTTGGCCACATAACCCCCGGAGTTCCGCTCGCGTATGACCATGTTGTCCACAGCCGTCATTACGGCTTGCGCGGCAGACCTGACTTCCGGAACGCCGACAAGGTCATTCACCAGCCTGGCGAAGTCATAGAGGTCCTTGTAGTGAACGTAGTCTTCCTTGTCGTAGTCGTAGTGCTGTGCCTGCTCCTGGGCCGTTCGGACCCCTGAGCGCGCGGCGGCCATGTTCGCCAGGATTGACTGGGCCAGTTGGTCTGCCGCTGCCACTGCCTGGTCCACGGACGCCAGGTTGATCGCCGAGCAAGTAAAGGTGCCGCTGTAGCCGCTGGTGTAGTGCTCCATGTACTCGTCAACGATCATTCGGCTCAACGCATCAGGGGACACGTCGGGGTTTGCGGTCATTGCCTGCACGACACTGCTGTATGACTGACCCTGAGCAGGCACGTTCTCCTCGGATGCAACCATTATGTCAGCACAGTCCATTATGGAGTATGCCACTTCGAGCATTCCCATCAGGCAGGCGTCGAAAAGCACGACATCCATTCGTGGACCTTGCGCGAGTGCCTGGTTCAGACCTCCCAGGGTCATCTCGGTGTGACTGGTGTCATCCAGCAGGATGGCCTTGATGGGCCTCTCCAGGGATTCGATCGTTAACGTGCGCGTTCGCCAGCCTCTGCCGTGATCCCACAGCACGAGCAGGTAGTGCTCCGCCGGATATGTCTGCGTCGTCCAGCCGACGAAATCAGCGAGGGTCTGCGGCGCAGCCATATCGAGTTCGCCCAGATCCGCGATCAACTGCGAGTTTATGTTCGTTGTATCGGCGTCTTTCTTGATGTAGTACCTGCGGGTGGTTGTCCAGTTGCCGTTGCTGCTGTCGTAGTTCGGCGATCGGTCAACTTGCACCAAGACCGGCACCTGCGAGGTAGATCCCGCGGTTTCCAGTTCATTGATATCCTGGATCGCGTACGGTTCCAGGTTGTTGTCGGCGGCCATGTAGACCATGACCGTCCAGCGTGCAGGCACTACCGTTATCTGCGCCGCCGCGCTGATGCCGGACTCAGTCTCCGCAGCTCTGATCTCCGCGATGCCGGGCGCTATCGCCGTCGCGATCCCGCCGGCGTCCACGGTCACAACCGATGTGTTCAGCGACGTCCAGGTAATGCTGCCCGGGGTCACGAGGACCACTTCCCCCGCCGCGTTCTTGGGAGCTGCCGCCAACCGCAGGGCGTCATTGACGGAGAGCGTGGGATTGACCGGCGTGATCTCCAGGAGATCGAAGTCACCGAGCATGGTGAACGTGAGGGATGTCTTCGTTCGCGGCTCGATTGTCAGACCGGCCGATGCCTCGGCCACGGGGCTGCCGGATGCTCCCGCTCCGGGGTAGGCTGTGACGGTCGCGATAAGTTCACCGACCGGCAGGGTGGCGAACACGGCCGCTGTCTGGTCCTCCACCGTGGCTCGGTCAAGCACGCGGCTCGCCACCGTGGTGGTCCCGTTCGAAATGACGATCCTGATGCTCTCCGCACTGAGCGTCGCAGGCGAGCCATCCGGCCACTTGATGACTAGAGAGGCGCTGCCCATGCTTTGCGTGAGCGGGGAATGTCCGCCTCCTCCGCATCCGCCGATCATGAGCGCGAGGACCATGAGGGGTAGCAGGGCTTTCAACTTGGGCATGTGTTCTCTCTGATTGGCTGCCGACCGTTCGTGCGCCGCCGGCAGCCGAGCATGACGAGTATAGCATTGTGAGGAACCATGCGTCAACGCCGTGGCGCGTCGCTTGCTCCGGCGGAGGTAGTCGAAGCCCGTATTATTACCTGTTTTCTGCCTCACGCGTGCCGCCGGTATCGAATCCTCGGAATGTCCTAGCCATAATATACATGGGATGTAGAGACGAGATCGCGGATCACGCAGGGGGACCGGTGCATGCAACTCATAAATCTGGAAGACATTCTGCCTAACACCAACCAGCCTAGAAAGACGTTTTACGCCGTCAGCCTGGAAGAGTTGGCCCAGTCAATAAAAGAGCGCGGCGTTCTCCAGCCCATAGTCGTCCGGCCCAAGGGCGGCAAGTATGAGATAGTCATGGGCGAGAGGAGATACCGCGCCAGTAAGCTGGCCGGTCTGTCGGCCATACCGGCAATTATTCGTGATGTGAACGATAAGGATGCCGCCACCGATTCCTTACTGGAGAACTTCCAGCGTGAGGATCTGAACCCCATTGATCGTGCCAGGGCGATTGAGGGGCTGCTGCGCTTCATGAGTGGGCATAAGTGCGCCAAGACTCTCGGCGTCAGTGAAAGCACTCTGCGCCGTCACCTCGAACTGCTCGAGCTTCCGCCTTCGATCCAGAAGGAACTGATAGAATCGTGGGACAAGGCATCGCCGGGCAGTTTCACGGAGGCGCACGCGCGGCTTCTCAAGGTTCTCAACGACGACCAGCGGACCCAGATTCGGATGGTCGAGAAGATCAAGAGCGAGAACCTATCCGTCTCCGAGACGCAGAAGGTTCTGGAAGCGATACAGGAGGTCCCCGAGAAGAAAGAAGCCTTCCTCCGCGTGCCTCTCAGGGTAACGGAGGAGATTCTCAAGCAGATCGGCAGAGCGCACAAGAAGATACGCCCATTCAAAGCCCAGACTGCCGAGCACCACCGTGTAGCCCTCGAGAAGGCTGCAAATCAGCTTTCGGACTTGGTAGACGAGCGTCTGATTGACTTTCTGAAGACCACTGAGATGAACCAGCTCTTGAGCACCTGCAGGACGCTATTGGAGGAACTGGATGACTTCGCCGAGAAGCTCAGGTATGCGCTCCAGAAGGGCAGTGACGGATTCAAGGAGGTCTACATCCACTGTCCGCTCTGCGGAAGAATAGAGCTGGTCGGCAGCTTGAAGTGCGGCGTCTGCTGGACGGTCCTTCGCCGCTGTCTCGATTGCGGACACTACGACAGGATCTACCAGAGGTGCTCTATCAGCGAGAGCTACGTGTACGCTTCGGACGCCGAATCGCCGAAGGATACTTCACCGTCCTACAACTGCTCCGACTACAAGCCCAAGTTTGAGCGGTGCAAAGTCGCATAGCGGCATGCACCCGAATAAGCCCCGGTTATCGAAGGGAGCAGGTTCCTTTAAGGGAGCCTGCTCCCTTTTGCTCTTAGGGTCACCTGGTCGCTGCGGCATCTACCTGCCACATGAATGGCACAACTCCGCGCAGGGTTTAGGGTCGAAATAGTAGAATGTTCTAATGCCGTGCGGCTGAGTGCATGGCAAGACTCACCACATCAATGAGGAGAGGTGGAGACTTTGAGTAACGAGAAGCTGGCGGTGGACGGGGGAACGCCCATCAGGACGAAGCCGCTGCCGAGTGTGGGGAACAAATCCGGTCGCGATCTCGGCCCGGAGGAACTCGCAAATCTGACGGAGGTGGTCAACTCCGGGACGCTCTTTCGATACGGTGGGAAGTTCGTGGATCAATTCGAGCGCGAGTTCGCCGAGATGCTGGGCATGAACCACGCGATAGCGTCCACATCGGGCACATCGGCGCTCCACGTGGCGGTTGGCGCGATCAATCCGAATCCGGGCGATGAGATCATCACTGCGCCGATCACGGACATGGGTTCGCTCATCGGCATCCTCGTCCAGAACGCGGTTCCGGTGTTCGCCGACCTCGACCTGAAAACCTACACCATGCTGCCGGAGAGCATCGAGGCCCGCATTACCAAGAAGACGAAGGCAATCATGGCAGTTCATCTCTTCGGGCAGACGTGCGACATGGATCCGATCCTGAAGATCGCCGGGAAGCACGGCCTGCGGGTGATCGAGGACTGCGCGCAGGCATATTTCGCCGAGTACAAAGGGCGGCTGTCGGGAACAATGGGCGACCTCGGATGTTTCAGCCTCCAGCAGTCGAAGCACATGACTACCGGCGACGGCGGCATCACGGTCACCAATGACGATAGTCTGGCAAATCGGGCGAGCCTTTTCGCCGACAAGGGCTGGCCGCGCGATCCCGGCGCACCTGCGCGTGATTACCTGTTCCTCGGCATGAATTATCGCATGAACGAGCTCACCGGCGCGGTCGCGTGCGCCCAGATGAAGAAAGTGAGAGGCATCGTCGAACGCCGCAGGGCAGCGGCGGAAGGCATGACTGAGCGCATTTCGCGGGCGCCGGGTGTAATTCCGCCGTTCGTGCGCGAGGGATGCAAGCATTCCTGGTGGCTCTACCCGATAACGATAGACCAATCCGTTCTCAAATGTACCCCGGCGGAGTTCGCCAAAGCCCTTGGCGCGGAAGGAATATCGGCCGGAGTCGGTTACATCGGCAAGCCGATCTACATGTCGCCGGTGTTCCAGGATGCGCAGACCTACGGCGACCTCGGCTGCCCGTTCACGTGTCCCTATGCCACTCCACGGCAATACAAGATGTCCGACTGCCCGAATACGGTCGAGATCCTGAAGAATATCATCACTCTCCAGTGCAACGAGTTCTTCACTGAGAAGGACGTGGACGATATCGGGGCGGCGGTGAATAAGGTCGCGCGGCATTTCGAACGGAGCTGAACGTGGATTACACTGTTATAGACTGCAATACACATTTTGGGTTCCTGCCCTATCGTGACACCGACGTCTCGCTGGGGAGGCTGCTCTCATCCATGGACGCTTACGGCGTGGCGGCGGCGCTCTCGTATTCCTTGAAGGGAGTCGCATATGACTTCGCGGACGGAAACGACGAGACGCTCGGCGTCAGCCGCGCCAACCCCCGGATACTTCCGGTCGCGACCGTGGACCCCCGCAGGCACATCGGAGTGATCGAGGAAATCGGGGAGCGGAGGAGCCAGGGCTTCGTCGCGCTGAGGGTCTTCCCTGAGCATCAGGGATGGAGGATCAACTCCGTCATGTTCCGTCCGATTCTCGGCGAGCTGGAGCGCCTGCGGATGCCTCTCATGGTCGCGTCCCAGGGAAGCGGAACCCCCACCGATATTCTGGGCGCGGTTGAGAGCTCTACCATCCCGGTGATTCTCTGCAGCGTCGGATATGCCAATCTCGCCGAGGCGCTGGCGGCCTGCATGGAACATGCAAACCTGTACCTCGACACGCACATCCACGACACGCCTGACTCGCTGGAGATTGCAGTGGAAGCCATCGGTGCCGAGAGGTTCGTCTTCGGCTCGAACAGCTCTTCGTGCTCGATGCGGAGCTCGCTCAACGTAGTTGCGGAGTCCGGGCTGACCGACGAGCAGAAGGCGATGATCTTCGCCGGCAACGCTTGCCGGCTCCTGGGCATCCAGGCGCCCGCCGGGATCGCCTTGACGCTCGACCGGCCGTTCGCCGGCATCCCCATCATAGATGTCCATTCACACTACGGCAAATGGCCGTTCCCGATGCGCGGAACCGGTGTGGAGTTCTCGCTGGAGCTGATGAAGCGCCGGGGGATAAGCAGGACGATCATGTCTTCGGCCGGCGCCATCGTTTACGATTTCGTTGATGGAAACGAGGAAATGGCGCGCGCGATCGAGGGGCACCCGGAGCTGCTCGGCTATGTGACCTTGAACCCGAACTACTTTGACGCCTCGTGCCGCGAGCTGGAGGAGTACTTCAAGAAGCCGAACTTCGTGGGTGCTAAGATCCATCCGGCCTATTGTCGTCGGCCGATCAGCTCGCCGCAAAATCGGGCCCTGGTTCGCAAGATCGCAGAGTATGGCCGTCCGCTGCTCATACACACTTACGGGCAGGGCACGCCGGCCCAGGTTCTGGATCTGGCACAGGACTGTCCGGATCTGCCCATCATTATGGGGCACGGCGGCGCGGATGCCTGGCGTGAAGCTGCGGACGTCATCACTAAGGCTGAAAACGTTTACATGGAATTCTGCTGCAGCTTGCTCGAAACGGACAAGGTCAGACGCAGCATCGAGATCGCCGGCGCCGACCGGATTCTCTTCGGCAGCGATCTTGACCTGATACACCCCGGCTTTGTCGCCGGCAGCTATGAGGAGGCCGGACTGAGCCAGGACGAGAAGGAGAAGATCCTTTACAGGAACGCTGCCCGGATATTCCACATTGAGCCGTAGCGAGTACGGGTATGATATTCGGTGCGCGAGCGCCCGGGCGTCCGACGACGGTCATCGGCGGCCTGCTCCCCGGGACCGGGTCGCGGGAACTAGCAATGGTTGAGAGCAAGACGCTTAGCTTGCCTGTGACGCTCCCGAAGGGATTCGAGGAGTGCGAGCGGTGTGTGGACCGCCTGCGCGATTCGCTTCTGCAGATGGAGGGCGTAATGTCCGTGGAAGTGAATCCGCAGGCCTCGACGATGGTGCTTGTCTACGACCCGCATTTGACTCCCATCGAAGAGGTCGAGAAGCGCGCCAGTCGGATCGGTGTCGAGCTTCGAGAGCGATTCGAGCACAAGACTCTGTCGTTGGTCGGCCTGGATTGTCCGGATTGCGCTCTGAGGCTGGAAAAAGGAGTCGGCCGGCTGGACGGCGTGCTCTGGGTCTCCGCGAACTTTGCCACCGCCAGGTTGTCCGTCGAGTTCGAGCCTGGGAAGGTGGACCTGCCGGCGATATCCAAGCGTATTCGTGATCTGGGATACGGTGTCGGCGAGCCCGAATACGCGCCCGGTGCCCCTCGGCCCGTGAGAGAGAGGGCTCTCAGGCCCGGCCGCCAGACTGTGTTGACCGCGATTTCGGGACTTGCACTGATTATCGGCTTGCTCCTTTCCTGGCAGCACCTGGCAACGCCCGCGAAGGCGCTCTACGTATTCGCCGCTGCTGCGGGCGGCATCTATGCGGCGAGAGGCGCAATCTTCAGCCTCCGCTCCATGGCCCTCGATATGAACTTCCTAATGACCTGTGCCGCTGTCGGCGCCATTGCAATCGGCAAATGGTTCGACGCCGCTATGGTCATGTTCCTGTTCTCGCTCGGCAACGCACTGGAGGCTCGCACCGTCGAACGTACGCGGGAGTCGGTTCGGTCGCTCATTGACTTGTTCCCGACGCAGGCGCGGGTCCGGCGAGACGGCAAGGAGCTCATCATACCTGCGGGTGAAGTTCGGGTAGGCGACTTGTTTCTCGTGCGACCCGGCGAAAAGGTGCCCGCGGACGGCACTGTCGTGGCCGGAACCTCTACCGTAAATCAGGCGTCAATCACGGGCGAGTCTGCGCCGGTTGAGAAATCGCTCGGCGATATGGTGTTCGCCGGAACGATGAACCAGCGCGGCTCGATTGACGCGACCGCCACCGCAGCGGCTCAAGATAACACACTCGCCAGAATCCTGCACCTTGTAGAGGAGGCACAGGCTGAGAAGTCTCCGTCCCAGCGTTTCACGGAGGTCTTTGGAGCGTACTACACGCCCCTCGTCGTGGGACTCGCGGTGCTCGTGGCCGTGATCCCTTCGGTTGTTTTCAACGTGCAGTTCCGAGATGCGCTCTACATAGCGCTCACTCTGCTGGTCGTATCCTGTCCCTGTGCGCTGATCATATCAACTCCGGTCTCGATCGTCTCGGCAATCGGGAACGCCGCGCGGAATGGCGTGCTGATCAAGGGAGGATCGCATCTGGAGGCAGCCGGCCATGTGCGGGTCGTCGCCTTCGACAAGACCGGCACCATCACCACGGGGGAGGCGCAGGTCAGTGATGTCCTTCCTGCCGATGGATTCAACGCCGACACCGTTCTCGCGCTGGCGGCCGGCGTCGAGAGCCGGTCGGAACATCCACTGGCAGAGGCGATTCGCCGGGCGGCTGTGGAACGAGGAGCGCCGGTCATCGAGGTCACGGATTTCGAGGCCCTGACCGGGATGGGCGCGGCCGCGAAGCTTGACGACGAGACCTGCGTCGTCGGGAATTCGAGGCTGATGGAGCAGCTCGGGATTGATCTGAGCAGTCACTTGGGCACGCTGAACGAGCTTCAGGAGCAGGGGAAGACGGCGGTGCTGGTTGCGTTGGGCAGGCGGCTCGCGGGCATCATCGCGCTCGAGGATACCGTGCGCGAGAGCGCCAGACACGCGTTTCAGGAACTCAAGCGCATGGGTATTGAGCGCATAGTCATGATCACCGGGGATAACGAGGCGACTGCCCGCGCGGTTGCGCGTGACCTGGACATTGACGAATACTATGCGGAGCTTCTGCCCCAGGATAAAGTGGACATCGTGCGACTGCTGATCGAGAGGTTCGGCAGCCGGGTGGCGGTCGTCGGTGACGGCGTGAACGACGCTCCTGCATTGGCTGCTTCGACCGTGGGCATCGTAATGGGCGCGGCGGGGTCGGACATCGCCCTTGAGACTGCGGACATAGCCCTTATGTCGGACGACCTCCGCAGACTGCCGTACACCATTCGACTCAGTCGGAGCGCACTCCGCGTCATCAAGCAGAACATATCGTTTTCTGTCGCTGTTATCGGCATCCTGGTCGTCACCGCTCTGCTGGGATGGCTCACGTTATCGCTCGGAGTTTTTGGGCACGAAGGCAGCGCCTTGATTGTGATAGCTAATGGCATGCGCCTGCTGAAGTTCAAGTAGCAGGGCAGGTGACGGGGGGATGGAGTCCGGGTTCTCCCCAGTGCTCCATTACTCCATCGCTCCAATACTCCAGTTAACGTACCGGGGGAGGGTAGGACATCAATACGGCGAACCTGACGGCTTCCGAGCTGATCGCTCTGCGTGCGCTGGTTGCGATCCTTGCGGCAGCGGCAGGCGGTCTGCTGGCGATGGGCAGAAGCAGAGTAAGCCACCGGATGCTGTGCGGCTCCGTGAGCTTTGCGGCAGGCGCGCTTCTCGCGGTGACTGTGGCGCACATAGTCCCCGAAACGAGCGAGATGCTGGGCGCCGTGCCCGCCGCCGCGACCGTGCTCGGAGGAACGCTCGTCTTTGCGGGGATAGGCAGGTATGTCTACTTTCTCTGCCCCGCTTGCGCCGCGTCCGCCACCGAACACGGCACCGGCTACCTCCGGCTCGGCATACTGCTGATGGTCGCGTTGAGCATCCACAGCACGGTAGACGGCCTCGCGATCAGCGCGGGTTCAGCGGCCGCGTCCTCAATTGGCTTGATGGTCCTGTTCGCTGTTTCGTACCACAAAGTGCCGGAGGGAATGGCGCTCGTCAGTGTCGCAAGGCTCGCCGGCTACGGCCGCGCGAAAGCCCTCGCTGTTACCGTGCTGATTGAGCTGACAACTGCGTTGGGTGCATTCCTCGGGCTGGTATTCCTGCACGGCGTCTCCGAGCTCTGGCTTGGGATCACGCTCGGCGTTGTCGCGGGGAGTTTCCTTTACACTGTCGGATTTGCCCTGCTGAAGGAGATGTACGCCCACGAGAAAGGGTCCATCGTCCTCTACGTGGCCCTGGGATTCGCCTCAATCCTCGCTCTCACCGCCGCTCTATCCGGTTTCGGCGTCCATGTGCACTAGCGGGCGGCGGCTTATTCTACCTCTTCGACCCGGTACTTGCTGCTCCCGAGTCCCCTGCGCTCGCAGGCATATACCTGGATGTACGGGTCCTTCCCGTGTATCTTCTTGAACAGGTGACCGTCCACGTCCCGCATGACCAGGCCCCGCGGGACTGACCCGGGAAGCAGATTCTTGTGGTCTATGCTGTCCAGGGTCGCTTTCTCGACGGCTACGATGTCTTTCGAGGCGAATATGCCGATGTCGGGCACGAGATTAGGCGTCGTGAATCCGAGGCAGTCGCAGAGCGGGGTCACGTTGGTCGCGAAGTTGATGAAGACGGAACTGCCGTCCGGAAAGCTGCCGAGCACGCCTTCTGTCGCCAGAGCCATGACCTGCTGGAAGTCCTCAGCGATCACGTCTCTGACGCTCAGGGCGCCCTTCGGGCACAGCTCGTTGCACTCGCAGCAGAAGTTGCACTCGTGATAGCCCACGTGAAGAGTCTTGTCGTCCGCGAAGTGCATTGCGTTCACCTTGCATGCTTCCGCGCAGAGATTGCATCCGTCACCATAGTGCGTGCACTTTTCCGCGTCCCAGTACTTCTCTGCATGCTGGACCATGTGCAGCGCGTTCCGGCTGTGACTAGTCATCGCTCCGAGGGCGATATTCTTGATCGCGCCACCGTAGCCGCTGTTGCCGTGACCCTTTGCATGCGAAAGGCATACCAGATAATCGGCATGCCAGATCTCACCCGCGATGCGGAGTTCGCTCAGGTTCTTATATGAGATCGGATAGGTGTGATAGTACGTATCGCCTGCTCCGGCGGCGGGCAGAACGGGGCAGCCGATCACCTCCTGCGTGTAGCCTCGCTCGTGAGCCGAGAGAGCGGAGCGGTTATTGTCCGTGACGAACGGACGCCCGCCGGCGGCCTTTACGAATGCCACCAGCTTGCGCACGAAGAGTGGGTGGAC
>Ga0315289_10004969_pt1 | contig 19741 bp, 20 predicted proteins | sample YL17G11_40_MG_FD_203452 | JGI IMG/M metagenome (GOLD analysis project Ga0315289, IMG submission 203452) | Sediment microbial communities from Yellowstone Lake, YNP, Wyoming, USA - YL17G11_40 | ecosystem: Environmental > Aquatic > Freshwater > Lake > Sediment | place: USA: Wyoming | collected...
TGGCGCCACAGGGAGCCTGCCGGTGTCTGCACTATGCCAGGGTGATTTGTTCAAGACACCAAATGTCGGTAACATATAAGTATGAAACGCGCTATCGATTCAGGCACGACCGAGTCCATACAACCGCGCATCAGGTCGATCACGTGCGCTCTTACGCCAGCCGAACGCTTGCCGCCGACGAGCTTGGATCCGATGACACTGCGGCTGCCTGCTCAGGTACTGGCGGTCACTGGACCAGTGGTGCACAGATCATCCCCGTACCATGGCAGATGCGGGCTGGTGTTGTTGCTGCAGAACGCGTCGGAGCAGCACTTCGTGCTCAAGGTCGCCCGCGGAGCCTATCGTATGCAGGAGCTCGCCCTCGAATATGAAGTGCTGAAGCTGCTGCATGGATCGGAGATCCCTGTGCCGAAGGCACTGGTCCATGTCCAGAGCCGGCCTCTCGGATTCCTGTTGATGGAGCACGTTGCCGGCCGCTCTGTGACCGACGTTCTGCGTGAGGCCGGTTCCAGCGGCGACCGTGACCGTATCGCCATGGCAATGGGTTCGATGTTGTCGACGTTGCACCATCTGCCGGTCGGAACGGTGAGCTGGCGGGAGTGCGTCGACGGGCAGCTGCTCTGGGCCGAGCGGCATCTGCAAGAGAAAGTGATGAGCAGGGCCGAATTTCGTGCCAAGGGCATCACGGGCGACCCCGTCAAGGAACTTGAGCGCCTGAGGGCAACCTGCCCCAAGCCTGGCGTTGTCGCCGTACTCCACGGCGACTTCCGACCAAAGAACGTTCTGCTGGACGGGGAGCGGATCACGTCCGTGCTGGACTGGTCCTTCACGGACCTCGGCGATCCGTGGTACGACCTCGCAACGATGTTCGGGTATCTGGACCCCGCCGGTCAGCAGGTGTTCTTGAATGCGTACGGGCTCGAGGCCGTCGACCGCGAGCGTCTGGACTGGTTTCGCTCCCTCTCCGTCTACCTGACCGTCTGAAGCTCGCCTACAGGTCCGGCGAACCCCTGTGCGCGGGAGCGCCTCCCTATGACCGCACCTTGCGGACGTAGATTACGGATCCCGCGAGGAGGAAGGCGATGCCTGCAACTGCAAAGACCACGAGGTTTGGCGCGATGGCGGCAAACCCCAGTCCCCGCACGACGATCTTGTTGAGGCCATTGATTGCCCAGTACTGCGGGAACGCACGTGCCAGCTGCTGCATGAACGGAGGAGCCACTTCGATGGGCCACCACGAGCCGGCAATCATGGACGTTCCATACGTCACGAATGACGCGATGACTCCGGCCTGAGCCAGGGTCCTGCACAGCGACCCGACCAGGACACCAAGCCCGGTGGCCGCGAATACGTACAGGACGACCATCGCTACAACCGCCAGAGGGTCGCGGCCCCAGTCCACCCTGAGAACAATCTTGCCCCACAGGATGAACAGGGAAAACTGAGCAATCCCCACGACCATCATGGCCATCAGTTTGCCGCCGAGGAAGGCCAGGACGGACGTCGAGGTCGTCATGATGCGAGCAAGGGTGTTTCGGAGGCGCTCGCTCACCAGGGCGGTAGCCGTCCCCAGGACGCCGGCCATGACGAACATGGCGCCGAACCCGGTACTGCTCTGTGTCGCGCTGTCTGGAAGCTGAACCTGTGGCTGCGTGCGCGCCAGGACGGAGTAGTCGGTCGTGACCGTCGACGCCTCGGTAAGTACCGTGCGCGCACTTGCGAATGCTGTTCGCCATGCTATGAGACGGCTGGCAGGATCGAGCGTCACCCACCGCGCAAGCTGATCAGTCGTGACCGAGGCAGCATATGCCAGTGTCGACACGCGGGCGGCAGCGTTGGACACGAGCTGCTCCAGGAAGTAGCCCGATGACTGCCCCGCCGACCGGACCACCTCGACCGTCGCCTTGGTGCCTGCTTCCACGGCAGCGCCGAATCCTCTCGGGATGACGATGAGGACCGGAATCTTGTCGTCCTTCAGTTCCTGCCTGCCGACTTCTTCGGAGGGCATCTGGACGTCAAGGGCGGGCTCGGCGCGGAGTGCCTGCTCGAACACGCTGCTGGCCGCCGAGTGGTCGAGGTCGACGAATGCGACGGGCACCTTCGGAGCCGAGCCGGAGGAGCCAAATCCCCCGAACGCTGCACCTACGATGGTCGTGAAGACGATGGGGACCAGCAGCAGCCAGATGAACGACGATTTGTCCCGTGCGATGAGGCGGAGCTGAAGACCTGCGACAACAAATGCTTTGCGAAACATGGCAGACTCCTGATCTACTGGTAGTTCCTGTTCAGGACCGTGACGGAGATGAGCAGGAATGCGGCAGCCATGGCTAGACAAACACCGACGGGGCGGAGGATGGACGAGACGCCGCCACCGTTCACCATGAGGCTGGTGAAGCCCTCGACAGACCATCGTGTAAAGGTGAGTCGCGACACGGAGTTCATCCATGCCGGCATGTTATATACGGGCCACATCGAGCCGCCTAGAAGGCTGTAGATGAGGGCCACGGCCGGTCCGACCTCGCCGGCTTGTTCGGGTGTGCGGGCGAGGGCTGCGACCAGCGTGGAAAGACCTGCCCCGGCAAGCACGGTCGCGGTGGCCATGACGATAACCGCAGGCACCGATGCGCCCCAGTTGACACGGTACATCAGTCGGGTCAGGACGATGATCATGGCAAACTGCAGCGCGGCGATGGCAAAGATGCCCACGAGCTTGCCCAGGAGGATCTGGACACGAGAGGTTGGCGTCGCCAGGATGCGCGACAGCGTGTGCTGACGCTTCTCCTCCAGCATGCCCTCGGTGCCGGTGTTTGCGGTGAAGATCAAATACAGCAGGGCCATGCCCACTGCGTAATAGTCGAGGGCTCGGGGGACCTTGAGGCCCTCCTGCGTCGTCGTCCTCACCGAGACGGTGCCCGTCTGCTGGGAGATGCCGACCTCATCCAGCACGGACTGGACGGCTTCCTGCATGCGCTGTGGGGGGACGGCCCCGGACTGCTGCAGGGTCCGGATGGCGATGGATCCCGCGAGCTGTCTGCGCTGGACCTCGGCTGTGAAGGATTCCACGACGTTTCGAATGACGCCGGCCTGTGTGGCGGTCTCAGGGTTGCCCAGGACGACGATGGAGACTTTGGTACCTGCAGACACGCCGCTGCTGAACCCTGCGGGGATGATGACGGCTGCACCGGTTTTCCCCTCTTCGACAAGAGTGCGCGCCTCGGCCTCGCTGGGGACGGTAGTGACGACGAGAAGGTCCTTGAGCTGTGGACTGGCGAAGACGTCTTGAGTCAGGCGTCTGGCCATGTCTCCTCTGTCGAGGTCGACGAGGGTGACGTTTGCAGTGAAGGAGCTCCCTGCCCAGTTGAAGACGGTCCCCAGGATGATGATCATCACCATGGGGAGCGCGAGGAGGACCACAAATGCAGACTTGTCACGAACACGGACCTTGAGGTCTTTGACTGCGATATGCCAGAACTTCACGTCAGTCCCTCAGGCTGGTCCCGGTCAGGTTCAGGAACAGGTCTTCCAGATTCGGCTCCTTCACATCGATGGTCGACACGGGACAACCGGCGCTGTCGAGCGCGGAGATGACGCCGGCGAGCAGTGATCGGCCCTGGTTCGTGGCGATGCGGACGGTCCTGTCGCGGAGTTCGACAGTGTCCACTCCCGGCAGTGCCGCAAGGCGGTCACGGACGCCACCCTCGGCCTCGCGGACCAGCTGCACATTGATGATGTCCTTGTTGCCGGCCTGGAGCCGCAGGTCTTTCTGTGTGCCGTCCGCAATGACCTTGCCATGGTCGATGATCGCGATGTGTGTGCACAGGAACTCGACCTCTTCCATGTAGTGACTCGTGTACAACAGTGTCACGCCCTGGCGGTTGAGCTCCTTGAGCGTTTCCAAGATGCTGTTGCGTGACTGGGGGTCCACGCCCACGGTCGGCTCGTCGAGGATCAGCAGCTTGGGCTGGTTGAGCAGGCCGACTGCGATGTTGATACGGCGCTTCATGCCGCCGGAATACGTCTCGACACGGTCTTTCTGGCGGTCTGCCAGCTGGACGATATCGAGGACGGCGTCGACACGAGACGCAAGCGTATCGGCAGGGACGTCCTGCATGCGCGCGAAGAACGTGAGGTTCTCCCGGGCAGAGAGCGTCGGGTACAGAGCGATGTCCTGCGGCACGACGCCGATGACGCGGCGAACGGCCATTGGGTCACGGAGGATGCTGTGCCCGTCGATGACGACATCTCCCCCGGATGGCACGACCAGCCCGCACATCATCGAGACAGTCGTCGTCTTGCCGGCTCCGTTTGGTCCCAGCAGGCCGAACGCCTCGCCCGCAGGAATGCTGAAGTGCACGCCGTCCACGGCGGTCAGCTTGCCGAAGCGCTTCGTGAGGTCCTTTACTTCTACCAGCATGATGGTCTCCTTCCCATGAGTGGATGAGACTGTGAAACAGGTATGGCCGTGCCGGCGTCCGCGTCGACTAGTGCTGCTGTTCGACCGTGCGCTCGTAGACGAACACGTCCGGCTCGCCATGTCGCCAGACATCGAATTCGAGACCCGTTACCGTCTCAAGGAGGTCTGTGTGAACCGACTGGCCGGCTGGGATCATCGTCTGGATGTACTTCGTTCCCGGGTAGAGGGCAAGAGCGTGGCGGATGAGGACGTCCAGGTCCCGGGGGCTCCCGTCTGCAAAGTCAATCGAGGCTTCATCGGGTCCATGGTCGGGATGGCAGACGACCAGCAGGCTGCGCAGTGACCCATCGTCCGACCGAATGCCGAGGGCAGCGTCGAATGCCGGCCACGCGACGGCGCCTGGACGGGCGACAGGCCAGAACTTCCAGCCCTGGGAGAGGAACCCGCAGCTCTTCGTGATGGATGCCGAGCCCAGGATCCAGGCGCGCGCCTCGTCGAACGTGACTGCGCAAACCAGTGGTGACGGCTTTGCCGTGGACCGGGCAGGACCTTCCAGCTTTGCCTCTGCCAGGATGAACGATGCCACGCGCACAAAGCGGTATTGCTCGACGATATGGATGCTCGCGAGGTTGCCGACATATGTCGAAAGGCCGATGCGCTGCGCACCCTCCCGGGTTGCCTTCTCGATGAAGTACTCGGTCAGTGCCTTGCCGGCGCCATGTCCTTGCGATGCTGTGTCCGTGCGGATTCCCTCGAGCCACACGTAGCCGGGCGTCAGATTGACCGCGCGCGCGAACGCGATGACGGTCCCGCCCAATTCTGCGACGGCCACTTCGGAATCCCGCATGCGGAGCCATTCGTCGATGATCTGTGGCACGTAGTCGTCGCCTTCCCATATCTGGGAGGAGATGGCAAGAATACGAACGCGGTCGGCAAGCCGAGCAGTACGGATCGTGACTTCCATGAGTTCCTCCTGCCATTACAGAGTGACGTCAGAGTGCGCTGTGCTGTACGCAGTATACATGTGTGCCCAAAAGGCTTCAACATGCGTGCTGCATCGTCCGGAATCGTCGGCGACTCACGGTACGTTACGAGACGTGCCGGGCGGGAGCGGTGCCCGCTTGTCAGCCTCCTCGGCTTCGATGGATCGCTCGTAGGCTGACTGTGACCTGGCGATGTCACCCTGTCTGGCGTACGCGCTTCCGAGTTCGCCGTACAATTCGCTTGTCACGCCGGGGATCTTCAGTTCGCTCGCCAGAGCGATTGCCTCGAGAAGCGCCTGCTCGGTGGCAGGATAGTCGCGGAGCAGCAGGTGGATGTGGGCCAGTGCCCGCTGGCAGGTGAACACGAGCTGTCGGTCTCCCCGCTCGTGGGCAAACGGGAGGGCCTTCCGAAGATGATTGCGAGCGAGCTCGAGGTCTCCAAGGGCTCCCTCGTCGAAAGCCAGGCCGACCAGGCAGCCGGCGATCCACCCTTTCTCGCCTGCGTGCTCCGCCGCTTCCAGTCCAAGGCCGTGCAGACGTCTGGCCTCGGTGTAGTCGTTACGGCTGAAGGCAATCGTCCCCAGGTTCGAGGCGCAGATGAAGATGAGGTCCCACGCTCCCAGCTTGGTCGCCAGCTTCAGTCCGCGTTCCGCGTGGGGCACTGCCTTGGTGGCATCTCCACGGTCGGCCCACCCTGCCCCCACGTTTGCCTCGCACTGAGCGAGTTCGAGCTGCTCATGTTCGGGATCGAGGTGGTGCGTAGCTTCTTCCCACAGGATCAGTGCGGATTCCAGCTGGTTGTTCGCCCAGAGGATATTGGCCGCGGACATGCAGGCCCGGCCCAGGTCGGCGGGGGCAACACCCGAATCCCGGATGGCAGCGATGAGGTCGTCTGCCGCAGGATGTTGCAGCGCAAACGCCACGAACTGCTGCTCGTCCTTGTTCATGACGTCTTCTCTAGAGGAAACGTGCCCAGAAGAGGATGCTCAGTGGGAACAGGAGAGTCGAGACGATGACGTTCCGGGACAGTTTCTGGACGTCCAGGCCGATCTCGGCGCCGTACACGACGCTGGCAACCATGGTGGGCATGGCACTCTGGATGATGAATGCACTGCGGATGTCGCCGGCGACGGGCAGGACGAGCGTCAGGGCCAGCGCCATCGCCGGTACGGCCACGAGCTTCATTCCCGTCGCGATGAGAGCGCGCCAGTTGAAGTCCAAGTCGACGTTCAGCCCCACGAACAGCATGGCAAGGGGCGACGTCGAGTTGCCGACGAGCTTGCATGCATCGGTGAAGAACTGTGGAAGGGCAATGCGCTTGAGAATGAGTGCGAGGAGCATGGCGACCAGCGGTGGGTTGATGAAGCTGTGGGCATTCTTGCGCACCCAGACGCTGAAGACCATGAACGAATGCGTCTGTTCATAGATGACCGCAAGCGGCAGTGCCCCCTGGCCGAGGATCGCCTGCACCACGGGGTATCCCATGAACCCAGTGTTCCCAAGGAATCCCGAGAAGACCATCTCGCGATAGCGCACCGGGACAAGCCTGAAGGTCAGGTATCCGACGGCCTGGATGGCGATGACACCCGGAATGAGCCACAGTGCCTTCATCGGGATGGGGTTGCTATACAGGCTGATGAAGGTGAGGGCGGGGAGGGAGACATTGAACACGAACTTGCGGATACTGGTGGCGTCTTGCGTCGAGAGGACATGAAGCCGACGAAGCAGGATGCCCACGACCACGATGAGGATCAGCGTGAACACAGGACTCATTTCGGCAAGACCGACAGGTTGTTTCATATCCTTGCCATGATACTGGAAAAGGAGCATGGCGTCCAGCCTTGGGCGCTGCGAATCCGGCGGCTGTGCGGACAGGATTCAACCGCTGCGCTTCCGTACCCTCTCGTGGAATCCCTGTGCTATGCGGTGGGCGATCACGAGGTAGTGGTCCAGGAGCAGGGCGCGATCCTCAGCAGATGTCTCACCTGATGCCGCAAGTACCGCCTCACAGCCTCTGGGGCGCTCCAGCTGTTCGACAAACACTGCGTAGGCTCGTTCGGCAGCAGTGTTGCCACAGATGGAGCGCTCGATGAAGTCGAGTTCACTCTGGATGTCGCTCTCGCTGGCGGCGATGACGGCTCGCACCGTCTCAGAACGTTCGGCGGTCTGGGCTGCCTGCAGCACAACCTGCTCCGTATCGCTGCCTATTGGTTGGTCGAAGGTGAACAGGGCAGTCTTGTAAATGGGTCCCATCATGCAGCCTGGCGTTCGCCGCCTGGTCCGAGGTGAAACAGGTAGTTGAGATAGTCTCCTCCCTGTTGCCACCACGGGTTCTCGCAGAAGCACGTGGATCCAATACATGGGAGCGCATCCCCTCCTGTGCCGAGGTATCGCATGACGCCCAGGAGGACACGTCTGGGACCGGCAGGGAAGCAGTACATGGCGAACCAGCCCTCCGGCAGCCAGTTGTCTCCAGGCCACCACATGACCTGATGGACATAACTGTCGCGTATCCACAGTTCCGCCAGACGCAGCGCCGTTGCCACGAACCCTTTCCAGAGCATGGGATCGAAGGTGCGGATCAGGGTTCCGGCACGCAGGGCGAGGCTTTCGCAGACATTGTCCCAATGAATCTGGACGAGGACCCGGACGTCGTGTCGACCGCCAAGGTCGCGAGGGTCGAGCAGCAGGCTGGTTTCACAGATAAGGATCGGGGCCTTCACCGGTGGGCCTCCTCCGACGGAGCGTTCATGAGATCGGCGCTGTCAGGACAAAGGACGTCCTGGAGAAGGACATAGAGGTCGAAGACGTTGTGATGATACAGCAGACGCAAGTGCTCACGTTCGACCGGCTCGAGTGTGGGGCGGAGCAGAGCCCACTCGTCAAACGAACGGTCATCGGTCAGCGCCATGAGAAGTGACTCGTAGCGGACAGCAAAGGCCGCATCGGTCAGGATGGGTTGAGCGACAAAGCCGAGTTCCCTGCTCAGGTCGTCCGGGGTTGCCTCGAGAAGTCGCTGGATGTTGGCAAAGTCAGACGCAGCAGTCCGGACGTCTCCAGCAGTTGCGAGACGTCCAAAGTCGCTATGCCGAGGAAAGACGAACAGGATCGTCTGGTCCATGCTGCCTCCAATCGGGGGCGGTGCACGAAACGCTCTCTGCAAGCCACAACGGATTCTACCAATGTGCGGATGATGACCTCTGGCCTCTGTGTTGTTACGCCGATGCCGTGTACCTCACGAACCCGAACCTCAACACATCCCTGACTACCTGGACAATGGTGCATTCTGTCTCCACCGTACTTGCCACAGGAATCCGACGCCTATCTATCGTCAGGATAGGTCGATGGATGCTCTTGTCAAGGCCGGTCCGTGACAGCCTCTGGATCAGCATGAACACTAGTTGTGGCGGCTTTCCGTTGTCCGTCCGGGACTTGTGACGCCGGACGTCGCTCGTCGGAGCGCTTCTCTTCAGGAGATCAGGCCCTGGTCGTGCAGAATGCCGGCGAACGCGCGCAGGGCATCTTCGTGTGCGTGTTCTTCCCACGAGGGTTCGGACGGGCAGTAGGCCACACGCCAGAGCCTTTGGACCTTGTCTGCAATAGCTTCGCTGGCAGCGCCCTGCTGGCGCAGGCGATTGCTTGCCACGACACAGCACAGGCTGTCGATCTGGGCCAAGAGGGAATCGCCCGGGCATCCGAACTCGAAGCAGGTTGCGTACAACGCGGTCGTCGGGTCGAGTACCTCACACCCGTCCTGCACGGTACGCTGGCATTGACCCGCCGGGACAAGGCGCATCAAAATTACCGCGCCGATCATGAGGACGAGAAGGATGAGTGCCGCCGAGATAAACGCGCGCCTGCCAATGCGGGCGCCTGACCGTTGTTGTTCTATACTTCGTCCCCGTTTCACAATGAGACGGGCCCTCACTGCAACGAGGGCCCGTCATGATCCAATGCTGTTTCCAGTGAGACCGTAACGTCGCTCTACTAGATGGCCGCGACGATCATTCCCGGCATTCCCAGGTGGAGTGAGTGGGTGATACGGCCGTTGGCGTGGACGACCATGGCTCCTCCGAACGAACCTCCGTCGAAATCTTTCTCTCCTATCGAGTTCGCCATGAGCGTCGTGACGGCCATCTTCTGGACGCGCTCGACGTAGATCTGGCGCTCCTCGGTCTCCCACCGTTTCTGGTCACACAGGCCGCTATCGAAGCAGCGTGCGAAGGGCATGAGGAGATAGCTCGGATGCTGTTCCCGCACCTGTTCCGCGACGGTGTCGTTGAACAGGTCGGCGCAGATGGCAAACGAAAAGCGACCGATCGGCGTATCGACTGCAGGGCATTCTGTTCCCTCACGATAGAGCTTCGAGTCACTCATCTGGTCGTGCCACTGTGGATCGATACGACGGTACTTGAGGAGCATGTCGCCGCTCGGACCGACCAGGACGGCAGTGTCATACAGTGCTGCTCCGTCCCGCTCAAGGATGCCGAACGCGATGTGGATGCGGCTGGACTTGGCGAGGTCGGCGAAATGAGTCACCGCCGGCCCAGGCACCGGTTCTCCCAGCATCAGGTCATGCCTGGGATCATTGTTGAGAATCAGCCCTGTGGTCGAAGCTTCCGAGAACAGGACAAGGTGCGCTCCCGCCTTTGCCGATTGTGTCACTGCAAGGTCCATTCGCTCGATATTCTTTGCTGTGTCCGCCCCGACACGATGTACCACCAGCGATACGTTCATCCTTTCTCCTCCTTTTCAAGTCTGACTCCCGCCAGTCGCTGCGCAGTTTTGGAGCCCTCCAGGCGCGCACGACTGTCAAGCGCTCTAGCCCCATCATAGTTGAACGTGCTGTTTTTGCAACATCGCGGTTCAGACACCAGAACGCTTGATGCCATGCTAGATACCGAGGGAGGACAGAAACTTAGGGGCTTGGGTTGACCTCCGCGTCATTGCCATATCCCTGGCGCTCCCAGAACCCCTTGAAGTCAGGATCGGTTGACAGCTCGATGCGAACGACCCACTTACACCACTTGTATCCGAGCTTGTCCTCGGCGGCCAGCTGGAACGGATACCCGTTGCGGGCGACCAGGTCTCCGTTGTTGACGCGGTACGCCAGCAGCATGGTGCGCTCGAGCACCGTGGCGAGAGGCAGGGACGTCGTATAGTCGTCCTGGCCGTGGAAAATGACGGTGACCGCTGATGGTAGTGGCCCAGCCTGCGCCAGCAGGTCCTTCATGAGGACGCCCTCGAACAGGCCCGTCGCACTCCACCCGTCCACGCAGTGCAGGGTGATGAGCTTCTGGTAGTGCGTGTGCGAGAGGACGTCAGCATACGTGAGAGTCTGGGGACTGCGTACAGCTCCATCGATGACGAGACGGTACGTTGCGAGATCCACTGATTGCGGTCCGCGGACCGAGTTGTCCGGCAGGGCCTTGAAGTCCCTCAGCGGTTTGCCCTCATACTCGCGGATCTCCACGGCTCCCAGATCCCGCGCCGGTACCAGAGGACCCTTGATGTCTCCCTCCTCCAGTGTGGGGGGCTGAGCGGTGCAGCCGCAGGTCGTGCCGATGAGAAGTGTCAGCAGGACAACACAGGCGATGCGCAACACTCTATGCACGGTGGCTCCTTTCCGCGTCAGGTACGTCGGGATCCAGTTTTGACGCGGTCCTGCTTGCAGTGTAGTGCCGCTGGCCTCAATCACAAGGCTGGGAACACGCGGCGCCCGGCATCACGTTTCATCAAAGTTGCGGGCCTTGGCGCTGGCGATCAGGGGTTCACGTTCGGCTTCGCGTGCGACGACACACCAGTCCTCATGCCGTTCCCGGCCTACATGGCCAACAGGCTGGCCCGTCGTCTCGGTCAGGTCCGCAAGGACGGCACGCTCGCCTACCTTCGGCCCGACGGCAAGACACAGGTGACCGTCGAATACGAGGGAGACACTCCATTGCGCGTCACGGCGTTCGTCGTTTCCACACAGCATGATCCCGACGTGGTTCACGAGCAGATCGTCCGCGACATGATCGAGCACGTCATCCGGCCTGTCATCCCCGCAGTCATGCTGGACGCAGAGACGGAATACTACATCAACCCGACCGGCCGATCGTCATCGGGGGACCCGCCGCTGACATGGGTCTCACTGGTCGCAAGCTCATCGTCGACACCTATGGCGGCATGGCCCGCCATGGCGGAGGCGCCTTCTCGGGCAAGGACCCGACCAAGGGCGACCGCTCGGTCGCTATGGCCGCGCGATACTGCGCCAAGAACGTCGTCGCTTCAGGGCTTGCTACATAGTATGAGGTTCAGGTGTCATATGCTATGGGCGTCGCGCATCCGCTGTCTGTCTACGTCGGTACCTTCGGGACGTCCACGGTCGACGAAGAGAAGATCGAAAAGGGGCTGGCGCAGGTCGTCGACCTGAGGCCGGAGGCCATCATCCGGTGCTTCAACCTGCGGCGGTTCATCTATAGTGCCATAGCATGCTATGCTGCATTTAGCCGGGACGACCTCGATCTGCCTTGGGAACAGACGGACATTGCAGACAAGCTGCGTTCTCTGGCAGGACAGCTGCAGGCGGCGTCTAGTCTTCCGATTTCCTGCAGAACGGTGAACTGTGAACCCCATTGTGCGAGGCACAATGGGGTTCACAGTTCATGGGGACGGGATGAGGGAGCGAAGGACGGCGAGGTTGCGAGCGTAGGCGCCATCGCCTCCGGGCGTCTCCAGAATGCCGGGGATCTTGCCGAATCGCGTGTCGGCAAGCAGGAGCCGAAACGGCTCCAGGCCGATCTCGCCCTGTCCGATTTCTGCGTGCCGGTCGATCTTCGAGGCCAGTGCGCCCTTGGAATCGTTGAGATGAAAAGCCCGGACATTGTCTAGTCCGAGGGTGCGGTCCAGGTCGTGGATGGTCGCGGTGTACCCTTCTCGAGAGCGGATGTCATAGCCTGCGGCGTAGATGTGGCACGTATCGATGCAGAAGCCCACACGCGCGGGGAAGTGGCACAGGCTGCGTATGGCGGCGAGTTCCTCGAACGTGCCGCCCAGAACCGAACCAGCGCCCGTGGTGGCTTCGAGAAGCACCATGGTACGGTGCGCATGGGCATGCCGGAAGATGTAGTCCAGACTCTTGGCCGTCACATGGATTCCCTTCTCGGCTCCTTGTCCACGGTGAGCCCCGGGATGGACGACGAGGTAAGGGATGCCCAGATGCTCTGTCCTGCCGATGTCGCTGATCATGCAGTTCCTGGACTCGGCCAGAAGCTCAGGGTCGGGGGCGGCAAGGTTGACGAGGTAGGCGGCGTGTACCATTCCGGGGACCAGGTGATTCAGCTGCATGCCGCGCTTGAACCCGGCGATTTCGTCCCGCGACAGGGGCGCCACCTGCCACTGAAGTTGACTCTTGGTGAAGATCTGAAGCGTCTCGCATGTGCACTTGAGAGCATTCTGAGGGGCGTTTGCCACTCCCCCCGCTATGGACACATGTGCCCCGAGGATCATCGGTCTGATCTTCCATTCATCTCGCGGACGAGGAAGAACGTCTGACCAGCATACCGCTCGACCCTGAAGCGCGGATCGGAGCGCAGTGCGTCGAGGACCGGCAGCGGGTCGATCCCTGAGTTGACGAGCAGCTCGATTGCCTGGTCCTCGCGCATGGGATGTCTCTTGCAGACCTCGGCGAGCGTCTCCAGCGGATCCCTGCCGGCGGCAATCGTGAAGGCGCCGAAATCGAAGCCCGACGGCTGTGCTCCTCCCAGTGCTTCTTCGGCAAGCACCAATGCTTCGGGCGTTACGGGACGGGCGAAGTCTTCGGCAGGAGGACGGATGGGTGTGTCGACGAAGACGCGATCCGGTTCGACGCCCTGCAGGACCCACCGTGTCTGCTCCAGCGTGTCCGGAGAGTCGTTGATGCCCTCGAGCAGCATCATCTCCACCCAGAGTTGGCCCCTCCTCCGCATGTGGGCAAAGTCCAGCAATCCCTTTTTCATGGCCTCGAACGCGATGCCCTGACATGGTCGGTCGATGCGGCGGAAGAGTTCCTCCGTAGGGGCGTTGAATGACGTGAGGACGATATCCGCTTCGGCCAGCGCCTCGCGCACGGCAGGCTCGGACAACAGCGCGCCGTTGGTGATGACGACGATGGGAATGCTGCTGAGCCCTCGCGCTCCCTGGATCAGGTCCCCCAGGCGAAGATAGAGGGTGGGCTCACCGTTTCCCACGATCGAGATGTGATCAGGCGGCGGCGACACGTGCCTGAGCGCGTCGTCCAGCTCGGCGAGGATGTCCTCCAGCTTGAAGTACTCCTCGCGCTCGGTCGTGAGGTGGTCCGTTCGCCCGAGCATGCAGTAGATGCAGCTGAAGTTGCACGTCTTGTCGGGGATGGGGCTAATGCCTAGGCTCCGGCCCAGGCGCCTGGATGGGATGGGGCCGTAGATGTAGCGGTAGGTCATGGGACGGATATCCTTTCGGGCATGGTTCGTACGCACACAGCGTGTCTGGCTGCAGACGATGCGTCCGCCGAGGGACAGCGCCGTTCCAGTGGACAGGCGAGACACACTGGGCGTGCCCGGCAGTGTTCCTTAGCCAGACGGACCAACAGGGCGTGAAACTCATTGAACAGGTGCACGTCTTCGGGCAGTCCCGCGATGAAGTACTGTTGTGCGCTCTCGTAGGTGGCGTTTTCGGGCAGGAGGCGCAGTCTGGATCCGATGCGTCGCGTGTAGGCATCAACGACGAAGACCGGCTTACCGATCGCGTAGAGCAAGATGCTGTCTGCGGTCTCCCGGCCCACTCCACGCAGAGCCAGCATCTCGCGGCGCAGAGCGTCGACATCTTCGGACGCCAGACGGGACAGGTCCCCTGAGGCACGCTGGGCGACCCACTGGGCGAGGGTCCGGAGATACCGCGCCTTGACCCGGTAGGTACCGGCGGGCTGGATAGCCTGTTCGAGGTCCGACGCAGAGAGAGCAAGTAGACCGGTAGCTGTCATGGCATTCGCGGCTTTGAGCGAGGTGATCGCTTTCTCGACGTTCGACCACGCCGTGTTCTGGGTAAGCACTGCGCCGACGGCAACCTCGAACGGCGTGTCGCCGGGCCACCAGTGCTGTGGTCCCCAGACAGCCGCCAGCTGCGCGTACACGAGGGCGAGACTCGGATCTGCTTGTGTTCTCATGGGTTCACTGAGACAGGGTATCCCATGGAAGCTTCTGCGCAAGAGGGCCAATGTGGTGTACCCGTTCGAGGCTGGAACGGGGCCCAGCGGTTGACAACGGGCTGATTGGGCAATATCCTGTTCAATGATGACCAGTACGGAAACCAAAAGAACGAACAGACTTAGACACCTTGGCCCTGCGCTTTCGCGCTACTGGCCACAGTATGTCGGCGGCATCCTTATTCTTGGCACAGTCGACGTCATACAGACGATCATCCCAGGGATAACGGCACGCGTCATCGACGAACTGGCGGTGTTCAGGGCGGGGCCCCGCGAACTGGGCGTTGCGATGCTCCAGATAGGCCTCCTGGTCGTGGCGATGACCATCGGGCGGTATCTCTGGCGGTATCTGCTGTGGGGTTCGGCCAGGCGGGTCGAAGAGCAGATGCGCCGTAACCTCTTTGCCAAGTTCATGTCGCTTTCGGCCGAGTTCCACGACAGACACAAGACGGGAGACCTGATGGCGCTCGTGACCAATGACCTCGAGGCGGTGCGGGAGGCGCTGGGCGACGGCCTGCTCATGATTTCGGACTTCATCATCATGACGACATTCACGCTCGTCGCCATGTTCCGCTTCAACCGCTCGCTGACTCTGATGACGCTGGTGCCTCTGGTGCTCATCGCCCTCGTCGTGACGCGCTCGGGCCCCATCGTATTTCGGCTGTTCAAGCGCGTGCAGGACGCGTTCTCCGCTCTCAGCGACTATGTGCAGGAGGCCATGACAGGCATGCGGGTGATCAAGGTCTTTACCCGCGAGGACGCGGCCGCGCGCGGCCTGCGGGAACGAGCCATGGACATCGAACGCCGCAATGTCAGGCTCGTGACGGTGTGGGGACTCACATTTCCCCTGATCGACTTCCTCGGTTCCATTGCCACGCTGATCCTCCTGTGGGCAGGCGGTCTGCTGGTCACGCGAGGACAGTTCAGTATCGGAGGGCTGGTGGCGTTCAACACGTACATCGGCATGCTCGCCTGGCCGATGCTCGCGCTGGGCTGGGCCATCAACCTGTTCCAGAGGGGCCAGGCATCCCTTGCCCGCATCAACGAGATCCTCGACATGCAGCCGACCATCCTCGAGCGGCCCGACGCTCTCACGCTTGACGACATGCATGGGGAGATCGAGTTTGACCACGTGACGTTCGAGCGCGAGGGAAAACGCATCCTCGACGACGTCAGCTTCCATGTGCTCCCCGGGCAGAGAGTCGGTATCATCGGCCCCATCGGCTCCGGCAAGACGACGATCGTTTCACTGCTGACGCGTGCCTATGACACGACGTCGGGACGGGTCCTGGTCGACGCACATGACGTCCGCGACTACCGAATCAAGGACCTGCGGCGGGCAATCGGCGTCGTGACCCAGGACGTGTTCCTGTTCTCGGATTCGCTCGAGGAGAACATCAATGTGAGTGAGCTCCCGGTCGGTGCCGAGGAGGTCCAGGAAGCGACGAGGCTGTCCGGCGTCTACAAGAACATCATGGAATTCCAGGACGAGTTCAGTACGGTGGTTGGGGAGCGCGGCGTCACGCTGTCCGGCGGCGAGAAGCAGCGTGTCACCATCGCGCGCGCCATTCTCAAGAAGCCTCGTATCCTTGTCCTGGACGATGCCCTGTCAGCTGTGGACGCCGACACGGAGAAGCATATCCTCGACAACATCGCAAGCTTCGAAACAACACCGACGACAGTCGTCATCAGCAACCGCATCTCTGCACTGCGGCATATGGACAAGGTGCTGGTTCTCGACAGCGGACACGTCGAGGAAGAGGGGACCCACAGCGATCTGCTGCGAGCGAAGGGCATGTACTGGCATATCTTCAGGAAACAGCTGGTGGAGCGCAAGGTGGAGAAGGAATGAGCGAGCCGATCACGCAGGAAGAAGTCAAAGAGCGTTCATTCGACGTGACGCTGATGCGCCGCCTGCTGCACTTTGCGAGGCCACAGGCGTGGCTCCTGCTGCTGGCATTGGTGCTGGTCTGTGTCCTGAACGCAGGCGATATTCTGAAGCCTCTGATGGTCCGCAGCGCCATCGACCGGTACGTCGATCCGACCTCGTCGAGATTCGTCCAGCTGGAACCTGCTGAGGACGCCAAGCTGGTAGACACCCTGGTGCCCGTGACTGCTCGTTTCGTACTGGGTGACCGCTCCTACTACGACAAAACCGAGCTTGCTCATGCGGGCCGCGTCCTGGGCCGCTCCCTCGCCGGAACCCAGGTCTCATTCTATGTCATCACGCCGGACAAGGCCGCACAGCTTGGAGCTGCAGCGCTGGCTTCGTACACCAGTCAGACGGTGCCCGTGCTGTTCAAGGCGCCAGCGCCTGCCTTTGCGGAAGGATCGTTCCTGATGAATGTGGAGGACCTCCAGCGCCTGCCTGCCACCGAACGTGAGCGGCTCCGCTCGGCGGACAGGGCCGGTATCGAGCGCCTGTCCCTCATCTTCCTCCTGGTCGTCGTGATTATGCTGGTCGTCGCCTACGGCAACAGACTCCTGCTGGAGGTCGTGGGACAGCGAGTCGTGTACGACATCCGCGTCCAACTCTTCCAGCACATCGAGCGTCTTCCATTCAGCTACTTCGACAAGGCCCCGTCCGGTCGTCTGACGACACGGGTCACCAATGACATAGCTGCCCTGGCCGACATGTACGTCAACTCGCTGGTCAACCTGGCCAAGGATTCGCTGCTCCTGGTGGGCATCCTCGTCACGATGTTCACGCTGAACGTATTCCTGACGTGGATCCTGGTGGGCGTGCTGGCGGCCGTCATCGTCATCACTGCCGTGCTTCGCATCCCCATGCGCGATACCCACCGCATGGCGCGGACACGCCTGGCTCGCATCAACGCATTCATCGCCGAGCGCCTGCAGGGGGTACGTGTCGTCCAGCTGTTTGCCATCGAGGAGAAGGAGAAGGAGAAGTTCGACGTCATCAACCGTGACTTCACGCGTATCCGTCTGCGCCTGGTCCATCTCAACGGCATCTTTCGCCCGCTGGTGGGCGCTCTCTCGACGTTTGCCATCGCCCTCCTCCTATACTTCGGGGGAGACCGTATCCTTGGCGGGACCCTGTCCTTTGGAACGCTCATCACGTTCACCTTCTATGCGGCGATTTTCTTCCGCCCCGTGCAGGAGCTTGCAGAGCAGTTTGACACCATCCAGTCGGCTATGGCCTCCGCGGAGAAGATCTTCCGGGTCATGGATGAACCAGAGGAAGTCTACACTCCCGAGGCGTTTGACGGCCGGCTTCCTTCTTCATTCGATATCGAGTTCCACGACGTTCACCTGAGCTACAAGCAGGGCGAGGAGATTCTCAAAGGCATCTCCTTCAAGGTCGAACAGGGTAGGTCTGTCGCACTGGTCGGTTCGACTGGTGCCGGGAAGACGTCCATCACGGGCCTGGTCCCGCGGTTCTACGACGTCGACAGCGGCCGGGTCCTGCTCGGGGGAATGAACGTAGCGACTCTGCCGGCCGAATTCCTCAGGCACAGCGTCGCGTTTGTCATGCAGGACGTGTTCATCTTCAGCGGCAGTGTTCTGGACAATATCGCCCTGTTCGAAGAGCGTCCCGATGAGCAGCGCGCGAACGAGATCGTCGACTACCTGGGCATGGAGTTCGTGAAGAACCTCGAGGGAGGTCTGCACTACCATCTGTACGAGCGTGGCAACAACCTCTCCTCGGGACAGCGGCAACTCATTTCCTTTGCCCGGGCGCTGTACTTTGACCCCAACGTGCTCATCCTCGACGAGGCCACCTCCAACATCGACACCGAGTCCGAAGCCGTGATCCAGGCGGCCATCCGCAAGATCCTCAAGGGTCGCACCAGCATCATCGTTGCACACCGCCTGTCGACCATTCGCACAGTCGACCGCATCCTTGTGGTGCAGAAAGGGCGTATCAGCGAATCCGGAACACACGAGGAATTGCTCACAAAGGGTGGCATCTACAAGAATCTCTACGAACTCCAGTCCCTGAGCGAAGAAAAGACCTGAGAGCCTCGTTGCGGGACGAGGTCCGTCGCCGGAATGGTTGACAACGCGCGCCATGGCGCTATACATGCACGGGGTGATATCTCTGTTCCCCCCAGCCGAAGGGGCGGGTGCTGTGGAACTCAGGGGACTTGTTCTACATCAGCGGTACAGGATCTACGAGCAAGCAGGGACGTCCGGCATGGCCACGGTCTGTCTGGCCAGAGACGTTGAGACTTCGGCCGTCGTGACAGCGCTTGTCCTCGAACCGCCCATCACACGAGATGCCGGCACCGTGCGGCGCTTCCTTCGGTCCGCGGAAATGGGTTGTCGTTCCGGACACCCATATGTGGCGCCCATCGAAACTTACGGTCAGGAACAAGACATCTGCTACATGGTGACACGGTATGGCCAGCAGGGGGCCACGCTTGCCGAGCTGGAGCGCAAAAGCGGGGCATTGCCCATGGTTCAGGCTGTATGGATCTGCTCATGCGTCGCCTCGGCACTTGAGGGGGCCGTCGCGTACGGCGGCATACCATTCCACGGTGCGCTCCGTCCCGCAGGCGTCATCGTCACCCCATCTGGCGATGCCCAGGTGACAGGCTTCGGTACCGCGCCCGCGTCGGGGGCTCTCGACACCGTCCTTGGAGAGAGGGCTACGCTGTATGCGGCTCCGGAACAGACCGACGGTCGTGCCGTCGATGTTCGAACCGACCTGTACGCGCTGGGGACAATGCTGTACGAGATGCTGGCGCGACGCGTGCCCTCCGTATCAGAGGTCCGTTCGTTTCTGACGCTCGAGGGGTCGGCTCACATGGAGCAGTTCCTGAAGAACATCCCAAAACAGCTGCACCCGGTGCTGTCCGGCCTGCTGGAGTGGGATCCCGACGAACGGTTCGCTTCCCCCGGCGACGTTATCGACGCGTTGGAGAAGGCAGGGTTCCCGGCACCGCAACGGCCCCTGATGGAACCAGTGGGACCCGGACGGCAACATGGCCCGGTGCTTGACTCCATCGCGACTCCTGAGCCAGTCCCGCTTGCGGTACCAATGGTCGGCATGGGCGAGCTGTATCTTCAGGAGAAGACAGGTGAGCGTCCTCCGATGGAAGAACTGGTGTCACTGGTGGGAGTTGCTGGGAGTACGGAGGTTCCTCCTTCCGAAGAGGGATCTTCCTGGGAGACCGC
>Ga0315289_10004970_pt1 | contig 19735 bp, 14 predicted proteins | sample YL17G11_40_MG_FD_203452 | JGI IMG/M metagenome (GOLD analysis project Ga0315289, IMG submission 203452) | Sediment microbial communities from Yellowstone Lake, YNP, Wyoming, USA - YL17G11_40 | ecosystem: Environmental > Aquatic > Freshwater > Lake > Sediment | place: USA: Wyoming | collected...
GACAAAGGTCCTGACGGGGAGTGGTGACTCAACCGCGAGATTGTGGAACGCCGCGACGGGGGCCGAGATTCGCAGCTTCTCGGGGCATACGCTGGAGGTTTGGTCCGCCGCGTTTTCTCCCGACAGAACGAAGGTCCTGACGGGGAGCTCCGATGGCACTGCGAAATTGTGGAACGCCTCGACCGGAGGCGTGATCCGCACCTTCTCCGGGCATACGGGTTATGTCAATTCCGTCGCCTTTTCTCCCGACGGGACCCAGGTCCTGACGGGGAGTGGGGACAGCGCCGCGAAACTCTGGAACGCCTCGACGGGTACGGAGATCCGAACCTTCTCCGGGCACACGGGTGGGGTCTATTCCGTCGCCTTTTCTCCCGACGGGACAAAGGTCTTGACCGGTGGCGATGACGGCTTGACTTTCCTTTGGGACAGCGGGATTGCCGCTTCCGCCCGCAAACTGGACAAGATCATCCTTGTGGCGGGCGGGGGCGGCTATGCGGGCAATCCCATCGCGGCGCAGACGCGCAACCTCGCTGAACTGGCCCACCTGACGGCCACGGTCCGCGGCTACACCCCCGAGAACATCCGTTATCTCTCCGCCTTCGAGACGCCCGCGCAGAATCCCCGCGTGGACGCCGCCGCCTCCGCCGACGCCATCACCAGCACCGTTCTCCACTGGGCCTCCGACGCCCGCCGGCTCACGATCCTTCTTGTGGACCACGGCGTGTACGATCCCGCGATCCCGGAGTGGTATTTCCTCGTGGACGGCGCCCGTTCTCCCCGCAACTACCTCACGGCTTCGGCCTTCGACGGCGCACTCAACACGGCCCAATCCGGCGCGGATCCTTTGCCCGAACTCTGCGTTTATGTGGACATGTGTTACGCGGGCGGCTTCGTCAAGAGACTCTCGGCGGCGCCCGCAGGCGCGCAGCGCATCGTGATCGCGAGCACGACGTCCGACCGGCTCGCCAACTTCGGCGGCGGCGATTCCGGGGCTCTTTCCTTCAGCGGCTTCTTCCTATCAAGCGCGCTCCTGGGCCGTACCCTCGAGGATTGCTTCGGGTCGGCCCGGACGGCGATCGTCGCGCTGAACCTGCCGTCCGCCGCGCCCCAGACACCCTGGCTGGACGACGACGGCGACCGGCAGTTCACGAAGGCTGACGGCGCCGTGGCGGGCCGGCACGTTTTCGGCTCGCATCCGGCTTTTGGGCTTCTGCCTCCCGAAATCACCGCGGCGCGAGCGGGGGAAAATCTTGCCGCACGCGCGGACTACCAGGTCTGGCAAGAACTCGGTCCGGGGCCGGTCACCCGCGCGCAGGCCGTCCTTTCCTCGAGTGGCGACTACTATCCCGGCGGCGCGCCGATCACCAACGTCAAGACCTACGATCTGGCGCGCGAGGACGTCACGCAACGCTGGTCCGGCACGATCCCGAAGGCCGATCTCCGCGACGACACCCGCTACACCATCGTGTATATCGCCTATCGCGACGACGGCTTTGGACTCGAGATCGCGTCCGAGCCGTGGACTTCCACGCTCGGTGTCGGCATTCGCGCAGAGGTTGCCAAAGGGCGATGGGAGCTCTACGAGTGAGAGATCGTTCGCACGCGTAGGCCCGCGCCGGGCGTTGGGTCCTTGTACCTGCCTCAGGAGGATCGTACATGGAATGTCCTCAATGTCTCGAAACCCTTCGGACGGCAGAAACGCGTTGTCCGGCGTGCGGTTGGGAAGCGTCTGCTGCCAGCCCGTCTGAAGGCGGTGCGACGGCGGCTTCCGCCGCCGGGGTTTCCCCAGCGGGTAAGGAAGCGGCCTGCGATGACGCGTGGGTCGCGCGCTGGCGCAGCCAGTTCGAGAAACTGCGGGTGACACCCCATCCCGAGGTGCTGGCCCGGGCTCGCCGCCTGATGGCGCGCGCCGAGACCCAGATGCGCCTGGCCACGGTGCTGTTTCTTGATCTGACGGGGTTCAGCGCGCAGTCCACGCTGGCCTCGGCGGACGCGATTAACGCTGTTCTCCAGCGCTTCTGCGATCTCTCCATGGAGACGGCGGCGACGCACAACGGCTTCGTAGTCCAGTTCCTGGGTGACGGCGTCTTCATTGTCTTCGGCGCTCCGATCGCTTACGACGCCGATGCGGTGAGCGCGGTCGCGGCCGCTCGCGATCTGATGCGGGAACTCCTCGATCTGCGCTGGCCTAGCGGCGCTCCCGTGCGTTCGCGCGCGGGTGTCGCCACGGGTGAGATTCTTTCGACGATCCAGCGGTCGGCGGGGACCGAGACCTACAACCTGGTGGGGACGACGGTGAACCTGGCTGCGCGCCTGGAGCAGAATGCGCAGCCCGGGGAGATTCTTGTCTGCCCGGCCACGGCGGAGCGGATCGCGCCGCTCTACGAAACCGTCCCGACCGATCCTATGAGGCTGAAGAACGTCTCGGACGCTTACGTGGCCCACCGCGTCGTCGCTCAGCGGGATCGTCCGCTTCCGGACCGTCCGACGGTTTCGGAGTTCGTGGGGCGTTCGAGGGAACTGGAAAGGATCTGTGGCGCCTTTGGCGGCGACGGCGACCGGCCGAGGCCGCGGCTTGTCGAGATTGTCGGCGAGCTGGGCATCGGCAAGACGCGCCTGGTGCAAGAGGCGGTCGAGCGCCTCAAGCCCACCCACACGGCCATCCTTTTGCGAAACGCGCCACACGGCGTGCATATCCTCTTCTACCCCGTCATCGCGTGGCTTCGCGACGTCCTGCATCTTCCGGCCGATCTGCCTGCCTCGCAGTTGAATGACGCCCTTCGAGAGAGGGGTCCCCAGGGTTTGCGGCTGGAGGAAGACGAGCGGCTCCTGGCCGGCCTGCTTCTTGGCTCGACCGAGGGGCGGGAAGCCTTTCGGGACGTGCCACCACCCGCTCTTCGCGAGAGCTTCTTCCAGTGCTTCACGGACCTCGCCCGGCGAATGGCCGGAGACCGCGCGCCGCTGCTCATCTTCGACGATATGCACTGGGCGGATGAAGTCACTCGCGCCTGGCTGCATTGGCTCCGCGGGCGAGTCGAGGAGCGCGTGGACCTCATCGTCATCCGCCGCGCCGAGGCGACGGACCTCGACGCCGCTCCGACGCGGGACACCGCCGCTCTCCCCGAACCGGACGTCCGAATCCGGCTCCGCTCCCTCGACCCTCCCGATGCCTCCAGGCTCCTGCGGGACCTGATTGGAGAAGAGAAAATTCCGGAGGACCTGCTCAAAAAACTATGCGTTCGAGCCGCGGGCAACCCGCTGTTCAGCATCGAGATGGTCCACGCGCTTCTCGCCATCCTTGAAGAGCAGGACGCCGCGGCCGCCCCCGACGCGCTTCTGCCCGATTCGCTCCGTGCCCTCCTGCAGTGGCGCATGGATCGCCTGAGCGATCGCGCCCGGCTCGTGCTGCAGTGCGGGGCCATTCTCGGCCTGGAGTTCTCGCGCGAACTCCTCGAGTTCTTCGATGAGGTCCGTGCCGGCCTGCACGATCAACTCCGCCTCCTCAAGGCCAAGGCCTTCCTCGAGGAGAGGTCGAAACGGCCCGATCTCATCCTCCGCTTCTGCCACCCCCTCACGCGCGACGTCGCCTACCAGGCCCTCCTTCCCGGCCAACGCCGAGCCCTCCACCGCCACGTCGCCGAGCGTATCGAAGCAGAGTTTCCGGAACCGGGACCTGAACTTCAGGAGGCGTTGGCTCACCACTGGTGGCAGGGCGAGCAACCCGACAAGGCCGCCTACTGGCTCATCAAGTGCGCCGATGCCCGGGAGCGCCTCGGGGGCTACCAGGCCGCCATCGAGGCCGGCACAAAGGCCCTCCAACTCCTCGACGCGTCGGCCCACCCGACTCCCGCCCACCTGCAGCGCACGCTCCGCCTCCTCATGCGCCTCGCGCGCCTCGAGACGGACCTCGGCCGGCTGGACGAGGGTGCCGCGCGGCTGCAACGGGCCGCCGAAGTTGCCGACCGCCTCGACAACGACTTCTTCCGCGCCGAACTCGCCCTCTGGCGCGGCGTCCACGCCTATCGCTCGGGTGACGCCGCCGCGGCGCTGCCCCTGCTTGAAGAAGCCGAGTCGCGCGCCCGGAACCTTGATCTGCCGAGGATCTTCGTTCCCGCCCTCAACACTCGCGGCCTCATCGCCTGGCAGCAGGCCCGCGCGGAGGAAGCCCTCGGTTGCTTCGACGAGGTCGCTCACATCGGCGCAGAACGCAATGCCCCCTCCTGGCAGGCCGACGCCTTCAACAACGCCGGACTGGTCCTGTGGCGACTCGGCCGCTTGGAAGAGGCCCTCGACCGCTTTCGGGCCTCCCTTCCCCTTCGCCGGGCCATCCACGACCGCGCCAACACCGCCGTCACCCTCCTGAACATCGGCTCCATCCAGCAGACCCTCGGCCGATTCAACGACGCAGAGAATTCCTATGCCGACTGCGAAGCCCTGGCACGCCGGATCGGTCATCACGCCTGCCTCCTCGCCCTCCATCCCAACCGCTCGGTTCTTGCCCTGCATCGCGGCGACCTCGCCGCCGCCGCCGACCACGCCGCCCGCGGTATCCACTGCGCCGAGCGCGCGGGCGACCTCCGCGCCGAAGCCTGCGCGCGTCTCAACCTCGCCGATACCCTCCTCGAGATGGAGCGCCTCGCCGAAGCCGCGCTCCAGGCCCGCCGCGCCCGCCAGGCGGCACGGCGCGGACGCTGCGACGAAGAGATTCGCCTCTCCGCAACCCTCTGCTGGATCGCGGCGCGCCTCCTCATGCAAGACAAAGAGCGTGGCGCCGCCGCCGCCGCGCGCCCGTCGCGCACCGCTTCCGATCTCCGGGCGCTTCGCCGCATCCTCCCGCGTTGCGAAGCAGAGGCGACGCTTGGCCGTCTCATCCCGCGCGCTCTCGCCCTCGAAGCACTCGCGCACACCCTCGCGGGGCGAGCCGCCGAGGCAGCCGAGGCCGCCCAGCGCGCCCGCAACGCCCTCGCCGGCACTGCCGACCCGCTCGAACGCCGCGTCGTGGAGCGTTTGCTGGCGGTCCGTCCCGCAACATGATATGTTAAGAAGCGGCCATCACAGGCGACCAAGCCGACTCAGCGTCCGGCCGGCGCAGCAACAGCCCCCACAGTCCCTGTGATATCCACGTCAGAAGCGGTGGCCACGTCCCCGACTCCCTGCGCCAACTTGTCCGCCTCCAGGAAGGCTTCCGATTTCACCGCGGACCGCCCCTGGACACGGCAATGGAAGAGAGTGAACGGGATCGCCTCGAGGAAATGCTTGAAGCGATTACTCTGGCAGGCAATGCCGAGCAGGTTCGTTAGGAAATCGCCGAACTTAGACAATTGGCCGACCAGGCACAGACCGTCGAGGACTCCGGCGCGGAGGCCAGGTTCTCCAAGTTGAAGGACCTGCTTCACCGCGAGGGATTCTTCGATCATTCGGACAAACGTCTTCTCCTTTTCACCGAGTTCAAGGATACGCTCGACTATCTGGTCGAGAAGATGAAAGCATGGGGATTCAGAGTTGGCTGCATTCACGGCGGCATGAAACCGGGATCGCGCGACGAGCCGGGCACACGCCTCTACTCGGAGCAGCAGTTCCGAGAAGGCGCGATTCAGGTGCTCGTAGCGACCGAGGCCGCGGGGGAAGGCATCAACCTCCAGGTCTGCAACATTCTCTTTAACTACGATATTCCGTGGAACCCCAACCGTCTCGAACAGCGCATGGGCCGCATTCATCGCTACGGTCAACGAAAAGACTGCCTCATCTTCAACTTCGTGGCGACGAACACCATCGAGGGCCGGGTCCTCCAGCGACTGCTGGAGAAGCTCCAGGAGATCCGGGATGCTCTCGACGACGACGCAGTGTTCAATGTTGTCGGCGAAATCCTACTCGCCGCTCACGTCAAGCGGATTCTTCGGGATTATTACTCCGGAAAGTTGGGAGATGCAGACCTCGAAGAACGACTGCTCGAAAACGTGGACGAGGGACGTTTTCGCGCCATCTGCCAGAACGCGCTCGAGGGTCTGGCATCCAAGAAACTCAATCTGGAGATGCTGATCGAGCGCCGGGCTCGGGCGCAGGAGTGTCGCGTTGTGCCAGAGACCATCGCGCGCTTCATTCGCGAAGCAGCCGAATACGTTCCGCTCAAGCTCAAGGTCGTGGAGAACATGCCGCACACCTTCGAGCCTGCCCGGACGCCATCGGCTCTTCAGCAGTACGAACGAGGGCCAGACTGGAAGCTTCCCGCATTGGCGGTGAAGTATCCACGTTGCTCGACCGATCGTGAGACCGCCGAGAAGAATAGCCTCGAATGGGTCACGCCCGGTCATCCGCTGTTCGAGTCTATCCGCAGGCATACCTGCGCAAAGGCCGTCGAGATGTTCGGCAAAGGGGCGTGTTTCTACTCTCTCCAACACGAGACTCCTTCACGGATTGATTACTACCGTGCCCGTGTCGTGGACGGCCTCGGCCACGTCGTTCACGAACGCCTGTTCGCCGTTGAGATCACCGGGAAATAGCGATCCCTGCCTCCGTGAACCCAATATGCTCGGCAACTTCACCCCTGCCGAGCCACCCGAGCATCTTCCTGCCATCGCTGCTGAGCCGGAGCCCTCGGCCTGGCTCCACAAGAACGCTCTCCAGCCCTTCCTTGAAGAGACGCGAGAGGAGCGTTTGGCTGAGGTCAAGCGCGTCGCCGAGCATGTGGAACTGTCCCTTACCGAGCTTCTCCAGCGGGCCGACGAAGAGATTGGCAAAGCCAACGAGGACAAGGAAAAGGGCATAACCGGCGCGGACGGCCGCTTGGCTCAGGCGGAGGACAGGCATGCTAAACTCATGGCCCGCCGCGAGCGGCGCCGGCAGGAATTGGAGCGCCAGCGATCCCTGACGCTTCAGGCTGTCGAGCGGATGGCCAGCGTTCTGGTCCTGCCGCACCCGGAGAGCGAGTCCCCTGAAATCCGATGCCTCCGGCCCAACCTCGAAACCGAGGCCACAGCCATGCAAGTCGTGATGGAGTACGAGAAGGCCCGGGGCCGCCAGGTCTGCGACGTCCACGAGAAGAACCTGGGCTACGATGTGACAAGCCTCGACATCAACTCGGGCGAGCTGCGGCTCATCGAGGTCAAGGGACTGGGTGCCGCCAGCGGAACGATCCTGCTCACGCCCAATGAACGGCGCGTGGCCGAAGATCGCCCCGACTGCTATTGGCTCTACGTGGTCACAAACTGCGGACTGTCCGGCAAGGCGGACACCGCGAAGCCCACGCTCCAAGAGCCCATCAGGAATCCCGCCCGGCTCGAATGGCACGAAGTCAAGAAGGTCCAGCACTACTGGCTGGAAGTAAACGCCATGACCAAGCCGATGACGGTGCGGGAGAATCAGGCGCCCTATGGCAAGAGAGCGCGATGAGGAGAAAGACGGCAAAACCGGACATCAACGCCAAGACGCAGCCGAGAAAAGGGGTAATGCTGACTGATATGGGTAGCGATATAAGGATCATCTCTTGGGGCATTGAATGGTAAGTCAAATGATCCCCAAAGAATGCAAACGTCTGGCTGAGGTGGATTTTCCGATTGCTGTGGTGTCGAAACATTCGGCACGAAAGAAATACGCTGGCAAAGGTTATCCCTCGATGCTTCACATGTGGTGGGCGCGGCGGCCGCTCGCCGCGTGCCGGGCGATGCTGCTGGGGCTGCTCCTTCCCGATCCGTGCGACCAGAACTGTCCCGTGGATTTCAAGAAGAAGGCAAGGAATCTTCTTCCGCGGGTCGCGGGCACAATAGGGGCGAAAGACAAGGATCTCAGGGAAGTGTTGCTCAAGTTCATCGGGGATTTCGCGAACTGGGACAATTCCTCGAACCAGACTTTCCTCGACGTGTCGCGGGGCTTGGTCAAAGCCGCGCACCCCGAAGAAACGCCGCTCGTAGTGGACCCGTTCGCTGGCGGCGGCTCGATTCCGCTCGAAGCCCTGCGCCTGGGCTGTGAGGCCTTCGCCAGCGACCTCAATCCCGTGGCGTGCCTCATCCTCAAGGTCATGCTGGAGGATATCCCCCGCCACGGTCCGGAACTGGCCGAGGAATTGCGCCGCGTAGGCGCCGAGATCAAGAAGAAAGCCGAGAAGGAACTCGCTGAGTTTTATCCCAAGGACCCTGATGGAGCCACCCCTATCGCCTATCTCTGGGCGCGGACGGTTCGCTGTGAATCGCCCAACTGCGGCGCGGAAATTTCCCTGATGCGCTCGTTCTGGTTGTGCAAGAAGGCGAGCAGAAGAAAAGCGCTCAAGCACAAGGTTGTCCGACCGAAGGGCAAAACGCCCCGCGTGGAATTCGAGCTATTCGAGCCGAAGAACGAGAAGGAAGTCTCCGGCGGAACGGTTGCCCGCGCCAAAGCGACGTGCCTCTGTTGCGGCACAGTCCTGTCTCCGGACCGTGTCCGAGCGCAACTGGCCGAGCAGCGCGGTGGGGCGGATGTGGTGTTTGGGGACGGGCAATACGAGTGCGGTGGGAGTGTGCCGCTTGCTCACGCGCGCGGCTCGGATAGTAACGCGCGCGGATCGGATACTAACGCGCGCGGCTCGGAACGACCGATCCCTATCGCATATTTCATTACCTTCACCTGCTACGGCGCCCACTTGCATGGACACGAATCCAGTTCCGTGGATCGAGATCACAACCTCCCCGGAACTCCCTTCGTGCCCCCTGACGATAAGAAACGCCAACGCGAAACCGAGTTGATGGATCAGCCCCCCTATCGCCTCGACGGCCCGCGCGCAGCGGTCGTCCTCGCGGCCATGAAGGAGACCGCCGCCCATCGGAATTGGAATCTTCTCGCCGCGCATGTGCGCTCCAATCACATTCACTTGGTGATTCAGGCACTCGATTCCCCCGAAAAGGTCATGAATGACCTGAAGTCCTACGCGAGCCGAGCGCTCACGCGCGCCGGTTACGAGACCACCGAACGCAAACGTTGGACCCGCCACGGCAGCACTCGATACCTGTGGCGAGGAAGCGACGTGGAGGGCGCCCTGAATTACGTGTTGCATGGACAAGGCGAACCCATGAGCGTATATGAAGCGAAGGACCCGGATATCGAGGCGATTGTTCGGCAAGCGCTCGAATATGCCCCGCTTGCTAACGCGCACGGCTCGGAACACGACAATCACCCGAGCCGCGACCGTAAGGGAGCGGGCAGTGAGGGAGCGGAACGAATCGGCGGCGCCCGGATGCTGGCCGTCGTGACGCTCCACCCGGGCATTCAGGGCCGCAACTACCGCTTGCCTACCGAGCAGGACTATAAGGCCGTCTGGAAGGCCCAGAAGCGGCTCAAGGCGATTCTCGATGAATGGGAACGTGGCGGTAAGAAGGGCCTCTGCCCTGTGCCAGATGAGCCGACTCCTGCCGGTGGCGGTTCTGGCGCAGGCCGTGCGTTCAGCGTCCAGAAATACGGCATGATGCAGTGGGGCGACCTCTTCACAGCAAGACAGAAGGTGGCGCTTCTCGGACTCGTTGAGCAAACGGCTGCCAAAGAACTTCCGGGCACCGACGCATCCATGCTCGCGATTGGAAAACTTGTGGATCTCGGAAATGCGCTGTGCGGGTGGATGCCCGAGCAAGAATGTCCATCAGCCGTATTCAAGCTCGGCCGCGTCAAGATGGGCTGGGACTTCGTGGAAGGCTGTCCGTTGAGTGGGTCGAGCGGGTCGTTCGAGAAATGCACCGACAACCTTGTCGCCGGTCTAGTGGCCACGGATGTAGCTGGCTCCCAGACCGGCCAAGCAGTCCAAGCGATGGCGCAGAAGTCCCCCATTCCAGACGATTCAGCGGCGGTTTGGTTCACCGACCCACCATACTACGACGCTATCCCGTACGCCGATCTGTCAGACTTCTTCCTCGTTTGGATGAGGCGCATTCTACCGAGTCACCCCCTACTTCGTGACCCGTTCGATCCAACCAATCGGCTGTCGCCCAAAGATCGGGAAGCTGTTCAAGACGACGCAAGGCTTGTAGACGGACGACCCAAGGATGCCGGCTTCTTCGATGCCGTGATGGGACAAGCGTTCGGTGAGGGCGAGCGAACATTACGCGAAGATGGGATCGGAGCGGTTGTATTTGCACACAAGACGACGGAAGGCTGGGAGGCCCTCCTATCCGGAATGATCCGGGGCGGATGGACGATCACGGGGTCCTGGCCGATCGCCACGGAGATGGGCCATCGGATTCGCGCCCGCGATTCTGCGGCCCTTGCCACCAGCGTTCGCCTCATATGCCGTCCACGCCCGGAGGATGCACCGGTGGGTGATTGGGGCGAAGTCCTTCGAGAGCTTCCCAAGCGCGTGGGTGACTGGATGGAACGGCTCCAATCCGAAGGCGTCCGCGGGGCCGATCTCGTCTTCGCCTGCATCGGCCCGGCGCTGGAGATCTTCAGCCGCTATTCCAAGGTCGAAGACGCCGCAGGCCGGGCCATTCCCCTGGGCGGCGACCCGGAAGCCAAGGAACCACATGAACGCGGCTATCTCGCCTACATCTGGGAAACCGTCGGCCGCATCGCTCTCCAAAACATCCTCGGCACCCCCGAGGCCCGCGCCCGGAACGGCGCAGCGGGAGCGCTCGAAGAGGACGCCCGCCTCACCGCCCTTTTTCTCTGGACGCTTCAGTCCACGAACGGCCCGCTTGCTGACGCGCGCGGCTCGGAAAATGAAATCCCGAGCCGCGACGGTAACGGAGCGGATGAACCTGACGGTACTACCGATGACGAGGGCGAAGAGGACAGTGAGCCGAGGGGCAAGACTAAGGGCTTCAGCTTGGTTTTCGACGTGGCCCGCCGCTTCGCTCAGCCGCTGGGGATCCATCTTCCCACGTGGGAGGGCCGCGTCATCGAGACCAGGAAGGGCATCGTGCGGCTCATGGCCGTCTCCGAGCGCGCCAAGCAGCTTTTCGGCGAGGACGGCGCGCGGGCGGTGGAAGAGCGCGTCCAGGTCGAGCGCGACATGGCGGACGTCGCCAACGACCTCTTCCCCGAGGAACTGGCCCAGGCGGTTTATGAGGTGAAGGGACGGCGCCCTCGCAAGGCCCTGGCGCGGGGTGCGGCGACCCGTGGAACCGCCGCCGGGACACCCGGCCAAGGAACAGTAGGAGGGGCGCACGCCACCGACCTGGCGGGCAAGGAGAAGACCGTGACCACGCTCGACCGGGTTCACGCGGCGATGCTTCTTCAGGCCGGCGGACAGGCCAACGCGCTCCGGGCGCTCATCAAGGCCGAACAGGATCGTAGCCCCGACTTCCTGCGCCTTGCCAACGCGCTTTCGGCGCTTTACCCGAAGGGCAGCGAGGAAAAAAGGCTGGTGGATGCGATGCTGCTTGCGGTACCGAGATGAGGCTCACAGCGGCACAACGGCGTTCCGCGAAATCTATCGCCAAAAGGAATGGGATTCTGTCATACTCCTTCCGGGTTGACGCCTGAGGGTGCGAAGGGAGGGATTATCATGGGAAAACGCAACATCGCGAACCAACGCGAGATCCAAAAGATGGTAAAGCGGATCGTTGAACGATTTGATCCGGAAAGAGTCATTCTCTTTGGTTCCCATGCGCGGGGAGAAGGCGGTCCGGACAGCGATGTGGACTTGTTAGTGGTCATGCGGGTAGTTGGTTCCAAACGCGAAACGCAAATCCAGGTTCGCTCATCTCTTCATGAATTTCGGATGCCGACGGACGTGATTGTGACCCGGCCGGAGGATTTCGATTGGCGGCAACGCGTCGTGGGCACGATCGAATATCCGGCGGCGCGGGAAGGAAAAGTTCTTTATGCTCGAAGATGACATGAACCGCACCATTGTGTCGGAGTGGGTCGAAAAGGCCGAAAACGACCTTCGCAATGCGGCGCACACACTTCGGTTGCGCAAAAACTGCCCAACCGACACAGTCTGCTTTCACGCACAGCAATGCGTGGAGAAGTACATCAAGGCTCTCTTGGTCCTTGGCAATGTGGCATTTCCGAAGACCCATGACATCGCTGCATTACTTGCGCTACTGCCGAAATCCTGTCAATCCAAGTTGACCGTTGACGAGCAGAGCCGTCTGACTGACTACGCGACGATCACCCGATATCCGGGCGATTACGAACGAATTCCCCTTTTGGAGGCGCGAAAGGCAGTTGCTTTGGCTCGGCGGGTCCGCACATTCGTCAGAAAAGCACTGCCTCGTGACGTGTTGACGCCAAGGGGAAGGTAAATGGAACCCTGGTACAAGGTAACCACACCGCGCAAGGAAGTCCGACAGGGCCGCTCGTTCAACCCGGACGAGTTCGCCATCCATCTGGAGCAGGTGATTGCCAAGACCGCTCCGGAGGATTATCGCGACCCAAAGCAGTTCTTCGCGCGGACTTACTTCACGCGGGCGTTGCGCGAGCACGCGGGGATGGTGCTCCGGCGGCTTTCCGGCGAGACGGCAAATACGGCGCCGGTGATGACGCTTATCACCCAATTCGGCGGCGGAAAGACCCACACGCTGGCCGCCCTTTATCATCTGGTCACGAAAGGGGCCAAAGCCGCGGAGTATTCCGGCGTGGCGGACCTGATCTCGCAGGCCGGTCTCAAGACCGTGCCGGAGGCAAAGGTCGCTGTCTTCGTGGGCAATGCCTGGGACCCTCAGGAGGGCGGAGAAACGCCGTGGATTGACGTCGCGCGGCAACTGGCTGGAGACAAGGGGGTGAAGGAACTCGGCGCGGCGGCCAAGACCACGCCTCCCGGGACCGAGGCCCTCGACCGCGTGTTCAAGGCGGCGGGAAAGCCGGTGCTTCTGCTCTTTGACGAGGTTCTGAACTACCTTAACCGGCACCGCAAGATGGCCGATCAGTTTCATGCCTTTATTCAGAACCTGACTGTGGCCACGACGGGCACGACATACGGCGCAGCGATCATCAGCCTGCCCCGGAGCCAGGTGGATAACCGCCGGGCCGACCCGCATTGTGCGGGCTTGGGGCTTTCTTCAGGCGGTGATCCTGTCCGAGGCCCCGGCGCTCACCAAGCCCAAACGCGGCGGGAAGAGTCCAGCCGCCGACGAGGTCCGGACACCCGCAACCCGAGCTGCCAAGAGTTCTGACCACGACCCAAGGCGAGGCATCCGCTGAGGAACTTGTGGGCATGATTGAACGAAGGGTGTTGCGCCCGCCGGGAATCCAGCGGCGTCATGCGTGACGCACGACGCGCGTGCGCGACTTGCCGAAGCTGGTCTTCAACTTCGCCAACCGCTCGTGCGAAACGACGAACTGGATCCTATCGCCGATGTCACGCCACATGTGGTTGAATTCGAAGTGGATGATGGAGTCGGGAAGAATCAGCCCGTTCTTGCACACCTTGCGGTAGAACCCGATGTCGAAAGCCAGCGCCCGAAGCCCGTTGTAGCTGTTGGTCACCCCGATGAACGGGCCAAAGGCTTCGGGCCGTTCCGCGGCGGGCACGAAGTCGAAATCGAGCGCTGGGGAGTTATGGACGAGGTCCATGTGACAATGTCCTGCGGTGGAGGGAGCATCGGTGCCCGTCACTTCCCATTCGCCCGGCTTGATTTCTGGAAAGACGGTGCGGCAGCATTCGTAGGCCATATCCAGTGCCTCGCGGTTTGTCACCAATCGGTAGCCGCTGCTCACAATGCCGAGCACGCGGCGGTTCCTCTGGTTGACGATGGCCTTCTTGCCCGGTACGGGCAACATCCGCTCACCGTCCGGGTCCGCGAAGCTCACGAAGACCGAGCATTCCTCCACGGGGAAGAGAATGTCGTCGATTTTGTTAAGGCGTGGCATGGCTCAATCCTCCTGGCTCTGGGTCTCGTGACCCTTTCGGTACATCATGTTGCGGTTGATGATGAGATCGAGTTCCTCACCCTTTACACGGCGCCGTCTCCCGCGCCGTCAGCTTCAGATCTCCTCGGACTCGTTCCTGAGCGGCAAGTCCGGCGGGCGGGTTGTCCTTCCGCTTGGCGCCGTGCCGATAATCCTGCAGTTGGCCTTGGCAATTGCCCTGCTCACGGTGTCTTCCGGCCGCTTTTCCTCTCCCGTGCCCCTCTGTCCGGATACCCGCCTACGATTCTGAAAGCCAACACGCCCTACTGAACCAAAACGGTTCCGGTTTGTCAAGAGTTACGTTCTTTTCAGACTCCAGTCGCCTCAGAAATCTCGGAAAGAAGAAACGGCCGAGAAGGACGGGGATTCTGCTTCCGCCGCCGGTTCGAGACCGTGCTACCGTCGCTTCACTGGGCCGGGCGAATGCCCCGAACCGTGCCGGATGCCTCCTCCGTGGTTTTGGGCTCTGTTGGGGCCGCTCGAGGCGAGCGGTCACGAGCGGGTTCAGTGCTTGTGGCGTCATGATCTGGGGGGCGGAAAAGTGCCAAGCATTTGCCAAGGCTCGGGGAAAACCGGGCTTGCCTGATGCGCTTCTTATCCTCGGTCCTTTCCGCATACGACGTGTGAACCAGACTGAAACGCGATCAGACACCCCATCGGATCCCGGTTGTCACTGGAATCTCCGTCGCGGGAAGGGAAAAGGTGTTGCGTGCAGTGCGGTGGTGTATGGATAGAAGAGAGAAAGAGTGAGTAAAGGCGAGAAATATGGAGAGAATGGGAGAACCGGCCGGCGGGCCGGATGTAGTGGGTCTGTAATGGGTGGCGGGGAAATTCAGGCGGCGGACCCCCTTGAAGGGCGTTTGGGCACAGGCGCGCCGCGGCCAGTCAATGCAAAGGGCGCTCCTTTTTCCTGATCCGATAGGGACAGCGATGCCGCGGTGGCGGGCGTTTGAGTGAAGGAAGCGCGCGATGATGGGCGCTTCGTCAGACAGGATGTCCTGAGTCTGTGAGAAGCTGCTTTTGGGCATCATCATCGTGAGTTCCATCGAGATAGAATACGCGCAGCATGCCGAGTTCCTTTTCCTTGTCGGCTTCCTTTTCCAGGCCGGCGTACTTGCCCAGAAGCGCCAGGGCGGGCACCTTGGGTTGAAGGACCAACCGCTTGAGAAGGCCGGTCTGGCGGTCAAACTCGATGGACTGGACTGCAGCCCGCTGGGCGGGGGTATAGGAACTTATGGGAATTACCCGGACTTTGCCCCCTTCGTCCCAGGACGGATAATCTGTGATCTTAGACCGGGCAATGCTCAGCAGAATCTGCAGCACCTCGTCACCCTTGAGTTCAGCCCGCGCGGCGGCTTCGGATCGGAGTTCGTCCATTCCAGCGGCGATGACCGGGTTGGCCTCCAGCTTGGAGGCGCGGGCATGGAGGTTCTCTCGGCTCCAGTTCGCTGTGTTGGGGTAGGCCTCGATCAGGCGTCGGCCTGCGTTTTGCCCTCGATTCGAGCGAGACAGTATAGTGGGAGATCGGCCTTCCCGGAGGCTCTGGTGAGGCGCTGGCGCGGTCCTGGGGGCGGAAAAACGGCTTGACAGGCACGGCGGCCACGGTGAGAATGTCGCCATGAACGAGCTCGAGAGTGATATTCGTGCGTTACGCGGACAATTGGACCTGACTGAGAAAGAGTTTGCGGCAAGGCTGTCCCGCCATATTCGTGCGTTGCGCGCACAATTGGGCCTGACTCAGGAACAGTTTGCGGCACGATTGTCGAACTATCTGACGGCCGAAACGGTGTCGCGGTGGGAGTCGGGGATCCTTAAGCCGAGCGCCTACTACACCAGGCGCCTGCACGCATTGCAGGAGGGCGAGGAGGGCGTCCCGAACGAGATCCCGCCATGGGGGCGAGTCCGGCGGCGAGTGCCGAGGTATCCCGCCAGGGAAAAGCGGCGTGGCGAGAGCAGGGGCGAGGACTGGCGGCCACGGCGGAGGCGGACAAAATGAAAACACATGGCGATGATGGTGACGGCGCTGTGCTCTTCGGGCATGGCGCCGCTCGTTTTCCATGCTTGAAACCCGCGAAATCGCCCCTCTTTCCCTACTACTATCCATCATTCCCTTGTTTTTTGAGCAAGATTGACACCCCTCCCCCACCCTCCCCGCAAGCGGGGAAGGAGCCTTCCCCCAGGAGGATTTCAAAGTAGCGACATAACGATGAGCAGGCTGAAGCCAGAAACAGCGAGTACTCTAAACGTGTTCAGAGTCCAGGCTTCAGCCTGTTTTTGATCTCCCATTTTCCTCGGCGGAGGGACTTTGTAATCTTCCTGCAGATGCGCCCTTTCATGCGAGGTTTTTCTTGCTTCTGCGTTTCTGAGCTGTGTTCATGGCCTTTCTCAGGCTGGAAAGCCTGCATTTCTGAGCTGTTTTCATACTACTATCCCTCATTTTCTTGTTTTTTGAGCAAGAAATTCAGGCGGGTGTTGCCACAAGTGATTTGATTTCAAGTTCTTATACGTTTGGAAATACCCCATGAATTCCTCTTGTTTTCTCACGCAGAGGCGCAGAGACGCAAAGAAGTCAACCGCATACCTCAGAATCAATCCGCGTTTTCTCTCTGTGTCTCTGCGCCTCTGCGTGAGTTCTCTGTTCTGTTTGGTTGCGGCTCCGCTGCTCCATGGCCTTTCGCAGGCTGGAAAGCCTGCGCCACTCATTTCAGATGCGCCCAGGAGAATTTCAAAGTCGTGGAATGACACTGAAGCAGGCTGAAGCCAGAAACAGCGAGTACTCTAAACGCGTTCAGAGTCCAGGCTTCAGCCTGTTTTTGATCTCCCATTTTTCTCGGCGGAGGGACTTTGAAATCCTCCTGCAGATGCGCCCTTTCATGCGAGGTTTTTCTTGCATTTCGTAAGCGGATTGGTTTATCCTCCCGAAAGGTGGTCAAAGGCTTACGAGAAGGAGGCATATTATGTCTCGCATTCCGGGGTGGACGAACGTCTCGTCGCTGGCAGTGAGGCTTGTGCTATTTGCCGGGATTGCCGTCTGCGCGCAATTCGCCGGACCGGCGGGGGCCGCTGGGATCCACTATGTCAAGGCCGATGCCACCGGGGCCAACAACGGAAGTTCCTGGACCAACGCCTACACCGACCTGCAGGCGGGGCTGGCGGCGGCGGAGTGGGGCGACGAGATATGGGTCGCCCAGGGGGCCTACAAACCGACCAGCGGAACCCTCCCGACCGTCTCCTTTGAGTTGGAGGCGGGGGTGGGCCTCTACGGCGGCTTTGCAGGCGCCGAGACCGAGCTGGGACAGCGCAATTGGAAAACCAACGCGACGATCCTCAGCGGCGACATCGGCACAGTGGGCAGCGCCACCGACAACTCCTACCACGTGGTGACCGGCGCGCACCTCGCCATCCTGGACGGCTTCACGATTACGGGGGGGGAACGCCAACGGATCGGCATCCTTAAGCCGAGGCGGGGGGATGTATAACGAAAACTGTTCGCCGACCGTGACAAACTGCACGTTCAGCGGCAATACCGCATACTACTACGGCGGCGGGATGCGTAACTTCAACGGTTCGCCGACCGTGAACAACTGCACGTTCAGCGGTAATACGGCAGAGTACCGCGGCGGGGGGATGTATAACTACAACAACGGCGGTCCCAGCGGTTCGCCGACCGTGACCAACTGCGCGTTCAGCGGCAATACGGCAAGCGGCCTCTACAGCGGCGGCGGCGGGATGTATAACTACAGCAGTTGGCCGACCGTGGCCAACTGCATCTTTTGGGACAATACGGCTCCCTCGGGCGCTGAGATATACAACACCAGCGGGACTCCCACCTTCCGCCACTGCGACATCAGGGGGAGCGGCGGGAGTGGCGCTCTCTGGAATCCCGCACTGGGCGCCGACGGCGGGGGAAACATCGGGGCCGACCAGCGCTTCGTGGCCCCGGCCACCCCCGCGGGTCCCGATGGGCTTTGGCGAACACGTGATGACGGGCTGCGGTTGCGGCCGGACTCGCCCTGTATTGGGGCGGCGGACCCCGCTGTCGCACCACAAACGGACATTCTCGGTCTTCCACGCAAAACTGCCCCGGACATCGGAGCTTACGAGTTTCCTTCCGGCGGATACTGCACGCTTACCTACAACGCGGGGGCGGGCGGCTCGATCAGCGGCGCGACTCCGCAGACGGTGGCTTCCGGCGCGGACGGCTCGGAAGTAACTGCGGTTCCGAATGCGGGCTACCGCTTCGTGCGGTGGAGCGACGGCGTGATGACCGCATCCCGCACCGACACAAACGTAACAGCGGACATCAACGTGACGGCGGTATTCGCACACTTAAAACCCGCCGCAGTCCAGGATTGGTCTCTCTACGAATGACCTTGGAGCAGCACAGCTGCAACCAAACACAGGAAGAGGCTGTAGGCTGTAGGAAAACGTCTCGAAAGAAATCCGCCGGATGGGCCTTGGCCGATCACCCGCTGAAACCAACATCATGGATTTCAACCTGTCTTATTCTCCCTGAACCTGCCAGAAAGAGAACCTCGCGCAGAGACGCAGAGGCGCAGAGAGAATCGAAAAAGGGGTTCTCCGCGTCTCCGCGTCTCCGCGTGATAGAAATGACATCTGGCGAAGACCGCACGAAATCCTTGCTGAAAAGACGAGCAAATGATGGATAGTAGTACGGAGGCCGTTGAGGCAGTTTGAGGGGCAGCTGCGAATCAGGATGGCTTTCCATGAGGGCAAGCGGCGCTCGGACACCTCGACGAACGCCGCGAGACTCCGGCCTTCAAGAAGGAAACGATTGTGCCCACCGAACAACGCCTTGGGAACATGAAACAGGAATTGGCCGCCCACCGGCCGCGGCGCCCACCCTGACCGAACACGAAGACCACACAGCGGACCCGCTCCCGGCCGCCCCTGGCCGCAAGCGCGGCAGACCCCCGAAGCAGGACAAGGTAGGCGCCAGCGACGGCAAGACGCGCCTTATAGGCGGCGTGTTCCGCCCGGAAGACGTTGGGCTGTGAGGTGAGAAAGGAACGGGTGTACGACATAAAAGTGGGTCTTGCCTTTTCAACAGCAAAAAGAGTCGAAAACTCCCAATGAATTCGCGGGAGGATTTGTCTCTGTGGTGCTAATCGCGACGCTTAAAAGGCAAATACCTGAGCAAACTCGCATGTTGAAGTATGGACTACTGTACGAAAGTCTCAGGAATCCGTGGGAATTCGCAGAAACCCAAGTCTATGTCGTACACCCCCGACCTTCCGACAGTTTGAAAAGGGGTTGACAGGACGCCGCGAATGGTGTATACCTACCGGTAGATAGTGTCTCGCGCCCTCCGGGGATGAGAGGCTGTCATGCAGGCGGTCTTCCCGCCAGAGGAAGGGGTAAAGTGGTCCACATCAAAAATCCACCGGATTCGTCAGCCCATATCACAAATCCACCGGATTCGTCAGCCCATATCACAAATCCACCGGATTCGTCAGCCCATATCACAAATCCACCGGATTTGTCAGCCAAAGAACGCCTGGAGGAGTGCGCTCTGGCGCTTTTTGCCACCAGGGGGTATGAGGCGACTTCGGTCCGCGAGATCGTAGGCGCCGCGGGGGTGACAAAACCGACCCTCTATTACTACTTCGGGAGCAAAGAGAATCTGTATAAATCGCTGATATCAGGGAACTTTGAGGGATTCATGAGAGACTTGGCCGAGGTCCGGAAGTTTCAGGGGACACTCAGAGAGAAGCTTCGGAGGGTGCTGGAACTCCACTTCAGGTGGTTGGCCGAGAAGCCGCTTCTGGCTCTTTTTTTCTACAGGGCGTATTTTGGGCAGCCCTACGGCATGGCGCAGGAGGCCTTTTCCGATAAGGAGGCAGACGAGCGCGACATCAGGTTCATCGTGGAGCTGTTGGAGGAAGGTGTTGAAAAAGGGGAA
>Ga0315289_10004971_pt1 | contig 19734 bp, 15 predicted proteins | sample YL17G11_40_MG_FD_203452 | JGI IMG/M metagenome (GOLD analysis project Ga0315289, IMG submission 203452) | Sediment microbial communities from Yellowstone Lake, YNP, Wyoming, USA - YL17G11_40 | ecosystem: Environmental > Aquatic > Freshwater > Lake > Sediment | place: USA: Wyoming | collected...
GATTTGCCAGGCAACGTAGTAGCCGTTCTCGATCCGCTCCTGCTCGCTCATCCCGCGCTTGAGCATCTCGTATTCCGGGATCCCATCATAGAAATGCGGGTCTGGGGACTGGTACAGATCGTCGAACGTCGAGACATCCTTCGCATATTCCTTCGCCTTGGCCAGATGGTCCCTCGCTCCCAGCCCGAGCAGCCGCCCTTGTCCCAACTCCACCAGCACCTCCCCGCAGAACAAATGAATGTCTGCAAATTGCAGTCGATACCCCGCCCGCTCCGCAATCTCCTGTGCCTCTTTCAACGTCTCCTCCAACGATTCCCGCGTTTCCGCTCTCCCTTTCGCCCATTCCAGCCGAGAGCACCCCAGCAAGATATCCGCCTCTAAATCCACCATGTTGACCTTTCGGCAGCGGCGCAGAGCCTCGGTTAAGCACCGCTCGGCCGCCTGCAATTCACTGCCTTCTTGGACTTTGACGGATTCGATGACCTGCTGGAAATGTTCATCATAAAGGCGTACCTCTACCGGCTTTTTGATTCTTGCAGTCTGCCTCTTGCATTGAATCAAGGCTTCACCCAGCAGTCGATATGCCTCAACAAAATCTCGCACAACAGGAAATTGTGCCTGCGTAGTCTTTTCAGCTAGTTCCAGCGCGTGGTGTGCCTCCTCCAGATGGACTGAGGTGCCAGATTCACCCGTGCGGCCAGCCAAGCGAGCTTGCAGCAGGCTCGTGTGAGAGCGGTAGGCAATCGCCAGCCCTTGACTCTGAGGATTGCTTTCTCCTGCCAACTCAAATGCCTTGGCCAATTCCTTTTCGGCGGGTCGGAATCTGCCCTGGCATGTCAAGACTTCTCCCAATTCCTGGTGGGCGAATGCTTCCTCAAACTTGTCTTCTATCTCCTGACGCAGGGCAGTGCTCTTCCGCAAGTGGCCGCCGGCGCCGGAGAGTCTGCCCATTGGACGCTGTGCGAAGCCAGCCATATTTCCCAGACCAGCGGCAAGACTCCCTTTGTCATTGTTCTTCTCTCGTAGTCTATTCTGCATCAGAAATAGCGCCAGGGCTTTCCTTGGCTGACCGGAGCCGGCGTAGGAATTGGCCAGGGAATTCAGCATCCATGACTGATCGGCTTCGGTTTTCAAGCGGGGCGGCTTGTCCTCGCCATCGACAAAGAGGGCTTTCAAAAGCTGGGTGCATAGAGCGTAATGTGCAAGCTGGTAATAAAGCTGCGTGTGAAGTCCGCCACTAAAGAGATCCGCCGCTTCGTCAAACTTGCCTGCCCCGATCAGGTGGTGATAGAGCTCGATCACGGGGGCCAGGTCCTCAAGGCGGATTACGTTCCCCACTTTGGGGAAGGCCTGGAAATATTGAACTGCCTGCTCGTGCACGTGGTCTTTCGTAGTCAGCCTATCGTATAGGAACGACCGCATGATGGGGTGAAGATCGAATTGTTCGCTCCTCTCCTCATAGAGCAGGAAGCCGAGCTGCCGCAAGCCGCTGAGGACTTGCCAGACGTGGTCATCGTTCATGTCAGGCAATAGGGCCTTGGCTGTCTCGAAGGAGAAGGCACTGCGCAGGACGGAGACGGTGGTTGCCACGCGCTTCTCGTCCTCGTTCAGCAGGCGGAAGCTGGTGTGCAGGATCTTCTGTGGCTCTTTCTCGTCGATCAACTTGGATTTGAAAGCGTCCTTGATGTCCTTCTTTCGCGTCCGCTTGATCGCACTGGACAGTTGCTTGAGCATCAAGGGATGAAAGCCGTAGATCTCGCCCGCCCGCTCCATCTCCGCGCCGGTCCCTGCAATCCCCTCCGTTCTCAGAAATCTCACGGCATCATTCGGTGAGAGCCCTGTGAGGGCTTCATGCCGGACACCTGAGATGCTCTCCAGGGGCGTAGGAAACAGACGGGTTGTCATCAGGGTCCTCGTCCGGCACCCCGCCAGGGCCCGCAGGAACTTCCCCGCGTGCGGGTGCACGGGTTCTCTCTGATGTTTGTCCCAGTCCTCGTCCGCATCAGATTCGCCCGACAGTCCCTTTTCTTGGATGTACATGGCGCGCATGCTCGAATAGCCCCGCAGATCGCGTTCGAAGCCATCCAGAACGAGCAGGAAGCGCTTGTTGTGCAGAATAGAGTGCAACGTCTCCCATGCACCGCTTTGCAGGGCCTCATGGTCAACCAGCACGTCTCTTGACGTCAGATAATGGTAGAGTTGTTCGACGAACGTCTCGAAGGGCGACTCGTAGAACGACCACCAGAAGACGCCATCCAATTCGGCCTGCTTGTCCAGCACTTCTTCGTGGAGCCACACCCAGGTCAGGGCGGTTTTGCCCATGCCGCCGATGGCCTCCAGCACGAACATTGGCTCCTTGGCGTTGTACAGCCAGTTTGAGAGCATCGACTTTTCGGCCTGTCGCCCCGTGAAATGCTCGGGCAGGGGATACGGGTGCGCGATGTACGGCGTCGGCGCCACCGGAATCAGTCTCCCGCCGGCCTCGATGTGCTTCTTGTCCTCCTCCGTCCCCAGCTTCTCCACGAGGAGCTTGCCCAACGACGTGGAGAGTTTGCTTTCGAAGTCGGACACTGCGCCGAAGGACGCACCCGTCGTTTGCTCTTTCACCACCTTCATGAACGCGTCGAGCCTGTCCTTCTTGTCGAACTCGCAGAAACTGGGCTTCCAGGCGAACTCCGGGTCCACGATGAAGCACAGGCAATCCTTGCCCTCGGTTCGAGCCAGGTCATATTCCTGCTGCGTGATGGATTTGGGCTGTCCTTCGGGGACAAAGCCAAATCGATGGGCGTAGATTCCCACGAAGACGTCGCACTGTCTCACTTCCTTCTCGCAGACCTTGGCTGGCTCCTGCGGCTGAGCCAGGAAGAGTTCCATCGCCAGCGGCAAGCACTTGTAGCGCTCCACCACCTCAATGGCACGCTGGCGGTAGTCCTTGAGATCGACATAGGTCGAGGAGATGAATACTCTCAGCGGCTGTTGCTTTCTGTCCGACATGGAAGAGACATCGCCTCCAAAACCCGCTCTTGTTCTCCGGCCACCATGGTCCCGGTCGCCCAACCTTCAGCCTCAGTACATGCGCATGATATCGGGATTGGGGCTCGGGGTCAAGGACGAATCTTGTGTTCCACCCCCGCGGGGTGTACGACAGGATTGTGACAGATTCGGTGTCTGGTTGATGGGTGGCACGCCAACTTGTTGGATGCGTCCCGAATCCTTGAGATTCCGTTGTTGCCGACAGATCGGCCCATCCTCGGCAGGTCTCCGTAGGGTGGGCTGTGCCCACCATTCGTCGTCCCGCCGATCCCTGGGGAATTGGTGGGCACAGCCCACCCTACGCGACCGCCCTCGCGCAGGGGAGGCTGTGACAGCAGCGCTACGGTGGTCGGGATATCTTCCGTGGCGGAGGCGGTCATGTCCCTCTCTTGCGGACCGGGATGCGCAGGATGGTCTTGAGCTTCTCCGGCGTGATCCGGCGCGGATCGGAGAGATAGATCTCGTGATGCCGTCCGTGGAAGGTCAAGCCCTGCTGCTCGGCGAACGCGTTCATGATGCTGATCGAGCGGCCCTCCTCTGCATACGGGCCGACGTGCAGCATCTGGACGCACAGGCCCTCGGCGATGGATTCGAGCTTCACTTGATCGGCGCCAGGGGCCTTGCCTTTCTCGATGAGCTTTCGGGCGGCATCGTCGAGTTCCTTCTGCGCGACGAAGGCCGGAGTGCGGATCATCAGCCGCCAGTTCCACTGCTCCTTCGGAGCATTCACAAAGTCGCAGCTCTCGCCATCGAGCCACCACTGGGCTTCGAGCTTGCTGACCACGTAGTCCTGCTGCCCGGCAAACTTGCGGGTCATCTTGATGGTGAACGCCGCGCCGTAGAGGGCGCCGATCTTCTCCGTGAACTCCGGCCCGCCCGGGGCGCCTCGTCCGCTGACGGTTAGATACGTTACCTCATCCATCGTCACGAGGACGGGTTTCTTCGGGGTGACGTATTGGTCCTTGTGCTGCTTATACAAGTCGATCTTATCTGTCGATGTCATGGTTCAACTCCTTGGAAGAAGTTTCAAGTTTGAAGTTTAAGGTTTCAAGCATGTCATTGTGAGGAGCGCAGCGAGCCTGCCCCCGCGCAAGCGGGGGAAGCAATCTCAGGGCCTGCGGTGTAAGATTGCTTCGCTTCGCTCGCAATGACATCCTTCTCACTTCCCACTTCAGACTCACCCTCTTAGATCGCCGGCGCCAGCGGTGCGTAAATGTCGGTGATCAAATCTTCGAGGTCGGTAGACTCGGGGGCGTTCAGATAGAACTCCAGCGACGGTTCCGAACGCAGCTCGCGTCCGCTGCGCGGCAGCCATTGGCCCAGCAGCGTCGCATAGGTCTGCCCCAGCAGACTGTAGGGGCCGACGTGGGTCGTGACCGCATATTCACCGCCACCGATGGTCTGGACCCCGACATCATCCTGGGCCTCGAAGTCGTTGTCCACCGTGACACACGCCTCGTAACGGAGCTTCTCCGGGGCTGTGACCTCCGGGTCATCATAGCAGATGCCGATGAACTTTGTTCCCGGTCCGAGCAGGCCGTCTTTACCCAACCGTGTGCACAGCCGTTCCCAGGCGGTTTCCACCTCGTGGTAGGGGCCGACATGCCGGACAAACGCTACGCGCATGGGTTCCACTTGCTCAATTCGGACTTTCATAGTTTCACCTCCCGCAGGTAATTGCAGGTCGTTCGTGGAGCCGCCGTCCTGGTAGTGCACGCCAGGACTGAGTACGAGGGCGACGCTGTTATCCCGCCGGTAGCGCGACGGTGTGCAGCCGCACAGGGTCCGGAACGCTCGGGTGAAGGCTTCATGGGTCTCGTAGCCTGCCTCCAGGGCGATCTCGATAATGGCCCAGTCCGTGCGTTTCAGGCGCGTGGCCGCCCGCTCCAGCCGCAGCCGCCGGATGTGCTCGTGCAGCGATTCGCCGACCATGCCGCGAAAGATGCGGTGGAAGTGGTACGGCGAAAAATGGGCGACCCGCGCGTACTCTTCCAGCGACAGCTCCTCGTCCAGGTTCTTCTGAATAAAGACCAGGACGGCCAGGATTCGTTTTGTGTACTCTTGTTGTGGCGATTTCTTCATGGGCCCACACCGGTCTATAGGAAATCATGATTCCGGGGTGATTATACGCTGTGACGAAGGGCCTGCTTGACTATTCTTGCCAATTCCACGTTTCTTCCTGGCGTGAGAAGGCACGGAAGAAAAGAGGAAAATCCCCCTCGAAATTACGCATTTGTAGCATTGGTGTGCTTGCGCTGCCCCAGATAGTCTCGGCCACGTGCGAACAAACCGGATTCGGGAGCACAACGCCAAGAAGGAGGTGCAGCATGGTCGGGAAGCGTTTCGTGTTTCGCCTTTCTCTCTGTACCATTCTCTCGTTGACCTGTTCGGCGCAGGCCGGATCATCCGCATCCTCGGCGGCGCAGGAGGGAACGCGGCCCCGTGCGGCGGTCCAGCCACAGGGTGCTACGCAGGTTCCGACGCTTACCGGGCCGGGAGTGTCCGGTGCGCAGGCCAACGCGCCGGCGTGGCGGCAGGGAGAGTTGGACGGTCTGTTGCAGCGGTCGTCCCTCGTTCTCTGGGGAAGCGTGGACCAGGCGGACTCCTACTGGCGGGAAAATGCACGCGGCCGCCACATCTATACCCGTGTCTCGATCTGGCCGAAGGGATGGGCCCTGGGAGCTTTGGCCGAAGCGCCGGTGGTGTTCGAGGTGATGGGCGGGACCGTCGCAGGGATGACCGAGTCGGTCAGCAACGTGCCGGACTTTCACGCGGGAGCAGAGGTGATTGTGTTCTTGACCGGCCGTCCCTACCGGTTACTCGGGGGCCGGGGCGCCAAACTGGAGGTCTCTGAGGGCAAGGTCTATTGGGGGGCGGAGCTGCCGGCGGAGGTGTTCTTGGAAGGAGTGAGATTGCGGGCGGCCGGCCAATCGGCCGAGGCGTTGTGGGAACGGGAGAGCCGCGGCCTCCAAGTGGCGGTCGCCGGACCGGTCATTACGAGCATCACGCCGGAGAAGGCGTCCGCCGGCACGCGAACCCCGGTCGTGATCAGCGGCAGCGGCTTTGGGACGACCCAGGGAACGAGCGCGGTAGAATTCTTCTACTGTTCCGGCAAGGCCAAGTTGGCGGCGCCGATTGTCTCGTGGTCCGATACGCGCCTTGTTTGTAGTGTCCCCGTCGGCCCTATAGAGGGCGACCAGGTTTCGGCAGGAAGTGGCCCCGTGACGGTTCGGACGAGCGGCGGCACCAGCAACGGCGTCCTGTTTCGCGTGACGTTCGGCTACGGACAAAAGAAGTGGCCCGGCGCGCAGCCGACGGTTCAGTACTATGTCAACGAGAATGCCTGGGACTGTTCCGGCGAGGCGGCCGCGATCCAACGCGCGATGAGTTCCTGGAATGCGGTGGGGGCCAAGCTGGCGTTTCAGTATATGGGGAGCCACACGAACACGATTGCCACCCAGAATTTCCGGAATGAGTTATTGTGGGGCAGCGAGGAGGATGTGGCCGTGACGCACACGTGGTCGTACGTGAGCAGCGGGGACATTGTCGAATGTGACACGGTATTCAGCGACAGCCGCTCCTGGAGCACAAGCTCCAGCGCGGGCGGGAACGAGTGGGACGTGGAATCGATCGCCCTTCATGAAACGGGCCACTGGCTCATGCTGGAGGACCTCTACGGGGATGCCGGCGACGGCACCTACGATGAGGACAAGGTGATGTACGGGTATGGGAGCACCGGACAAATCCTGCGAACGCTCCACGCGGGTGACCAGGCCGGCCTATGGTGGATCTACCCACCGGGTGAGCAACTGACCGGATCTTCTCAATCCGGGAATATCTCGCCCACGGGCGACGCAGACTGGTGGTACTTCACGGTGTTGTCCTCGGCGACCTATACGGTTGAGACGTCGCCAGGAACACTGACGGATACGATCATGGCCTTGTACGGTCCGAACGATCAGGCGACTCTCCTCGGCGAAAACGATGATAAAGAGCTGGGCAACGGCGCTTCCAAAATCATGCGCACGCTGTCGGCCGGAACGTACTACGTGAAGGTGCGTGCGTATGCCGACAACAGTACGGGCACCTACACGATCCGCCTCACTTCGGATCAGACCGACCTGGTGGGCACCTGGACGGTGACATACAACTGGAACAACGCCGGCAGCGGTAGTCCCTTTCTCATTACTTTCAACCCCGACGGCACTTTCACACGCGAGGGTGCAACGGCGGGAACTTGGACGCAGTCAGGCAATTCTGTCTCCTGGACTTACACGAACGGTGCTTATTATACCGGGACTCTGAGCTCGGCAACGTCGATGTCCGGGACCATGCTCGCCGCGAGCGGCATGTCGGGAACCTGGTATGCCGCCAGGCAGTAAATGAGACTCCCGGGGGCGGCTGGAGCCCCTTGTACGATGCCGGGGAGCCGACGGGACAACCACTCTCCGGACTGTTGGGTGTCCGGCAGAGCGTCACGGCATATCTGGGGTCGAGCCGGGCCGCGGCCAGACGGTTATCCGGAGTCAAGCTCCTCTCCGCGTGCGGCTGTGTCCGCGTGCGCGGGTTGTCATTTTGCCATCGGCCTGGCGTTGAAACCTGAGAATCTATACCAGCGACTCCTCGAAGCCTGCGATCCGAGGCGGCTTCTTGCCGTTAGTGAAGACGACCTGGTGGCCTTCCTCTTGCAGCTTCCGCGCCTGGGACTCGACGCCGCCGGGGAACTTCGGGTTCAGACTGCCATCGTCCTTGACCACGCGCCAGTAGGGCGTGATCGATTCTTGGCCGGCTTGACGGTCCTCCTCGGCGGCCTCGGAACAGATGCGCAGAAAGATACCGGTGGTGAGAGGGCAAGTGGAATCGGCCCCGAACGGCTGCGCGAGCCGCGGTCGGATTTGACCGACCGTGATGAGCTTTCGTCCGGGGACGGTGCGCACCAGTTCATCGACCATGATCGGCGTCGGCACGAGCACCCGCCGGCCGCCCATGGTCTTGACCCACTTGTCCGGCACGTCCACCACCTTCGGCAGTCCCGCCACCGGGTTTTCCAACTTTTCGTGCCAGCTTTTGCGTGCTCTTGCCATTGCCGGAACCTCTCCAGTCCCATGTCGGGGATCCGGGGGACTCTGTCCGCGGAGCCGGGCATTTCCTGACTCCGCCACACGCCCAGATAGGGTAACGGCGGAAACACGCGCGGGGCCACAAAAAAATTACGAAATTGTGGTTGACGCCAAAGAGCGTCGGCTCTATACTTGTATTAGTTCTAATAGTACAAGTGATCTGGTGACGCATGCAGTTTCGCATTGACAACGCCTCGGATCGGGCCGTGTACCTGCAGATCATCGACCAGGTGAAGCGCGACATCGCGCTGGGCCGGCTGGCGCGGGAGGAGCGGCTGCCGACCGTGCGCCAGCTTTCGCAGCAGCTCACGATCAATCCCAACACGATTGCCAAGGCCTACCGCCAGCTCGAGCAGGAGGGGATCATCGTCACCCGGGCGGGCGCCGGGGCCTTCATCGCGAATCTCGACAGCATGCTGAGCAGAACGGTCCGGCGCAAGCTCATCTGCGACGAACTGGAGCGGATCGTCGTCGAAGCCTTCCACATGCAGATCGACAAGGAGACGATGACGGAGTGGTTCAATACGATCCTCGAGAAATTCAACCTGACGTCGGGGAAGGAATGAATGGTGCGCGGAACCAGCGAGGGCGACCATGAACAGCAGTGAGAACGAGACAGTCCCGGTCATCGAGTGCCGGGAGGTCACCAAGGTGTACCAGGGCATGAAGGCCGGTCGCCGGGCCTCCGTCTGCGCCTTGGACAAGGTCTCCCTGCGGGTGGGCCGCGGGACCATCATCGGCCTGATCGGGCCGAACGGGGCGGGCAAGACCACGTTTCTGAGCCTGATCGCGGGACTGATCTTCCCGACGCAGGGCTTCCTCCGTGTCTGCGGCCATCCCGCCCGCTCGCTGGAGGCCCGGCGCAGTCTCGGCTATATCCCTGAGTCGCCTGTCTTCCTGTCGCGTTACTCGGCCCGCGGGGTCCTGGAGTATCACGCCGCACTGCACGGCCTGTCCCGGCAGGCCATCGCGGCGGAGACGGACCGGCTGCTGACCCAACTGCGGCTGGAAGAGTATGCCGACCGTGCCGTAGGGGGGTTCTCCCTGGGCATGAGGCAACGTCTCGCGTTGGCGGTTGCCTTGCTCGACCATCCGCGCTTGCTGCTGCTGGATGAGCCGAGCAATGGGCTGGACCCGATCGGCGTCATCGAGTTGCGGCGCGTGCTGCTGAATGTTCAACAAGCGGGAGCCACGATCGTCATCAGTTCGCACCGCTTGGGCGAGTTGGAGAAGCTGACCTCGGACTATGTCTTTCTGCACCAGGGCCGGATCGTCGAGTTCGGCGGCGAGGTTCCGGCCGGTCAGATGGGGCGTCTGCACATCGAGTTTCTGCCCGGCAGCCCCCTCCTCGCAGAGGAGACGCTGACGCCGTACCGGCCGTTGGAGAGGTCGGAGGCCGGATGGGTGGTCGGCGTGGCCGGGGTTCAGGATGTTCCTCAGGTCGTCAGCTCACTGGTCCGGGCCGGCGCGCAGATCACGAGCGTGGCTCTGGAAACCCCGGACATCGAACAGACCTTCGTCCGTCTCTACCAGGAAAGGGATGGCTTATGAAGGCCCGGGTCCTCATGGCGGAGACGTTTTTGCGCAAGCGAGCGATTCTCCTCATGCATCTGGCCTGGCTCGGGGCCTATGCCCCGCTTTTCCTGATCCCCTTCCGGCCCGGGACGTGGCAGTGGGGAGGCTTCCTGTTTGGCTGGAGCGGCTGCTTGCTGCCCCTGGCGCTCAGTGCCGGTATCTTCGGCAACGACATCGCCTCGGGACGAATTCGTCTGTTGGTGACGGAGCCAGTCCGGTTGTGGGAGCTTTACCTCTATCGTCTGCTGGGATTGTCTTTGCAGGCGGCGGTGCACGTGTGGACCGCCGGCGTGCTGATTCTGCTGCTGCATCGGTTCACCGGCCGGGGCAACATCAATCATTTTGCTGTGTGGCTGCTGGTCTCGTGGCTGATCTTCAACGCGTGGGCCGCGCTATCCACGTCCGTCTCTGTGGTGGTCCACCGCGAGCACAACTCGATGCTGGTGATCCTTGCGACCATCGCGGTTCTCTCTCCGCTCTACATGCTGCTGCTGTTCTTCCAGGATAGCCTGGGCACCAAGATCTATGTGGGAGTCCTGCGCTATGCGGGCCCGCCGGTGGAATTGCTGGTGCGGCTGGGGCAGGGCAGATGCCGGTTACCGGCAGGCATCGGCAGTGTCGCATACAGCCTGCTGCTGACGGTTTTCTACAGCGTAATCGGCGTCATGCTGCTCCGCCGGCGGGAGTTCACAGCGGCAGGGGATTGACAGGACCAGGCATGAGAGGATCAGTTATGATGGAGATTCCGAGTTCGATCGAGAATCCAGTCTGTGCCGGGAAAGGACATCGGCCGTGAAAGCGTACGAACTGATCATGGAGACGTTCCGGCGGCGGGCGAGCGTTCGCCTTGTGCACCTGAGCTGGTTCGGCACGTACGCGGCGATCTTCCTGATTCCGATGCCGCCGGAAGCGTGGCGCTGGGGAACGTTCCTGTTCGGCTGGAGCGGCTGCCTGCTGCCTCTGCTGCTCAGCGACGGGATCTTCGGCGACGATATCGCGTCCGGGCGGATCCGTGTGCTGGTGACGGAGCCGATCCGCCCCTGGGAACTCTACCTCTACCGCTTTCTGGGACTATCGTTGCAGGCGGCGGTCCACATCTGGCTGGCCGGCGCCTTGATTCTCCTGCTGCAGCGGCTCACGGGCCGCGGCAGCGTCGATCGCTTCGTGGTCTGGATGCTCGCCTCCTGGCTGCTCTTCAACGTGTGGACCGCCTTGTCCACCTCGCTATCCGTCGTGGTCCGACGCTCGCACAACTCGATGTTTCTGTTCATCATCACGGCGGGGGTCTTCCTGGTGGTCAGTTTTTTGATGGCCTTCTTTCCCGAGAACCCCGGAACGAAGGCCTATCTGGCTGCCCTGCGTTACACGTGTCCGCCGGTAGAGCTGCTGGCGAAGATGGGGATCGGCAAATGCAGCCTGGCGGCAAGTGCCGCGAGCGTCGCTCACAGTCTGATGTTGACTGTTCTCTATGGAGCGGCCGGGATTGTTTTGCTGGGCCGGCGGGAATTCAAGTTTATCGCCGATTGATGGAGCCGTACGCTTATGAATGACTATCCGATTGTTGTGGAGGACCTGGTCAAGTATTACGAGGGCCGGTGCATCCTCGATGGGGTCAGCCTGCGTGTGCCGCGTGGCTGCATTTACGGGCTGCTCGGGCGCAACGGCTCCGGCAAGACCACGATCATCCGCATCCTGCTGGGCCTGGAGCCGCCGACGCGCGGCCGCACCATCGTGCTGGGGCAGGACTCCGCACGGCTCTCCGCGCCGACGCACGGTCGCATCGGGTATGTCGCGGAGGGACATCATCTGATCCAGAGTTACCGGGTCCGGCGGCTCATCGGCCTGTGCCGGGGACTGTCCCTGCACTGGAACGAGGAATTCTTCGGCCGTCTGATGGAGACCTTCCGTCTGCCGCTGGATCGCAAGGTCAAGGATCTCTCCACCGGCATGCGGGCCCAGCTTAACCTGGCCCTGGCGATGGCCATCGACCCGGAGCTGCTCATCCTCGACGATCCCACGCTCGGCCTCGACACGATCGCCCGCCGGCAGTTCCTGGAACTGGCCATCGACGTGATCCAACGGCAGGGCCGGACGATTCTCTTCAGCTCGCACATCCTGGGCGATGTCGAGCGGATCGCCGACCGTATCGGCGTCCTCGTGGCGGGCAAGCTCGTCGTGGACTGCACGCTCGAAGAGCTCAAAAGCCGTATCAAGAAGCTCCGGGTCATCTTCCCCGACCAGGCCCCCGAGGACCTGTATGTCACGGAGATCGTCAACCAGCAGAAGCAGGGCCGTGAGATGGTCCTGACGGTGGCTAACTGGAACCGGCAGAAGCAGGCCATCCTGGAGACCTTCCATCCTGAAAGCTGCACGGAGGTACCGATGACGCTGGAGGATATCTTCATCGAATGTACTCGGCCGGCGTCGGCCGCCGTGCCGCAGGAAAGCGAGGTGTAATATGCTAAGTCTCATCGCCCGCGAGATTCGCGATAACATCGTGTCGGTGGCACTGCCGTGCCTGGTCAGTGCCCTCGGCATCACCCTGGCCATCATCTTTGCTTTGTCCCGGGTCAGGGGAGGCGTTTTCCCGCCTACCATCCTGTTTACACCGGTTCTGTTATTGGCCTTATGCGGTTTGGGTGCGTCGCAGGCGTATGGGGACCGGGCGAACCGGATTTCCTCCTTGCTCGCCACGCTGGGCGTCACGCGGAATCGCATCTTTGCCGCCCGCGTTCTCGCCGGCCTGCTGACCGTCCTGGTCTCCCTGGTCCCGCTGGCGGTCACCACCATCCTCCTGCTTTGGATGTTCGCGCCGCCCCTGGAATTCTATGGGCGCATGGTGGTGGCGATCTCCCTGACGGTCCTTCTGGTGGCGGTCGCCTGTTACTGCGCCGGTCTGCTGGTAGGGTGGACGACGAGCAAGGCCTGGCTGGTGGCGGGCAGTGTACTATCACTGATGGCTCTCGTGTCCCTCGTCGTGATCAAAGGGTTCGGTCCCGGTGCCATGGCGATTCTGCTGCTGTTCATCGGGGCGACCCTCTGGTATGCCTGGCACACGTTCACGTCGGCCTCGCTGTAAGGTATGGGCTATGAATAGTCAAAGACGCGCTGCTGTCAACGTTCTGGCCACGGGTGCGATCGTGGTCCTTCTGCTGTCCCTGGGTCTGTTCTGGGCACGCTGGTTCTGCGCCGCGCAGCGGGGGGACCTGTTGCCGGAGGCCGAGCGCAAAGCGGAGGTCCCGCTTCCTCTTTCCTTGTCCTCGCCGCGGGCCGGCGAAGATCCGAATGGGCGCTTCCCTCGGTACCTCGCCGCCGAGATGACCCCCGGCCCTGCGCCCGTCACATGCCTGCTCGGTCTGGGGGCTGTGCAGTACGTAGAGCAGCATCTGCCCGGGGGAGCCGGCTCCGATATCTACCGGTGGAATTCGCCGCCGGATGGGATCTCGGTATACTACGACCGGTCTCTGGGTCTGATCGTGTACCAGGGCCTGGAGAGCCGGCCGAGTGCGGATGGAACGCCGGCCTGGCGATGGTTCACCTGCTATGCAGGTCCCGAAGGAATCGGGGAAAAGCCGGAGGAGAAGCTGGGCCGATTCAGCTCCCCGGTAGCCGATCGATCCATGCTCCATCCGCAGATTATTTATGATCCGGTCCTGAGAAGGTTCTTCGCGATCGAGTGGTCCGAGCGGAAGCTGCGCCAGGGGCCTCAATTGCTGCCCAACGACACGCACGAGCCGGTCCAGATTCGCACGCTCCAGCGGTTGCCTGTGTCCCTTGACCTGGTGCCCCGCGCGGCGTCCCGGGAGACCCAGGGGGACAAGTCCGTCCTCCTGGGAGCGTTCTTCTCGACGGACGATCGTCTGTTGGTCCTCGACAGGTCCGGCCGGATCGATCTGCTGGATTCCCAAACGCTCACCTTTGTCGGGATGGCGGGCCGGCTGGGCAGCCCGGCGCCGCTTTTCGGTTTCCCGCGCCCGACGCGTCCGGAAGATGTGATTTCCTACACGGTTTCCCCCATCGGCATTTCCCGCGGCACGGCCGGCCAGGGCCGCACCTATGCCGGATGTGCGGTCGCCACCATCTCACGCGAGGGGACGGGCCTGCGCCTGGATGTCTATGACGCCAACGGCCAATCGGTCGGGGGCGACGACATGGGCTTTCGGCCGTATGTCGAGACGGCGGACGGTAAGATCACGCGCGGCCAGTCCATCCCGTCGACCCAAGCGGTGTACTCCTATCTGCCCGGTGCCCAGGTCCTGACCCTCGCCAAGTTCACGTTCGAGAACCTGCACCCGCCGGTTTTCCTGTTGGCGTCCTATCTGGCCGGGCCGCACCTGGCTGCCACCGCCGGCTATCGTTCGCTGTTCCTGCTGCCCGACTCCTTTGTAGCGATGAGCGCCAGGGACACGCACGCGGGCCTCGTCGGGCGGGTGTCACGTGCCTTCCTGCTGGCGACTCCGGCGTTGCTTCTGTCACTGCTGCTGGCCTGGCGGGTGACTCGCGATGGCGGCCGGCTGGGATTGTCGAAGAATACGCGTGCGGCCTGGTTCGCCGGAACCATAGTGTTCGGGCTGCCGGCGTACCTCACCTATCGCTTGACGCGACCCCGGGCCACGCTGGTCACCTGTACCAACTGCGGCGTGGGCCGCCGGCCGGACCGGGAGCGATGCCATCGGTGCGGCAGCCCGTGGGTCGTGCCCGAACTGGTGCCGCCGGCGTGGCGGGTGCTGGGCGCGCCGGAGGAAGCGGAGGATAGCTCCTCGTCCGAGCTACGTCAGGCAAACTCGTCGGCCCAATAAGACCAGCCGGAGTCCGGTTTTCTGTTACTCTCACCGAGGCGGCGGCCTTATATGGGCGAGGACGGTTCCGATGAGCGACGATAGCGGATACATCCAGTTTCTCGCCGAGGCCCGATCGGGCGGCCAAGCCGGGATGGGCCGGCTGGCCGTGCTGGTCTGGGAGCGTCTGTTTCCCTTTGTCCTGCGGATGATGCGAAACCGGGATGTGACGGAGGACATCCTCCAGGAGACGCTCCTGACCATGCTCCGCCGGCTCAACTCCCTGCGGGATGGCCGGCGGTTCTGGCCCTGGATTTACCGCATTGCCTGGAGCAAAATCCAGGACCGGTTGCGGGACCGGCACCGCCGCCGTCTCCAGGCAACCGCTCTGCGTTGTCGAACCGGTGCCGAAGCCCTTTCGGTCGGCCCCAACGATCCGCTGGAGGCCCAGGTCCGCGCGGAGACGCTGCAACGGATCGCCGTGGCCATGGCCCGGCTGAACCACCGGCAGCGAGACATCCTGCAGCTTCGTTGCTACGACGATCTGCCCTACACCGAGATCGCGGCCCGGACGCGCACCAGCCCCGAGATGGCCCGCATCCGTTTCCATCGCGCGAAGGAGACTCTGAAGGCTCAGCTTGCCTGCTGCCCATAACTTCACTTCTTCACGATGCCGCCGAGGCCGCCGGAGATCAGGGTGGCGATGTTGGTCAAGACCCGCGGCAGGGCCAGGCCCCCACGGCAGACCAGGTACTTCGGACGCCATTCCGGGCCGAATTTCTCTTTATATTGCCGCAGGCCCTGGAAGTTGTAGAAGTGCTCACCGTACCGGAAGATCAAGGCCCCGGCCTTGGACCAGAGGGGGGCCAGGGCGCGGTTCTCCAGGCCCGACAGCGGGGCCATGCCGAGGTTGAACCATTGATAGCCTTCCTGCCGGCCCCAGAGCATCAGCTCGACAAACAGATAGTCCATGAGCCCTTCCGGGCCACCCGGAAGGTATCGCATCAGGTCGAGGGAAAGCTCCTCTTTGCCGGCGCCGGGCCAGAGGTTGGCAAAGGCGGCGATCCCCGCGGCGCTGTCCACGACCGCGACGGGGTTTTGGGCGATATACGCGGGGTCGAAGAAGCCCAGCGAGAATCCCTTTTCCCGCGTGTTCTTCTCTCGCAGCCAGGCGTCCGAGACATGCTTTAGCTCGTTCAGCAGGCCCGGGACCTGCTCGGCGGGCACGATCCGGAACGTGTAGCTCTCGCGGGCGAGCTTGTTGTGGGAGTGCCGCAGACCTCTCCTGGCGTTGCCTTCGAGCGAGAAGGAGGCCAGCGGCACCCGCGCCTCTTCTCCGAGCTTCAGGAACGTCATGCCCAGATTCGTGTACAGGTCGAGGGATTGTCCGTCGATCTGGTAGAACGCCGGCTGCCCATGGTAGCGGTCGCACAACTCGACGAATTTCCAGATCACATCCTCCCAGGAGTCCCGCTGTCCGACCGGATCGCCCAGCGCGACCCAACTGCGGTTCTCGACGCCGTACATGAGAAACGCCCGAGAATCGTCGCTCAGGACGAAATGCTTGTCGCCCAGGAGGGCCAGGTTCGCGTAGGTTCTGGGTGAGGCTCTGACGATCTCGCGGACCTGCGTCGCCGTGTCGATGTGCAGGGACTCCGGCTGCGGCCGGGCCGGCACGAGGAGCCGGGCCACCGCGTAGAGGAAGATCAACGCCATCGCTCCCGCCGTCCCGCGCAGGAAGCGCGGCGCATCGCCCCGGAACGTGAACCGCCACCACAACTCGTGCGAGTAGTCCACGTGCTTGTACGCGAACAGGCCCAGCCACACGGAGCACAGCAGGACGATGACGATCAGCATCACCCACCCGGGGCTGAAGCGCTGGGCGGTCAGGGAGGCCTTGCGGTAGAACTCGCTCCGGCAGGGCAGCAGGGCCGCCAGCATGACGGCCAGGATGATCGCCTCTTCGTAGTCCAGCCCCTTGAGCAGCGAGAACAGGATGCCGAAAGCGAGCATGAGAATCGTGAGGTGGTAAGCGCCGTCCAGACGTCGTTGCAGGCCGCGTGCGAGGATCAGCAGGGTGGCGCCCGTCAGGCTGCCGAGGAAATGAGATAGCTCGATCGCCGGCAGCGGCAGCAGGTCGCGCAGGAGCCTCGCTCGCTCTCCTACCAACGGCAAAGCCCCGGAGAACAGGAGGATGGACCCCGCCACGAAGACGGCCAGCGCGAAGACCTGCGGGGCAATGGCCGAACCCCACTTACCGAGGTGGAGGCCCACACGCCGGACCAGGGCCATGCGCGGCAGGACTTCATGAATGGCCAGCATCAGTGCGCCCACCATCAGGGGCAGGACGTAGTAGATCAGCCGATAGAGCAGCAGAGCGGCGGTCAGGGCCATGCGGTCGCCGCCATCTCCGAGCGAGAACAGCACGACCGTCTCAAAGACGCCCAGGCCGCCGGGAACGTGGCTGACCATCCCGAGCCCCTGGCCAAGCATGAAAATGCCGAGAAAGCGAGGGTAGGTAACGTGCATCTGATCCGGCAGCAGCACGCACAGGACGGCGGCCGCCAGGAGCCAGTCGGTCGCGGTGACCGCGATCTGGCCAAGGGAAAGGGCCGGCGAAGGGACCCGCACCTGCCAGCCGCCCAGGGTGATAGGCTGCCGCCGCAGCATGACGGTGAGCAGGTAAACACCGACAAGGGCCAGACAGATGGCACCGAGAACCGAGACGGATTCGATCGGCAGGTGGAGCTTCTGGGGCAGATGCACATACTGCGGCCCCAGCACCAACGCGCTGCCGGCGACCAGGAAGAACCCCAGCCAGACTGTCATGCCGCAAAAGACGACCAGTTCGGCAATCGCGCCGGGGGAAACCCCCAGGGCCGTGTAGATCCGGTAGCGGGCGGCGCCGCCCCCGACCACCGTGGCGCTGTTGCTGAAGGCGTACCCGACAAATGAGGCGAAGGCCAGTTGGCGATAGGGCAGTGGATGGCGGGCGTACCGCAGGGCCAGAGCGTCGTTGGCGGTTAGGACGAGGTAGTTGAGGATGGTGAGCAGCACGGCGTTGAAGATATCGCCGTAGCCCACCTGCCCGAATTGGTAGACGATATCGCGGTAATGATAGCCCCGCAGCTCATGGTGAATGAGGCCGATGGCCAGGACGAACAGGCAAACGCTGATCGCCGGACCGATAGTCTGGAAGAGCTTCCGCTTCATGGTCTCCATTCACCAGGTTTCACAACCGATACGTTACACGATGCGACCCATTCTATCTCTATTCTCGGCTGAATATAGTCTATTTGTACGCGGCCGGAGGGCTCGTTGTGCCCTCCTACGACCGAAGATGGCGAACCGGCGCGCCTGGACGCGCCCGGACCCGCATGCTACATTCGCTGCCGTCATTTCGGAGATGACCGGAAATGCGGACCCTGCGAGTACTGGCAATCCTGACCAAGCGGCAGATGATCGATGACGCGGCATACCTGGTGCCGGCGGCGGTCTTCTCGTTGGTGTTCGTTCCCGCGGTCGTCGTTGCCGTCCTTACCGATGATCTTACAGTCCCTCCCTTGCACACTATCGCGGTCTTCACAGCACTACCAATCCTTCTCTGGCTTGGCTCTTGTGCTTTAGGAATTGCCCAGACGCGTGCAAATCGGGTCAACGGGGTCTCTGAGTTGGTGTCTACCCTGGCGGTTGCACCTTACCAAGTCTTCTGTGCTCGCATTGCAGTTGGCGTTGCTCTCGTTTTCATTGCGTTGGCCCCGCTGATGGGCACGTGCACCATTCTCTGGCAGATCGTGGGGCCTCCCGCACGGCTGGTTCGTGATTGGAAAGCGGATGTCTTCTCCGGCATGCTTCTGGTGGCACTGACCTCCTATGGCCTGGGGCTCTCTACGCGAGCCCGTATCAGCCCCACCCTCGCCCGCGTCCACTTGCACCGTGCCAAGGAATCCGTGAAAAAGCGCCGCGCTTGCAGGGTGTAGGGTGCGCTGTGCACACCGATTCCAGGTTCTCGCCTTTTCGTTTGAAGGGTCCCCCGTCACAAGGTAGACTGAAATCATGGTTGAAGCACACGTCTTGCCATGTAGAAGATACGAGGCTGCAAGGGAAGGGGGTCGTTATGACCGAGAGAAGTGTAGAGCAGAAGCGTGAGAGTTGGACCGTTCGATTCGCGGCCGCCGTCGCATTGGCCGCTATCGGTGTAGGGTGGCGCGGATTCTCCTTGCCGCAATGCGCTCCGGCCGGAGCATCACAAGGAGGGCCACCGAAGGCGCAGCGTCTGCCCGATGATTTGGCCGGCGTTTCGGACGCGAAGTATGCGTCTCTGGGAGGTTTGGCGGCCGGTAGCCAGGACGCGCAGGAGCGGCAGCGTCAGGCGGTGCAGCAGCTTGGATTGCCTCTGGAAGTCTGCACGCAAAAGACGGGGATCGTTTTTCGACTGGTTCCGGCCGGGAGCTTCACGATGGGCAGTCCTTTGGACGAAGCGCAGCGGGGCGATGATGAAACGCAGCATCAGGTGACGTTGACCAAGGCGTTCTACTGTGGCAAGTTCGAGGTGACGCAGGGCCAGTGGCAGCAGGTGATGGGGACCAACCCCTCGTCCTTCAAGAATGCGTCCCCCCGATACCCGGTGGAGAACGTCAGTTGGGATGATTGCCAGGCGTTCGTGAAGAAGCTGTGCCAGACGGAGGAGGTTCCGGAAGGGACGTATCGGTTGTTGACGGAGGCCGAGTGGGAGTATGCGTGCCGCGCAGGGACCACGACGGCGTTCTGCTATGGGAACGATCTGGATTCGAGCAGGGCGAACTTCGATGGGAATTATCCCTACGGCGGGAGCCGCCGGGGGCAGGCCCGTGGAACGACGGTGGCAGTGGGGAGTTTTGGGCCGAATGCCTGGGGTTTGTATGATATGCACGGGAACGTGCAGGAATGTTGTCAGGACTGGTACGGCGGCTATGCAGGCGGCGCGGTCACGGACCCGCTTGGCCCGGCTTCGGGCGACCAGCGCGTCCGCCGGGGCGGCAGTTGGTTCTACTCCGACTGGTTCTGCGTCTGCCGGTCCGCGGCTCGCGTCAGGGGCACGCCCGGCGGCCGCAGCGGCATCGGCGTGGGCCTCCGCCTCGCGAGGACAACGCCGTCCTACCCTTAAAGGGTTTTAGGTCGTGTGCCGGCCCGCGCAGCGAGGCCAGGGGCCGGCCCGGGGGTCCAGGGGGCAGCGCCCCCTGGTTTTC
>Ga0315289_10004972_pt1 | contig 19734 bp, 13 predicted proteins | sample YL17G11_40_MG_FD_203452 | JGI IMG/M metagenome (GOLD analysis project Ga0315289, IMG submission 203452) | Sediment microbial communities from Yellowstone Lake, YNP, Wyoming, USA - YL17G11_40 | ecosystem: Environmental > Aquatic > Freshwater > Lake > Sediment | place: USA: Wyoming | collected...
GACGAACGGTGAGTGTAGCTCAACCTGGTTAGAGCATCGGACTGTGGATCCGATGGTTGGGGGTTCAAATCCCCTCACTCACCCCATCCTATCCACAGTGTCTTCCCTTGTTTCCCTGGGTTTTCTTTGAGTTTCCCTTTTAGCACCGTTAGTCGAAATTAGGCGAGTTTAGGCAAATTTTGTGACACCGGCGTGACACGCGGAGGAGTTTGCGCCCGCAGCCGATGATGCACACCCGAGTTCTACCCACCCATCCCCCCATTTATAGTTAGCGTGCACGATAATCGCTCCAGTCTTATACGATATAGTTTTGGCATATAGTGGGTAAGGAAACGCCCGCGGGTATCCTGCTAGGGCCGCCGGAGAGCTTGATGTGAGCGTCAAGAATGTCGATAGCACCGCGCTGCTCTTGGCCGAGCCGATTCAGCCTCATGTAACAGAATAGTCGAAATTCAATATTGTTCGGGCAAATATCAGCCGCGATGAGCATATGCCTCTATTTTGCTCTAGGAAGCCCGTAGAGCGATTTTGGGACTTTCGGCTTCCCCTGTTACGAAAATTGCCCGTAGGGTAACATGGGTTTATGCCTCTCCCCATATGAAACCACCCGCAGATCGGCGGTCCTGGGGGATCCTGGGCGCCTTCTGGGGCTACCCTCCGCCAAAGCTGAACGCCTGAAGGACTGACTTCAGGTTGCTTTTCACGAAAGATTGACATCGCCGCGCAGCAGGAAGTATATTGCCAGTGTGGGCAAGAGGAGAGATTCATCGGCTAGAGTGGTTATCTGCCGCGCCGCGAAAAAAGCAATTTCCTATCAAGGCAGATTGTAAATAGGCCATTTTGATAAGTAAATAGGGAGGGCTGAGTATGAAACTGAGATCATATTTCTTATTGGGTTTATTAATTATGGTAATTGCTTACTCTTTGGTCTTCCCAAGCCAAGAAAAGATCGTACCTTCGAAAAGACTCCCCGAGAATTCCACTTATTGGCTTTTAGCCATATGGAACTTTGGTTATTCTGTTTCCGTTAGCGGTGACGGTATGACGCTCCTCAGCGGCGCGCCCTCTAGTCAGGTGGACAATAACGGCAGTCAGGGTGTAGCGAAGATTTATATATTATCGGGACAATCGTGGCTTGATCAGGCTACACTCATAGCATCCGATGGTGCATCGAGTGACCGGTTTGGCACTTCCGTCTCTGTGAGTCAAGATGGGAATACAGCCCTGGTCGGCTCGCATAATGCTGATGTTTCCGGAAATATAGATCAGGGTGCGGCGTACGTTTTCACTCGCTCAGGGGGCGAGTGGTCCGAACAGGCTAAACTTATTGCTTCTGACGGCATGACAAGTGATTTTTTTGGCAAATCCGTTTCTGTGAGTTATAATGGGAATATGGCCCTCATCGGTGCGACTCATGGCGACGTTAATGAAAATCTCACCCAGGGTGTAGCGTATGTTTTCGTTCGTTCTGGGAACTCGTGGATTCAGCAGGCTAAGCTAATTGCTATCGACGATGCAATAATTCATCAATTTGGCTACTCCGTCTCTTTAAGTGAGGACGGTGCTACGGCTCTCATCGGTGCGCCCTATGCAGCTGTCTCCTCGAACCAGGCCCAGGGTGCGGCTTATGTCTTCAATCGCACGGGAAATTCGTGGGTTCAGAGCAGCAAGCTCACTGCTTCCGACGGTGCACCTTTTGACACATTTGGAACCTCGGTTTCTTTAAGTGGGGATGGGAGCACGGCCCTGGTCGGTGCCCCATACGCTAGTAGTTATCAAGGCACGGCGTATGTTTTTAGTCGCTCGGAGGACTCATGGACTCAACAAGCAAAACTAATGGCTTCCGATGGTGCGGCAAATCAGGCATTTGGCCACTCAGTTTCTTTGTGCGAGGATGGAAGCAAGGGTATCATCGGTGCACCTAACGCTGAGGCGGCGTATCTCTTCAAGAGATCTGAAGACTCTTGGATTCAAGGGAGAAAGTTCTTAGATCCCGGTGGCACGGCAGGCGATTCCTTAGGTTTCTCACTTTCTTTGGGCAGGTACGGTGATACGGGTTTCATTGGCGCTCCTTGGGCCAATGGTAGCGCTGGATCCATATATGTTTTTTCATTTTTGAAAGAAGACTTAGTCGGCACATGGGACGGCCAGGGGGTCTATTACCGGAACTCGGAAACAGCAAAGTGGATTAAGCTGGCTTCACCTGCAGATATGATTGTCGCAGGCGACCTAGATGGCGACAGCAAAGACGACCTCATCGGGATCTGGCCGGGACAGGGAGGTGTCTTCGTTAAATACTCGAAGACAGGAGCTTGGGCGAAGCTCTCCTCCACGGCAAAGCACATCGCGGCAGGAGATATGAACGGAGACGGCCGCGTGGATTTCCTCGGCACATGGCATGGGCAGGGTGTATTCTACAGGGACTCTTTAAGTAGCGCCTTGGTGAAGATGGCATCGCCTGCGGATCTGATCACGGCCGGAGATCTGGATGGAGATGGGATAGATGATCTGATCGGGATCTGGCCTGCTCAGGGAGGCGTGTGGGTCAAGTATTCAAAGACAGGAGGGTGGTCCAAGCTCTCCTCAACTGCCAAGGATATCGCGGCCGGAGATATGAACGGAGACGGGAGAGATGATTTGCTGGCGACCTGGGATGGGCAGGGGGTCTATTACCGGAACTCGATGAATGGGGCTTGGGTGAAGATGGCAACGCCCGCGGCTCAGGTGACATGCGGGGACTTGGACGCAGACGGTCAAGATGATCTTATCGGGATCTGGCCAACCCAGGGAGGGGTCTGGGTCAAATATTCGGCAACGGACGGCTGGGCCAAGCTCTCCTCGAGTGCAAGAGACATCGCGGCGGGGAAGATGAGAGCCGGGACGGGCGGATCGATGCCGGCTCAGGCCTTGTTCGGCCCCATGGGCGGCTATGCGCAAGGGCCGGAGAGCTTGATTCAGTATCAAGACACATCGAGCGAAGGTCCTGGAGGACTGCACTTTGTTTATCAAACCGAAGAGCTTCTCATCCCCCAGGAGCATGAATCCGAGATGATAAGGATCCCTGGTCCCGGAGAGCCGGGTTTCCGCTGTGTTGAAGAGAAGAATTTATTCCCGCTGGAAAACAAGGAAAGACGGTAAACGGCAAAGGGTTCATCGCTAATAATTATCCTGCCAAAAAGGTCATCGCCGTCATCCGGACCTTCGGGGACCGGCTAAATCTTCATTCGCTCCTCTATTGCCAAGTGACCGAGGGCGGAACGAACCAGGCAATGGTCTTCCATCAGATCCTGCGGTTGGCGGAGATCCTCGCCCGCAAAATGTTGGCGTTTCAAAATTCATTGCCCGGTGACCTCGCACATTTTCAATAGAGGCCAGGCGATGATGTGTGAATACAGCCTCTACGCCAATGCCCATATTCATCAACCACCTCAAGTTGACCTTTATAGCGATGAAGCCTCCGCCCTCGCAGGTGTTTGAGCAGGAAGCCCTACCGGCAGTCGAGGAGGGCGAAGAGCATTTCTTAGCTTTCGTGATTATGGGGAGTGGGAGTCGGTGATCTTTCGGTCTGTCGGATACACACCGGGTATTCTGAAAATCGCAGGATCTATAATGATTACAGTGCGTTATAAGACTTTTGTGGATCTCAGCTTGTCAAACTCGGGTATAAACATCCCTCCGGTTTTGCCCTGACGCTCCGTGACGACTCAAATCTCCAACCTTGCCCCGCACGACTTCCGCTGACAGGCGCATCCAAAAAAAACAGTTAGCCGTCCAAATGCGGCAGACGGTCTTTATATCGATTTCACCTTTTGAAAATATTTTTCGGGCTTTTTTTTAAGCTCTCTTGCGGAACTAAATTTTTCTCTTCAATCCATCGAAAATTGGGCTCTTCAGGGCCTGGGATTCTCATCACATCCACCGTTTCTTTCTCCTGAGGAATCAAGTTCGGTTCTTGCTGAAATAAAAAGTCTGAGCCTCCAGGACCCGCCTTTGAGAGATCTTTGAAATTCATCAGGCTTTCAGGCCCATCGGTATAGCCTCCTTGGGGTCCAGGAAATGGAACCCGCACTCCTAAAACCATTGCCTCGGCTGATCTCATCTTCCCCGTCGCAATATCTTTGGCCGTTGAGGAAAGCTTCACCCAGCTCCCGGTGGAAGAATGTTTCGCCCAAACTCCCCCCTGGCCGGCCCAGATGCCAATCAGGTCATCCACTCCATCCCCGTCGATATCGCCGCAAGTGACTTGATCCGCAGGAGTTGCCATCTTAACCCAGATGCCGTTAAGGGAGTTGCGATAAAAAACGCCCTGGCCATCCCAGGTCGCGAGCAAGTCATCTCTTCCGTCGCCGTTCATATCTCCCGAGGCGATGTCCCTGGCGGTAGAAGAGAGTTTTGACCAGCCCCCGGTTGAGGAATATTTCACCCAGACTCCTCCCTGGGAGGGCCAGATGCCGATGAGGTCATCGATATTATCGCCGTCAATGTCGCCTGAGGTGATAAGAGTGGCTGGCGAAGCCATCTTAATCCACGCGCCGCTTATTGAATCTCTATAATAAACCCCTTGGCCATCCCACGTCCCCACAAGATCAACTCTAGCGTCCCCATTCATGTCGCCTGCGGCGAGATGCTTTGCCGTGGTGGAGAGCTTGGCCCAGCCTCCCGTCTTCGAGTATCGGACCCAGACTCCTCCTTGCCCCGGCCAGGTGCCGATGAGGTCGTCTTTGCCGTCGCCATCAAGGTCGCCCGCGGCGATCAAATCGGCAGGCGATGCCAGCTTAAACCAGTTGCCCGTTTCCGAATTTCGGAAATAAACTCCCTGGCCATCCCATGTCGCGAGGAAATCGACTTTGCCTGCCCCGACCTCGAACAAATTTCCATAAACTCTCCCATCTCCTTCTCTCCCATCTATCCAGACAGTCAGCACTTTATTTCCAATAGACGCTGCTCTTATTATTGAATTTGACATGCTGTATCCATAAGGATCATAACGAAGTTTGCATTGGGCCTGGCTATCCAAAATAATGGGTTCTAATCTTATCGATAGATCTGTTTTGAAGCCCATTGATGACATCCCTTCAGGTATCCTTGGCCAAAATAGGAAAAAATAGTTGCCTGCCCGGAACAAATCTGTGTATGCGCACGATTGAACGCCATAACTGAGTTGCTGCAAGATAGGAGCAAAGTCTGGAGATTCAATAATACTGACCGGGCTTGAATCAATCGGATTCCCATCGGCAGAATATCTTCTTCCCCAAAGCGTCGGAGTATCGAAATAGGTCACAAAGTCCGTATTATTGAAGGTGGTTATGGTCGGAGAACCACGAGGCCCTATATCCCATTCTCCATTGACATTCTGAATCGACAAGACTTGCCCTTCTGGACTGACTATCACCAATTTGATGAGGTCCCCATGGATTTGATAATCATACATCTTAAAAGTGATAACAAAGTTGTTTCCATTGGCAGCGACTCTGTACGGAGTCAGGTCATCAGCTCCCGAAAGGATGAGAAATCGATCGACTAAGATGTTCAAATCAGGGTCGAATATTGACCCTTGAAGACCATTGCCTCCAATGCCGGTAACACATAATATGACTTGCCCATTCGTGGCGATGGCTGGGTAGAGAATGGTCGCCTTTCCAATCGAATTGCAGATGTTCACAGGCGGATCATCCAAAACAACGCCTGATGGAGTGACTCTCTGGGCTCCAACCCATTCATACATATAGTCTTTATTCGTAACAACGATCCAGTTCCCCCCCACAAAAACAGCGCTAGGAACACACCACTTCCAGACAGGGGGACTTAGAGGAATGGCGACCGTGTCCAAGATCTCTCCTGTTTTTGATATGCGACACGCGAAATTGCCATCATACAAACTGCTCCCCACCTGATATTCGCTCCTCCATGTGACAAGAAAACCATTGTCCGGATCAGAGGCTACACTAACGTTGTAACTATAGCTGCCTTCGAACCAAGAAGTGTCCGGCGCAATCTTAAAATCCGAAGTCAAAGATGTAACAGACAGCGCCGCCCCGGCCGTGACCATCTTGGTCGTGCTGTTCGAGCCCGAGGCGTTGGTTGCGGTCGGAGTCACTGACTTCGAAGTAGCCATCCTAAAGGCGTGGCTCGGGTTCTGGGCCGTGCTTGTCGTCCCATCCCCGGAGCTCCTTTGGACGCCGGTCCCGAGTTTCAGGGTACCGTCTGACTTCAGAATCTCGGAAATAGGTTTCAGGGAGGTTCCCGGTTTCGCCTTTTCTTCTCCCAAGCAAGGGAGCAGCATTAGAAAAAATAGAATACTTCCCCTAATCAAGGTTTTTCGGTCTCTCATTTTACCCCTCCTTTAAAATTAGCGAGACTTTGGCCTCAAGAGGATGAGAATGAAACACGCTTCTAAATGTGGCTCTTTGCCAAGATTAACCCTTTAATTGATGCTTTGATTCTAGGCGCAAATTCTGTTGATGTCAACAGGATAACATTTTGATAATACAGGGGTCCCGCCTGTGCTGACGGTTGCGAGGGTTGGATATAGACCCCTCCCCGTGTGCCAAAGGCGGGTCAAGAAAGGCTTAAAAGCACTGAAGTTACGGTATCAGAATTGAAAGACGAAGAAGGGACCATGCCACTCAAGTATGATGCCGCTTGCTGATAATCAGCGGCAATGGGCGCAGGGGACGGAGATGGAAAACGAGACCGCGAGGACGCTCCGTCAGGCACCGAGCTGTAATAGCTGTTGAAGTTGGAGAGCTAGACTGTTATGTTTGAGAAAGGTTATAAAATCGTATACTAAGTGGTAGCTGGTGGCCGTAAGGACATCGATAGGCGACGACCTTGTCCGCATTGAACACATGGCCGTAATAGGTGGTCTGCGTCTAGGTCCTTTTGGCTTCATCATATTCGGTTTTGCACGGGGCGATGATTTTTATGTCGAGCACACGGAGGAATACCTCTTTTATCTGGTTCACATGCCAGTCCTTCAGTCCTGTCAGCCGCCACACGTCGTCATCCGAGAAGCTGATCGAATCCAGCAACGGGTTCTTGACCCATTTCAGCGCCGCCTCCGTCATGACGTCGACCATTGTCCAGTCTTTTGCCGTCATGGGAGCTCCTCCTGGGAGCTCAATTTTGCAATCAACTAGACCGGCCATCGCTAGCCCTTTTTCACTGCGGACCAAATACGTCCGCGCCGGCACGATTGCTTCGGGTGCGGGGGCCTGCTCCTCCGTTTTTGTCGCAACCGCGTCGAGCAAGAAGGGCTCATAGAGCTGGGGGGCCATTTCTCGGAGCACCGCCTCGTCAATCTTCAGGTCCTCAAGGAGATAGGTCTTGGCGACCTCTCGCAGCTTTGGCTTTTTACGCCTAGAGCACCAGCTGTCGTCAAGGCCGTAGCGCCTGAGGATCTTCTCGGCATGAGGAAGTGCAGCTATTAGCCAGCCCGCCCTTTCTTCCTTTTTATTGCCGGTGCAGGTCCTACAATTTTCGATACCAACTTCGACTAGCGCATGGGCTTCGTTGTAGCCAGTGAAATCATTTTTGGGTGATGGGTTCATTTTCGGTTCCTTCACTGGACCCCGTTCCGGCAGAGTTCTGGCTTCTTGTACGTGCGGACGAGTACCGTCAGTTTCTCGAGACAGGCACTAAGATCGGTATGGCGGAGAGTGTTTATAAATTCATATAGTGAGTGACCCCATCTCATTCACAACGTCTTTACTTGTTTTCCTGGATTTTCTTTGAGTTTCCCTTTTAGCACCGTTAGCAGGACTGCCCAAAACGCTCATCGTATGCGGCTACTGCGCAGGTTCAGATACATTAGTTACACCTTGGGATAAGATATGAGGCACAGTGTATCTACACGCAGCCCAGGGATACGGGTCGCTGATTCCGGGATCCGAGTACATTCGGTCACTGGTCCGCCAGAGGACGATCTCCCCGGCCGCGGCCGCGAGGCTGAAGTGGATGGATTACTATGCTGAGCACAGGAACGCCCGTCCGACCTGCCGGTACTTAGGGATAAGCGCCCCGATCCGGGGACGATACGGGCTGAGCCCGGATCCACAAGCATTTGAGCCAGGGACAGAAAAGGCCTCGGCGCCTTTCCCGTCCCCGTTGCGCGTCAGCTTAACTGTCTCTAAAGGACGACCGCGACCTCACCCTTGAGCTCGGGCTTGTTCTTGGCCGTTACTCGGATGACGAGCTTGTCGCCCTTCTTAAAGCCGGGGTTCTTGAAATAGCACTTGGTCACGAAGCCGTAGAAGCCGCTCATGGAGCCCTCGTCCGCCTTGATCCGCGCGCGGACGGTCAGAGGGGGAAAGAAATCGCCCTCGTTGGGGAATTTGTAGAACCTCACCCAGGAGGAGGCTATGCCTTCCTTTCCCAAGTGCCGGAGAAGGTTGATATCCCGTATTTCGGCCCCGTAGTTCTTCCGGAGCTCCTTGAACGGGGGCATCTGGTACTCCTGCCCGTTGAAGACCAGGGTCACGCCCTTCCGGTTGACGGCGATGTCCTGTTTCTGATCGTTGGACGCCATGTAGACGACGAACATCACGTAGGGGCTTCCGAGAACCCAGCTGGCGACGCCGGCGTCGACGGCCAGCATGATGGGATCCTTGTCGTTGGCGAAGGCTCCCAGGCCCAGATCCTTCGTCTGGGCAAACACGCCCGCCGAGAGAACGAGAAGCGCGAATACTATCTTGAAGCTTTTCATGTTGTCCTCCTTGCTTCGTGAAGACCTATTGCAAGGGACGTGCCAAGTTTGGCGCGGGGCGAATTTCCTCTATACCGATAGGAAATATAGGAGAATGGAAACCTTGTGGTGTCCCTTTTTCTGGACATCGGGCGTATCGCGCGGGGGACGCTTCCCGACGCCTTCCGGCCGACCAGAACCTCGGTCTCACTCAGCTTGCCGATGATTTGTTCCGGAGTAAACCGTACCCTGCCCATTAAGGCTCCTTTTCCCCAATTATTTCTCATGATACGTGGACCGATTTAAGGGAGCAGATCCTGTTTCTGGAACCCGAGGGAAAGGTCAGTTACGATATGGTGAGCAGGGCATAGAACGAAAGGTGGTGGATTATCTGGAGTTTATCGCCCGAGTAACATCCCATATCCCCGATAATGGGCAGGTCATGGTCCGTTACTATCTGATATTCGCCAACGCGCCGGCCGGCGCCTGCGTCCAAGCCTCGGCCAAGGCGATCGAGCGGCACTTCCATTGGATCTGAGGGCTTGGTACTCTATCTTCACGGCCCTACAGCAATTACCGCAGTAAACCATTTCACCATCGTTATCCTTCCCGGCATGGTGCAGCGGCGTGATGCCATCTATGTTCATAGCGTTCACCTCTTTTTTTGTTAAATGACAAACAAATCTTTTTGTATTGTCAGATGCTGATATTCGCACTATAATAATCTTAAGGGGATGTGGTTGTGACAAAAGAAAGATCTATGATGCCTGCGCTGCTTCTGTCAGTCCTGTGCCTTTTTATCCTTTTGCCGGTCAGCAAAGCGTATGAGATTGAGGATAGCGTTCATTTTGGGAAGATAGCATCTGACAGTTCATCTGCCTGGCTTGACAATGATGATAATCCGAATGTCGTTGCCGCAACTGCATACTACTATGTATCCACATCCGGCTTTGATGCCTACCCAGGGACGCTTGCGCTTCCCTGGCGAACAATCCAGAAGGCAGCGAACACCGCAATCCCGGGCAGCACTGTCTATGTCCGGGGAGGCACATATCACGAGCGGATAACCGTCCGGATTTCAGGATCTGCGAGTGCCGGCTATGTAACCTTCCAGAATTATCCGAATGAGACTGCTGTCATTGACGGGACCGGCCTCGCTGTTCCTGCCGGAGCTACCGGGCTTTTTCTGATCAACAGCCGGAGTTATATAATTATTAAGGGCTTTGAAATCCGCAATTTCAGGACTGCAACTCTGGACATTGTCCCTGTCGGCATCCATGTGAGAGGTGCTTCACGGCATATTCAGATCCGCAACAACAGGATCCACCACATTGAGCATAACGGAACTAAATTGTCCGGCGTGGATGCCCATGGTATTGCGGTCTACGGCACTGCTCCGGCCCAAGCAGTTACGGATCTAATAATAGACGGCAATGAACTATTCGCACTGAAACTTGGATCGAGCGAAGCGCTGGTGGTAAACGGCAATATTGACGGATTCAGCATAACGAGAAACAACGTACATGACAACAATAACATCGGCATCGATGCTATAGGCTTTGAAGGAGTATCTTCTGATCCTGCCACCGACCAAGCCCGCAACGGTGTGATTGCCCGTAATACGGTCTATAACATCAACTCATATGGAAATCCGGCATACGGCACGGATCGCAGTGCAGGCGGCATATATGTAGACGGGGGACGCAATATTACCATTGAGCGTAATATCGTACACCATAACAATATCGGAATTGAGCTCGCAAGCGAACATGCAGGAAGGTCGACAAGCTATATCACGGCAAGAAACAATTTTATCTATCTGAATGATGTTGTCGGCATTTCTTTGGGAGGATATGATTCCCTGCGCGGCAGAACCGAGTACTGCAGGATAGTAAACAACACCCTCTTCAGGAACGACAGGCTGCAGTGGGGCAACGGAGAACTCCAGCTGCAGTATGATACCCGGAGCAACTTGATCGAGAACAATATTTTCTTTGCCAACTCCCAGAACTATTTCATAACGAACCCCTTTGTGCTGAACATATCCAATGTTCTGGACTTTAACATCTATTTCTCACCGGGGGGGCCGGTTAGCGGTAGGTGGCAGTGGAAGAAAATGTGGTATACGGGATTCGGTGCTTACCGCATAGCTACAGGGAAGGAACTGAACTCTCTTTTTGTGAATCCTGTTGTCATCAGTACCGCATTGCCTGATCTGCACTTGAAGGAAGCATCCCCTGCAATAGATAGGGGCCAGAATCTGGCCGTGTCAGGAAAGACAGACATCGATGGAGATGCACGGGTTCAGAACATCATAGATATCGGCGCAGATGAGGTGCGGTGACGGATTAAATTCAAGAAGTCAGCCGTTTACGACAACCTCTTTTTAAAGTAGGTCTTAGGTTCGAATAATCTCTCATGAAGTGACCTGCCCCCGCGGGCCGCTCGGGAGGGGAATCGTCTGCGTCCTTTGTCCCAGGTCCAGTCGCCCTAGTCAAGACGGGAAGAAGTTCAGCCTCTCCGCCGCAGAGTCCGGCTTGAATTCCCCCGACCGCTCTGGCATATTCCCCGCTGACCCGACGAGGACACCGCCCGGCTTTCCCGGGTATGATTTTGACGTTGATGGTCCTACTTTTGCTGATCAATCTCATAGACCTTCCGGCCTAAGCTCCGCCACGGCTGGGATGGATCCCGGGGGCCGGGTTTGCTGAAATCGTCTATGCCTGATATTATAAAAATATGGATAAAGCATTCCAGCAAGATTTTCTAAAGAAATGGGGGAAATATTCCGGCGGGGCGGAGGTGCCGCTCGTTTTCTTCTATTCGGACGACGAGAAATACGCTAAGTTTTTGAGGCCGATATCGGGGCGGAGGAGGACGGCCCATCTCTGCGTCATCGCCTTGCTGAGCTTGGCGCGAAAAGGGAAATCCATCGCTTTCTCCAAGGAAACGATGGGCTGCCAGGGAGGGGCGCGCTATTCAGGCTACGCGACGGGACTCAGGCCGCAATTTAAATATTTTTTGTCGTGCGGAATTCCAGGCGAGATGGAGGGCGAGCGTTATAAAAAAACGCCGGAGATCGTCGAGGAATCGATGAAGGAAACACCGCAGATCATAGCCGCGGGCAAGTATCTGGTCTTCAGGCGTTGGGACAAAGTGGAAGCGGATGAGACGCCCCTCGTCGTAAACTTTTTTGCGAAACCCGACGTTCTCAGCGGCCTGTTCACTCTGGCCAATTTTCGGAGCTCAAATCCCCACTCGGTCATGACGCCCTTTTCGGCGGGATGCGGGAGCATCATCGGCTATCCTCTTCTCGAATCGCATATGCCGAGACAGAGGGCGGTGATCGGCATGTTCGACCCGTCGGCCCGACCGCATGTCGGTGAGAATGTTTTGAGTTTCGCAGCGCCGCTCGAAAAGTTTGAGGAAATGGTGGAAGATATGGACGAGAGCTTCCTGATCACTCCGACCTGGAAACGGATCCTCAAAAGAATGAATTAAAGCTGTTGCGCTCACGGCGGCCGAGGCCGGCCGGAGCGAGCGCGTCCAGAAGATCTTCGCCGAGAGCTGGATAAAGAGCGCCGCGACCGGCCGGTTCCATCTCGAGCTCAATAAGGACGGCTGATCCGGCTTGTTCAGAAGGCCCGGAGGCAGAGCGCGAACTCCGGCTGAAAGAGAGGCCCCGATGAGAGCCATGGTCCTTGAGGGGTTTGGTCAGGCCGCGGCGGCCCCCCTAAAAAAACGCGACGTCCCCGCTCCGATACCCGGGCCTGGCGAGATTCTCATCCGCGTTCGCTTCTGCGGGGTTTGCCACACCGACCTCCATACCGTCGAGGGGGAGCTTCCGGATATCGTCCTGCCGCGGATTCCCGGCCACGAGGTCGTGGGAACCGTCGCCGGGGCGGGGAAGGCGACAGGGAAGTTCTCGATCGGAGACCGGGTCGGCGTCGCTTGGCTTCATCGCGCCTGCGGCCACTGCCGGTTCTGCCTGAGAGGGCGCGAGAACCTCTGCCCGGATGCCGTATTCACGGGCCTGAGTGCCGACGGCGGATACGCTGAATACCTCACGGTCCCGGAGGCGTTCGCATATGCGATACCGAAAGATTTCGGAAACGCGAAGGCGGCGCCGCTCCTCTGCGCAGGCATCATCGGCTATCGGGCGCTTCGGGTATCCGGCATCGAGGCCGGCGGCGTGCTGGGCCTATACGGATTCGGCGCGTCGGCCCATATCGCCATCCAGATTGCAACACATTGGGGATGCGAGGTTTACGTTTTCTCGAGAGGCCAAGAACATCAGGGCCTGGCGCGGGAGCTGGGCGCGTCATGGACGGGCACCGCGCAGGACGACCCGCCGTCGAAGCTCGATGCAGCCGTTATCTTCGCTCCCGCCGGGGGGCTCGTCCCCGAAGCGCTGCGCGTCCTGGAAAGGGGAGGAACCGTCGCGCTGGCCGGTATCTCCATGACGCCCATTCCCGAGATGGACTACGGGCGCTCCCTATATCATGAGAAAGCTCTGCGGAGTGTGGCCAACGCGACACGGCGCGACGGGGAGGAACTGATGCGGCTCGCCGTCGAGATCCCGATCCGGACCACAACGGGGGTGTTCCCGCTGGAGGAAGCTAACGCTGTCCTCAGAGCGCTCAAGGAAGGCCGGATTACCGGCGCCGCCGTTCTCGAGATATAAAAGCCGTCCGTCGGCCCTTGCCGAACCTGTTACGCGGTGGACATTGACCATGATAAAAAATGCGGGCTGACGTCAAGCACCCGGGATTCTCAAGAACAAGTCATCTCTGATAGCCGACGAGGAGCGATACGGTGAGATTTTTATGGGGTGCACTATCGGGAAATAGCGGATCATAAACAGTTTTGCGGAATCCGGCATTCAATTGGAGCTCCGTGAAGAAATGTTTCAGGACATGATAGCGCATTCCCGTGGAGAGCCCGTAGTCGTTTTTGGCCACCCGGTTATCCCACCAGGTCCAATGATGGTTATCGTCGTTGACCGTGGAATGAACAAGCAGGCCGAAGTACGGCCCGATGAAGACCTCGAGGGTCTCCCGCAGGATATGGATGTTGAGCAAGATGGGAATTTCGAGGTAATTGAGCCGGACGGTCTCCTCGGACCGCCATCCGGAGTCATAGTAGCGCGTCCCTTTCATGGCGAAATACGCTTCCGGTTGGAGGGAGATCCTCGGGGCGACGTGAAAAGTGATGAAAAGCCCGAACTTGGCAGCCCAGAGATTCGCGGGATTATAGATCACGCTCGCGCTTTCCGCCAGCGACAGCGTGGGGCCGGCTTTGATCCCAAATCTCATGGGACCGGCATAAATGGAAACGCTCAAAAAGAAAGCGAAAACGACAATGACTTGAAAGGAACGTTTTATCATGGCCCTCTCTCCCCAATATGAAATCGGGGACATAATACCTATTTCCGAATTTCATGAATTCCCCCAGGGAAAATTCCCTGAAATTTTAATTCGGAAACAGGTATCGTGTCCCTCAGATGATTTCCAGCCCATCCTTCGCCGGGAGTTTCGGGAACTTGACGTGCGGTTCGGTCTGGTACCAGTATGCGACGGAGGCGATGTCGTCCTGAAGCGGAAGATAGCGGCCGCCCGAACGCCAGCCCAGCGCCTGGATGGTGATCTTCAGGTCTTTTTCGAAACGGATCGGATCCATGATATGCCAGCGGTAGAGCCCGAACCTCTGCTGGATATCGTAATGCCCGTCGCCGCGTATGACCTGGGCCAGGCCGCTGTAGGGTGTCGTGTGCTCTGTGTATTGGACGGTACCGTCCGCTTTCTTAGTATCGAAGTCGTACGAACCGCAGAAGTAATCCTCGGTACCCGTCCCGGCGATCGTCGGGAAATTCGTATCGCCGTCCAGATAGAACTTGATCTCGCCTTCGCCCCACCAGCCGTTGTTGTTAACGCCCCAGGCCATATAGGTTCCGACATAATGACCCCAGCCCTTCACTCCGTCCAGAATCGTATAGACGTCTTTGTATGGAAGCGGATTGACCCGGCGGAATTGGGCGTGAAAATAGGCCGCGTCCGCGGGTACAGGTGTCAAGGCATAGTTGATTTGGTAATAAATAGTGAATTGTTCGTCGGCGATGTTTTCAAGGGTTATCTTGAACCCTTTGCGGAAAGGCATCTCCCAGTAGCAGTTGAATGCGCTGCCGGGATTGACGCAGACGGCCAACGAGGAGATTTGGGCGTAACGGCCCCATCCGGATGCGAAAAAATCGCCGATGGGACATTCGACCGAGGGCTCGGTCTCGCCGTCCCAATAGAACCGGATAATGGCGAACCGCCAGGCGCCGGCGGGCGTGGTCCAAATCTGTTGGATGGCCCCTTCCCCCTTGACATCGGCCATCACAAAGGTCTCTTTGGGTTTGATCCGAACGTAGGGAGAGACCTTCCACCCCTGTCCGAGGTCGCGGGCCGCGTTCATGGCCGGACCTTCGGTGGACATCCCGGCCTTGCCTTTCTCGCCGGTGAAGTTCTCGGGGCTGATCGAACGGGATTGGGCTTTGGACAACCGGCTGAGGTTGCCCATGCTCATCCCTATGCCGTTGAACGGCTTCTCCTGGACCTGGGCAGCCGCTAAAACAAGAACTGTGGTCAGAAAAAGCGGGACGAGACGAATGGACGATTTTTTCATGAAAACCTCCTATTTCTTGACCGAATCGTCTTCTTTGATCTTGAGCGTCTTGTAGAGATCGCGCCGGCCGGCCTTGTCGCCGTCCAAGATCTTCCGAGCGTACTTGGCCACGGCTTCAGCTTTCGCCCGCGGTACGACCACGACGCCGTCGCCGTCGGCGACAACAACGTCTCCAGGCATGACCAGAACGCCGCCGCAAACGATCGGCCTGTTGACGGATTCGAGCTCGTTTCGTCCTGGCCGGATACCGCGTCCGACTTTCTTCAGGTAGAGGGGAACGCGCTGGGTGATGATCTCATCGGTGTCCCTGGCCGTAGCGCTGGTGACGACGCCGACGCAACCCTTTCCCTGCCACTCCAGGATGTTGTAGGAGCCGATCGAGCCGACGTCGGCATTCGGAGCATCCTCGATGACGAGCGCCGTACCCTTGCGGATGAGATCCATGTAGGCCTCCGTGGAACGTTTTTCGTACCAGTCCCCTGCCCAGATATCATAAGCTTCGACGGTCATCTTCCCCGCCGGCGCGTCCTGAGTGGGCACGTACCTGGCCGTGACCGCGATCCCTGCGAACCGGTGAGTGAAGTGCTCCGTGTCACGCCACAAAGAATGGATCTCCGGGTCCATAAGGCCGATGTTCTGGAGGCCGACGGCGTCCATGCCGTCCGCGACGTCCGATACGCGCAGTCCCTTGAACAGGGCCAGCAGCCTCTGGTCCTCGACTTCGGAGTAAACCCGGGTGGCCAAGAGATTCTTGCCCGTTCTCAGGGCATCCGCGCCCGGGACCTTTTCCTGAGCCGCCGGCCCCGCGGCCGAAAGGGCCGCGAACATCAGTTCGATGGCCAATCCCATGAAAAAAAAATGGATCTTGTTCATTTTCGTATTCTGCCCTCCACGGTCGTTCAACGTCCACATCATTCTCGACCGATGGACTCACCTATTCTTATTTTTCTCATCACCCGGTGTCAAGGGCCGGACTCCGAACAAGAATTTGGAGCCCCTATTCCAGGGAACCACGTCTATTCGTGGGATCAGGACAACAGCGCAGGGGCGATGCCTCATCCGAATTTCATGTTGACAGGCGTTGCCTCCGGATCCTATGATTTGCCGGAGTCGAACTTGAAAGACAAGGGGAAGGACATGGAGAAAGCCTGGAGACCGGCCATCGTTCTGTTCAGCCTGCTCGCGGCTGCCTACGCCGCGATCGACGGCCTCAAACCGCCGCGACCGCTCTCGGAAAACGCGCCTCCGGCGGAATTCTCAGCCGTCCGCGCGGCCAAACACCTGGAAACGATCGCCATCAAGCCCCACGCCGTAGGCTCCGTCGCCCATGACGAGGTCCGTGACCTCCTCATCAGCAAGTGGAGGGAACTCGGTTTCGAGCCCGAAGTCCAGAACGCGGCCGTGACCGATGAAAAGAGGGGCATTACGACGAACGTCCAGAACATCCTTGTTCGAATGAAAGGCACGGAATCGGCAAAAGCCCTGATGCTGGCCGCGCACTATGACACGACCCGGTTCTCGTTCGGAGCGGCGGATGACGGCGCCGCGGTAGCCGCCTTCCTGGAGACCGCCCGGGCCCTCAAGGCCGGCCCTCCCCTGAAGAACGACATCATCTTCCTCATCACGGACGGCGAAGAGGTCGCCCTGCTCGGCGCCCGGGCCTTCGTTCTCGAGCACCCCTGGGCGGCCGACATCGGGCTGGTCCTCAACTTCGAAGCCCGGGGAACGAGCGGTCCATCGGTCATGTTCGAAACGAGCCGAGGCAACACCCGCCTCATCCGGGAATTCGCCCAGGCCTCCCCTTTCCCGCGGGCCAACTCCTTGGCTGTCACGATCTACGGGCTCATGCCCAATTCCACGGACCTCACCGTGTTCATGGCGGCCGGGATGCCGGGGATGAACTTCGCTTTTATCGGAGGTCCGCAGGATTATCACACGCCCATGGACAGCCTTGCCCATCTCGACCTTAGCAGCCTGCAACACCATGGGTCGTACGCCCTGGCCCTGGCCCGGCACTTCGGGAATTCCGGGATCCCGGAGAAGGAGACGTCCGATGCCGTGTATTTTAATATCATCGGGTCCGTCCTGGTCCGCTATTCCCAAGCAACAGCCTTCGTCCTGGCGTTCCTCGCCGCCGGGCTGCTCATCCTGGCCGGGGTCCTCGGCCTCAGGAGAAAGGCCCTATGTCCGAAGAACATCGCTCGGTGCGGCGCGTTCGCGCTCGCCGGCCTCGTCCTGGTTCCAGCCCTCCTCATCCTCTTTTCTAAAACCATCGGCCTCTCGCATGAGACATGGCTTCCGGCCGGGAACTACGGGGCCAACGCCTTCTACCTCGCGGCGCTCATTCTGCTCGCTTTGGCCGTCTTTCTGCTCCTCTTCCGCCTTTTCCGGTCTCATGTCGGCTGGACGGACCTGGCCCTTGCCGCCTCGGTCACAGAGCTCATGGTGACGTTCGGGCTGGCCTTGGCCCTTCCCGGCGTAAGTTTCCTCACGGGCGTTCCGGTTCTTTTTTCGGCCGCCGCCCTCGCTTCCTTATTCGCGTTTAAGCAGGAAAACCTCCGATCCCCGGGAAAGACCTGGATCGTCATCCTCGCCTCCATCCCGGCCGTTCTGGTCTTCGTGCCGCTCATCTCCCTGTTCTTTACGGCGATGGGTTTGAACTTGATCGGAACCGCCGGCCTCTCTGTCCTCCTTGTCCTCCTGTTCTGGACACTCATCCCGGCTTTCGAGCTTATCACGGCGGAAGGTAAGGCGGTATGGGTGCTCGCCGCGGTTATCGGTTTCTTCGGATTTGCCTCGGCGGGAGCCCTGACGACCCGCTATTCGGAACGGCATCCGAGGCCCACGGAAATGGGGTATTTCATCGATCAGACGGGAATATATGTCACGTCAGCACGGTTGAAGCCGTAGCCCATGGTCGCCGAATTAGCGCCCACCCCGAAACATAGGAGTGATTCGTGGCTGGATGGCAGCTGAAGTCAACGGCCCGCCGTCGGCAAGTGACATCCTCCCCATTATGAGGTAAACTTAAGAAAAAGGAGGTTCATAATGATCGGAAAAACCAGCCGCAGAGGATTCATCAAAACAGGCTTGACCCTAGGAGCGGCGGCCGTCATCGGAGGCAACCGGGTCCAGGGGCTTATGGCCCTCGAGAACGAGGGGGCCGCCGACATCGGCGTCGTCAAGGGAACGGACTATTTCGCGAACACGGAGAAAGCGGTCCGCCTCGTGGGCGGCATGACGAAGTTCGTCCCGAAGGGGGGCCGGGTGGGGCTTCTCGTCAACGCGCCCCAATGGTGGAAATTGCCGGGAAGCCACGTCAACACCGATATCGTCCTAGCCGCCGTCAAGATGGTCCTTGACGCCGGGGTCAAAGAGATCGTCTATCTTTGGGACCCCTCGTCCGACATGTGGAAGCGCAGTCCCCTTTCGGCGAAATTCGACGCCGAGGTCCGGGGCATCCGGCCGCACTCCGGGGACTATGTCGAAACGTCCGTCAAGGACGGGCTGGCCCTGAAAAAGGGCAGGATCATCAAGGACTTGTTCGAGTGCGACACCTTGATCGACATATCGGTCGCCAAGGACCACACGGGCACCCGGTTCAGCTGCTGCCTGAAGAATTACATGGGCGCCTGTCAGGGGGATACCAACCAGTACTTCCACCTGGGCTCTGGAAAGGGTAAGGGGGAGTACGACGACATTGACTTCCTATCCCAGTGCATCGCCGACGTCAACACCCTGCGCAAGCCCGACCTCTTGATCGCCGACGCCACCGTCGTCCTGGCGACCAACGGACCGGCCGGGCCGGGGGACCTCGTGCGTCCCCAAAAGATCGTGGCCGGCCGCGACATCGTGTCCGTAGACACGTACTGCGCGGGCCTGCTGGGGCGAAAGCCCGCCGACATCCTCATGCTCAAAAAAGCCGCAGATCACGGCCTCGGCCGCACGGACCTCGACACGATAAGCATCAAGGAAATATCGGTCTAGGAGTCCCGGCCCCAAGTCCCCGGCGGTTTCTCAATCCCCCAGGGACACAGCGTAGAGGAACCAGGCGGCGTGGGGCAACCACTGCTCCGCCCACCTCCAATCATCGTCCTTGCCGGTCACGGAAAAATGCAGGTTGAGGTCGATGTCCTCTTCGTCCTTATAGCCCCCGGTGATCCCGTTGACGATCCCGCCCGGAGCGTTCGTGTATTCGTAGGACTCGAAGAAGATGTATTGGGGATTGTTCCTCCCCCTGCCCTGGAGCATGCAGGCATCGAACGGGTTCAAGCCCAGGATCCAGTTCAGCTGGTCGCGGCCGAAAGCCTGGAGCTTGTCCCGCAGGTCCTTATCCTCGGGGAATAACCTGGAGGCGAGCTTTCCGGCCGCGGCCATCGAGCCCA
>Ga0315289_10004974_pt1 | contig 19730 bp, 18 predicted proteins | sample YL17G11_40_MG_FD_203452 | JGI IMG/M metagenome (GOLD analysis project Ga0315289, IMG submission 203452) | Sediment microbial communities from Yellowstone Lake, YNP, Wyoming, USA - YL17G11_40 | ecosystem: Environmental > Aquatic > Freshwater > Lake > Sediment | place: USA: Wyoming | collected...
AGTAGCAGTGTTGAGGCGGGATATTATTGCTCAACGACGCATCATCTGGCCATTGCGGACAGTCATAGGTAGCTTGGAGGCTAAACTACGGAAGTTCGCTACTATGGATATGAGCGTCTACTTTGGCGACATCTTAGACCATCTTAACAAAATCTGGGACACCTTAGACGAGTGTAAAGAAATTATCGAGGTCTTCAAAGATACTGATTTTGTTTTAAGCACTGAGCGCCTCAACCGCGTCATGCGTGTCTTGACTATCCTGTCAACCATTCTATTGCCCTTCTTGGTGGTTTCTAGCCTTTATGGGATGAATGTGCACCTACCTGGCGGGCTGACGCACGTGACGTACCCTAGCTTTCTACCTTTTCTCCTTCTGATGGTGTTCATGTCTCTGATTGCTGGAGGCATGCTCTACTTCTTCCGCCGCAAACGCTGGATTTAGAAATGAGCGTCTCACACCGCTTTGTAATTATCACCGCTGTCTTTGTTACCTGCCTAATCACTGCTAATATCATTGCCGTTAAACCAATAAGCTTTGGGGGGCTACCAGCAGCCATAGTCATCTTCCCCTTAAGCTACATTTTCGGCGATATTCTAACCGAGGTCTATGGCTACCGTCTGGCAAGAAGGGTAATCTGGCTGGGCTTCTTCTGCAATCTCATTGCTGTTATCGCCATCTGGATAGGCCAGATTTTACCACCCGCCCCGGTTTGGGGTGGCCAAGGAGCCTACGAGAGCATACTGGGCTATACTCCACGAATACTAGTCGCCTCCTTTCTAGCCTATGTAGTGGGCGAGTTCAGCAACTCCTTCATTCTAGCCAAAATGAAGATTAAGACTAAGGGGCGGTGGCTGTGGACAAGGACTATTGCCTCTACCATTGTGGGGGAAGGATTAGACGCCGCAATATTTATTACCATAGTCTATATTGGCAGATTTGACTTATCATTTATAGGCATGGCTATTCTTACTCACTGGCTGGTAAAAACGGGGTATGAGGTGGTTGCTACTCCATTCACCTATGCCGTGGTAAACTTCTTGAAGAGAAAAGAGATAATCGATACCTTTGACTACAAAACAAATTTTAACCCCTTCCTCATCAAAGATTAAGAAGGGTTAGTAATGAATATCCGGGTCTTGGGCGCACACAACTGTGAAACACAAAAAACGAAGTTCGTTAGTTTACTGGTTGATAATGCCCTGGCCTTGGATGCCGGCGCCCTTACCTCCAGCCTGTCCTTAAAAAGACAACAAAAACTCAGGGCGATTCTGCTCACCCACCATCATTATGACCATATTAGAGACATTCCGGCTATAGCCTTCAACTTATTCCTTGACAGCGGCAATACCAATATCTACTCAATACCACCGGTGTATGATGCCCTTTCCACCCACCTACTGAATGGCAAGCTTTACCCTAACTTTCTAGAACAGCCAAAAGAGAATCCGACACTTAAGTTCACCGTAATAGAACCACACAAAGCCGAGCAAATTGAAGGCTATAGTATTCTGGCTGTCCCAGTAAATCATTCTGTCCCTACTGTCGGCTACCAAGTTACCTCTCCAGAAGACAAGGCGGTCTTCTACACCGGGGATACTGGCTCATGCCTGGCTGACTGCTGGCAGTACGTTTCACCCCAACTACTTATTATTGAGGTTACTGCAACAGATAAATATAAAAAGTGGGCGGCGCAGTCAGGGCACCTCACCCCGAGTCTTCTAAAGCAGGAACTAATTAGCTTCCAGAAGCTAAAGGGCTATATGCCCCAAGTAGTTCTGGTTCATATGAACCCCAACCTGGAGAAAGAGATAGAGGCTGAAATAGCACCAGTGGCTGAAGCACTAAATAATTCAATTACCCTTGCCTATGAAGGGATGCAAATCCACTTGTAAAATAGCAGGCAGCAATGGGAATAAAATTTATAGTTGACAACAATGTAGGCAAGTTAGCCAAGTGGCTAAGGATAATGGGATATGATGTCCTTTTCTTTAATGGCAAGAATGACGCCAACATGATAGCCACTGCTCTAGCCGAAGAGAGAGCAATACTAACCAGAGATACACAGATTATGAAAAGACGGATGGTAACCCGTGGGCAAATCAAAGCCATCCTTATTAAGAGTGACAAACCAGAACAACAAATGCAGCAGATAATAGCCACACTAAATCTGGATTGCCAGTATAGACCATTCACTATCTGTCTGGAATGCAACGAGCCTCTGCTGGAGAGGACAAAACAGCAGGTGAAAGACCTGGTGCCACCCTATGTTTTCCAAACGCAAAGCCAATTCGTGGAATGCCCTGCCTGCCACCGAATATACTGGAGAGGAACACACTGGCAGGCAATGACCAAGAAACTGGAAAAATTCATGAAGGGTTGACCGCAATCCAGAATATTGTTACACTTCAAGCAGACTAGTATTACATTTCAAGAGAGAGGTTGCGATGAAAATTTTAACCGCCAGTCAGATGCAACAGATAGAGGAGGAGTGTGCTAAGATTGGCTTGACTACTGACGTTCTTATGGAGAACGCAGGCAAAGCTGTAGCTGAAGAGGTCAAAAAAATCTTAGGCAACATTGACAAGCAACACACTCTAATCCTTATAGGACCGGGTAACAACGGTGGAGACGGATTAGTCACTGCCCGCCATCTTCACGATTGGGGGGCAAAAGTCACCGTTTGCCTCTGTGCCAAGAGACCGGAAAATGATGCCAACCTTACAGTAGTTCGAGAGCGTGGTATCACCTGTGTTGAAGCTGCTGAGGATGCAGACCTGAGTAAGCTTGATGAGTCACTCTCCGTAGCTAATGCTGTTATTGACGCCCTGTTTGGCACCGGTACCACCCGCCCCTTCCGAGGTCTCCTACTAACAGTTTTGGATAGGGTGAGTAGAGCCAAAAGAAAGCGGTCAAAGCTTCGCATCATTGCCCTGGATTTACCCTCCGGGCTCAATTCAGATGATGGCAGTGTTGACCCAGCTTGTCTCTATGCTGACAATACTATTACCCTGGGGTTTTCCAAGCCAGGCTTACACAGGTTCCCTGGTGCGGCAAGGGTGGGGAAGATAACTATAGTTGATATCGGTATCCCCCCTCACCTCGCTGAAAGCATAACCACAGAATATATCTCCAGTGAGTGGGCAAGCTCAGTACTTCCCAAACGTCCTTTTGACGCCAATAAAGGAAGCTTCGGCAAGGTTTTGGTTATCGGTGGTTCAATCAATTACATTGGCGCTCCCTACCTTGCCTGTAGTGGTGCCATCAGAGTTGGAGCAGGGTTGGTAACTCTGGCAACAGCTAGCGGCTTACAGCCTATTCTGGCATCTAAACTGACTGAAGTAACCTATCTCCCCCTACCCGAATCTCGCCCCCGCACCATTTCCCCTGAAGCAGCCAGACTCATACACCAACAACTCGACCAATACAATGTTATAGCTCTGGGCTGTGGACTGGGACAGAGTCAGTCAGCCATAGGACTCGTTAGGTCTCTACTGTTTAAGCCAAAGGTAGCACTGCCGGCGCTGATAATCGATGCTGACGCACTTAATATCCTGGCTCAAATCCCGAAATGGTGGGAACAGCTAACCACTGATGCTATACTCACCCCCCACCCTGGCGAGATGGCAAGGCTAGCTGGGATAAAAGTAGAGGAAGTACAACAAGACAGGTCAGGGGTTGCCAGAATGATGTCTGACCGGTGGCATAAAACAATTGTCCTTAAGGGAGCCAACACTATCGTTGCTGCGCCAGATGGTCAATCAAAGATTAGTCCTGTAGCTAATCCTGGGCTGGCCTCAGCCGGAACTGGCGATGTATTGACTGGAGTTATAGCTGGATTGGTGGCGCAAGGACTATCTCTCTTTGATGCCGCTGCTTGCGGTGTATATCTCCATGCCGAAGCCGGTGAGATGGTTAAGGCTAAACTGGGCGATGCTGGCATGATTGCTAGCGACCTTCTGCCAGTGCTGCCAGAAGTCATTAAGAAATTAAAGGAAACTTAAACCACCACTGATGGAGCAGATAGATGCTGTTAGCAATTGATATTGGAAATACCGCTACCACCCTGGGGGTTTTTGAAGACGAGGAACTTCGTGCTACCTGGAACATAGCCACAAACATTCACCGTATGGTGGATGAGCATGCTGCCTTACTGCTTAACCTGCTGCAACATGAAAGTCTGGACGCTTCTGATATTAAAGCTATAGCTCTGTGTAGTGTTGTCCCACCACTAATAACGACTTTTGTGGAGCTATCCCAGCGATATTTCCACCTCTCGCCACTGGTGGTGGGGGCTGGGGTTAAGACCGGGGTACGCATCCGAATGGACAATCCCAAAGAGGTTGGTGCTGACCGTATTGTGGACGCAGCCGCTGCTCACAATCTCTACGGCGGGCCAGTAATCATTGTTGACCTGGGTACAGCCACTACTTTTGACGTAGTCTCGGAAGAAGGCGATTACCTAGGAGGAGCCATTTCTCCTGGTATAACCACTGCCGCTGAGGCTTTGTTTACACGGGCGGCGGTGCTGCCTCGAATAGAGTTAGCCCGTCCCAAACATGTCATTGGCACAAATACCATTACTGCCATGCAATCGGGTATTGTCTTCGGCTATGTAGCCCTTATTGAAGGTATGGTGACTCGTATCCAAAGCGAATTAGGAGAAAAAGCTAAGGTGGTGGCTACCGGAGGATATGCCACACTCCTGGCTAAAGAAACATCAGTAATTGATATGGTAAACCCCGATCTGACCCTGATTGGATTAAGACTTATCTATCTAATGAACAAATCCCAGACCGATTAAGAGGTGATAATGCTAGCCAACAAAACTATAGTACTGGGCATAACCGGAGGCATAGCTGCCTACAAGGCAGCCGAGATTGCCAGCAAATTAACCCAGGCTGGAGCAAAGGTTAATGTAGTTATGACCGAGTCAGCTACCAAGTTCGTCGCTCCACTAACCTTCCGCAGTATTACTAACCGACCAGTGGTAACCGACATGTTTGAACCAGCTTCCGAGTGGAGTATTGAGCATGTAGCCTTAGCCGAGGCAGCAGATATTGTGGTTATTGCTCCAGCTACAGCCAATACCATCGCCAAACTGGCAGCCGGCATCGCTGATAATATGCTTAACTGCCTAGTGCTGGCAACTAAAGCTCCGGTTATTCTGGCACCGGCAATGGATGCTAATATGTTTGAGAATCCCATCACTCAGGAGAACCTTAATAAGCTAAAAGCCAGAGGCTTTATTATTGTTGGCCCTGAATATGGACGTCTTGCCTCGGGCAAAATAGGTTTAGGACGCCTAGCTGAGATTGAGAAAATCATCAGCACTATCAAGCAGGTATTAGGTAGAGGTGGTGACCTTGCCGGTAAGCACATCGTAGTTACTGCCGGTGGCACCCAGGAGCCAATCGACCCGGTTCGGCATGTTGGGAACCGCTCCTCGGGCAAAATGGGCTATGCCATAGCTGAGGCGGCAAGAGATAGAGGCGCCACCGTATCACTAATCACCGCCCCCACCTCCCTACCCAACCCAGCAGGCGTGGAAGTTACCCGGGTAAGAACTGCGATTGAGATGAAAGACGTAGTGGCTAAAGCTATTGTTCAGGCTGATGCCCTGATTATGGCTGCTGCCGTAGCTGATTACCAGCCAAAGACCGTAGCTAAGGCGAAGATTAAAAAAGATGCCTCAAGCCTGACACTGGAGTTGGTGAGAACGCCGGATATTTTAAGCGAAGTAAAAGGTAATTTCATTAAGGTTGGCTTTGCTGCCGAAAGTGAAGATGTGATAGAAAATGCCCGAAAGAAGCTGGAGAAGAAGCAGCTTGACCTCATCGTGGCTAATGATATTACTGATGCCTTAAGCGGCTTCGATAGCGATACCAATAAAGTAACCCTTATTGACCAAGATGGCAAGGTAGAAGAACTGCCCCTGCTAACCAAGAGAGAGGTAGCGGAGAAGATACTGGACAAAGTGGCGGGGCTACTTAGTAAAAGGAAGGAATAATGGCAAAAGGAGGAGTCTGTTGGAAAACTGGAAAGCCCCATAGCTGGCGAGAAATTCCAAGAAAGAGCATACGACAGAGATGGAGTAGGAAATATCCTAATCGTGTGGTTGTGACAGATAGACTTTTTGAGTGTGCTGATTGTCATATGCGCTATGCGCTTTGGCGTTACGGATAGTAAAACGTGTTGGGAACCCAGGGGATTAAGGGGGTGAGCGATGCGATGTGCTAAATGTGGTAAGGAGAGATTTGAGGACAGCCCTATGTCTATTATCTGGAAAGGTGAAACCGATGAGGCAGGACATGCCAAGTATGGAGATTACTGCTTTGATTGTGGAATGGCAGAATTGAGAAAGGAGTTAAAAGGAGTCCCTTTCACAATAGAGGTTCCACGCTATCCAGAGTATTCGTCTGAAGAACTCGGTAGACACGGTGCTGCCATCAATTATATTGCAGAGCTTATTGACTATCCACCTCATAGGTAAGGGATGAAAAGCTTATCCCTTTAGTTTTATTACATACAAGGGGAGTTAGGACGAGAGGTGGTGAAGCTCCCTCTCTAAAAATCTCCCTCCCTTAAAAATAAAGAAAAGAAAGTCTAAGAGAGGCAAAGCCTCTCTTAATACAACACTCCCCTTCCCCTTGATAAGGGGAAGGGGAGATAAGGGGATAGGGTCACCTGTAAAAACAAATGGGTGAGGTTCTTAAGTAATCCGAAAAGGTAGAAATGGCAGAAGCACCAATAAAATATGAAATGCCCAAAGCCTACGAGCCAGGGAAGGTAGAGCAGAAGTGGTATAAGTTCTGGCTGGAGAAAGGCTACTTCACGCCAAAGATAGACCCTAAAAAGAAACCATTCGTTATCATCATGCCTCCACCGAATGTTACCGGCGAGCTTCACATCGGGCATGCCCTGACTGCCACCCTGGAAGACATCATGATTCGCTGGCACCGGATGAAGGGGGAACCTACACTATGGCTCCCCGGTGTTGACCACGCCGGTATCGCCGCTCAGGTGGTGGTGGAGCAGCTCCTGGCTAAAGAAGGGCTGGACCGGCACCAATTAGGCAGAGAGAAGTTCACCGAGCGAATGTGGCAGTGGGCAGAAAAATGCCGGCGCACTATTGCTGAGCAGCACCAGAGGCTGGGCGTTTCCTGCGATTGGAGTCGGGAAAAGTTTACCCTGGATAAGGGGCCAAGCCATGCAGTGCGCACGGCCTTTGTCCGTCTCTATAAAAAGGGGCTAATCTACCGCGGGGAGCGAATTATCAACTGGTGCCCCCGCTGTGCTACCGCCCTCTCCGACCTTGAGGTAGACCACAAGGATATACAGGGACATCTATATTATGTCAACTATCCCCTAGCTGAAGGTGATGACTTCATCACTGTAGCCACCACCCGCCCCGAGACAATACTCGGTGATACTGCGGTGGCCGTCAACCCAAGGGATAAACGGTTTAAGGCTATGGTAGGCAAGAAGGTCACCCTGCCCGCGGTAAAGCGGGTAATACCTATTATCGCTGATGAGGCAGTTGACCCCACCTTTGGCACCGGGGCAGTCAAAATCACCCCGGCTCACGACCCGGTGGACTTTGAGGTAGCCCAGCGACAGGGACTATCCCTGATAAATATACTAAATCCGGATGCTACCATGAATGAAAACGCCGGACCTTATGCCGGGCTTGACCGATTTGCCTGTCGTAAAGCTATATTATCCGACCTGGAAAAAGATGGTCTCCTGGTAAAGATTGAGCCTTATAGCCACTCAGTAGGACACTGCGACCGCTGCCAGACGGTTATTGAGCCAATAGCCAGTAAACAGTGGTTTATCAAGACCCAGCCCCTAGCTCAAGCTGCCATCAAAGCAGTTCTTGATGGACGCATTAATATTATGCCCGAGCGCTTTATCAAGGTTTATCTCAACTGGATGGAGAATATCCGCGACTGGTGCATCAGCCGCCAGCTATGGTGGGGACACAGAATACCGGTGTGGTATTGCCAAAACTGTAGTGAAATAACGGTGACTATTGACGAGGCTAAAAAAGCCTGTAGCCACTGTGGGTCAGCCCATATAGAGCAAGACCCTGATGTCCTGGATACATGGTTTAGCTCGGCGCTATGGACTCACTCCACTCTGGGCTGGCCTGATGATACTGAAGACCTGCGCTACTTCTACCCCACCACAGTAATGGAGACCGGCTATGATATTCTCTTCTTCTGGGTTGCCCGAATGGTCATGATGGGGCTGGAGGATACCGGCGATATCCCCTTCCGTACCGTTTACCTTCACGGTCTGATTCGTGATGAGAAGGGGGAGAAGATGAGCAAGGTCAGAGGCAACGTGCTAAACCCAATTGATACCCTAGAGAAATATGGCACTGATGCCCTGCGTTTTGCTCTATCTACCGGCACGGCACCCGGTAATGATATTAAGCTCACTCCAGCACGCTTGGAAGCCGGACGCAACTTTGCCAACAAGCTGTGGAATGCTACCAGATTTGTTGTTAACAGCATTGAGCCTGACTGCACCGATACAAAAATTCAGAGTGGCTTACTACCTGTAGAAGACCGCTGGATTTTAAGTCGCATGAGCCGCACTATATCCAGTGTAACCAGTCTCATGGAAGATTTTCAGTTTGGCGAAGCCCATAGGCAAATCTACGAGTTTCTCTGGGGTGAATTCTGTGACTGGTATATTGAGATAGCCAAGATTCGCCTTCGTTCTGACAAAAGGGATGTGCCCTCACCCATTCCGGTTCTGGTTAATGTTCTAGAGACCTCGCTTCGTCTGCTGCACCCCTACATGCCCTTCGTTACCGAGGAACTGTGGCAGAACCTAAAAAGCTATCTGCCCCCAGACTGGCAAGCAACTGAATCTATAATGGCGGCTGCTTATCCCGATGCTGATAAAGAAGCAATTGACCCACAGGCAGAGCGAGTTATGGAATCAATAATAGAAATAATCCACTCTGTCCGCAATGCTCGGGCTCAATACAAAGTAGAGAGCACCAAGTGGATTGAGGCGCAAATCTACGCTGGTAACCTGACACCAGCTATAATCCCTTATTCTCAGGCTATCCAGACCCTGGCCCGGGTAAGACCGATTACTTTCTTGGAAGGTAGAAGAGAAGGCACACCCGGGGAAAACACGCTGGCGTTAGTGTTAAAAGAGTCAGAGGTACTCATACCTATGGAAAGCATGATTAATCTGGAAGCGGAGAAAAACCGCTTAAAAACGGAAATCGAATCCAGCCAAGCCGAAATTGCTCGCCTTGAAGCTAGGCTCAAGGATATAGCATTTCTCACCAAAGCGCCAGAGGCTGTTATTGATAAGGAACGCCAGAAACTGGCAACGCACAAGGACAAACTAGCAAGACTCAAACAACAATTGGATAAATTTGACTAAAGCCCGGAATTATTAACTACCAGTTTTCTGGAAAAGCCATTAAGAGCCAGCTGTTCCAGTGCCTTCTTGGTATCACTGGCAACTCTGGCTTTGTCGCATTGCTTTAGCCGATACTTAAATAGCCAGTAAGTAAACTCCTTTAGCTCGGTCAGGCTAACGGAGTCAAGCTGAGGGTAATCCTTCTCCTGCCTAAAGTGCTTAAGCAATATAGCTTTAGTAGCGCCATAGATTCGCCGAAAGACCTCATTATCATAATCGTGCTCTTTATTATAGCCTGAAATCCGCTTTTCCTTGCGCACCTCCTCCCGCACTGCCAGAATCAAAGCCTCCTCCACGATAACTCCATAAAAGTAGTTGAGATATTGGTGATATTTACTACTGCCAATAAGTTCCTTGAATTGCTTCGTGGTCAGGTTAAGCGGTGGTTTACTATGAAAAAGGAGAGCATTCTTCTCATTGTCAGGTAATAGACCATCCACCTCCTCACATAAGCGCTCAGCCAGGAGCAGCCAATCAAAGGCCTCACCAGCAATAAGATAGCGGTAGGTGCGCCCGTTATGGACTTCCTCAGTAATAGTCCATAACCCAATAGCCTCAAGCAAGGCAAGATACCAATGCTTACCACTAGCAATAGCCTGCTTTAAATGTCTTATCGCCTCAGCCTCACTCACTCCAGCCCCCCTCTTATCCCCGCCGCGACCTCAGATAAGCTTTTATCTTCCCCAGCGGCTGAGTATTCAGTATATCCTCTACCTGACACCAAGCCCTCCTCGCTACCCCCACCCCAAAGCGCATAAACTCTAAATGCTCAGCGCTATGGGCATCAGTGCCAATCACCAGCTTTACCCCTAGTTCCCTGGCTCGATAGGCATGAATGTCTTTAAGGTCTAGCCGACTGGGCATGCCGTTGATTTCCAGCATGGTATTAGTTCTAGCTGCAGCCTGAAAGATGGCTTCCATATCTACTGCCACCGGCTCCCTACCCGGTAACAGGCGACAGGTAGGATGCGCCAGTATATCTACATTGGGATTTTCCATAGCCCTTATAATCCGCCTGGTCATCTGCTCCTGGCTCTGATTCATGCCAGAATGCACCGCCGCTACAACTATATCAAGCTCTACCAGAAGCTCATCAGGCATATCCAGGCTGCCATCAGCACGAATATCCACCTCAATACCGCTAAAAATATGGATACCGCTAATCTTCTGGTTAAGCTCTCTAATCTCCAAAATCTGCTGCATGAGACGCTCCACATCCAGCCCATGGGCAATAGCCCGCCCGCCTGAGTGGTCGGTGACTGCCAGATACTGGTAACCAAGAGCTTTGGCAGCCAGAGCCATCGCCTCAATAGAGTCACGCCCATCACTCCAGTCAGTATGAACATGGAAATCTCCCTTTATATCAGATACCTCAACTAGTTTGGGTACGGTGCCCTGCTCTGCCCTTTCTATTTCCTGCCCACCCTCTCTTATCTCGGGGGGGATAAATTCAAGTCCCTGCCGCTTATAGAAAGCCTCCTCGGTGGCAAACTTCTCCAGCTCTCCCGTCGCCAGGTTGGTGATGCCATACTCCGATAGCTTTAACCCCTGGCGGTGTGCCCTCTCCCGCAGGTTAATATTGTGCTGCTTGCTACCGGTGAAATACTGCAATAGCGAGCCGAAGGAGTCGTGCTCCACTATTCTCAGGTCGACCTGAAGATTGCCGGAAACAACAACGCTTGCCTTGGTGGTGCCGCTGACCAAGGCCTCCTTGACCTGAGGCAGGCTGGTAAAGGTCTGGATTACCTCTTCGGCATTGTCAGCCGTCCCCATGAGGTCGATATCACCCACGGTCTCCCGGAAACGGCGCAGGCTCCCGGCTGGAACCAGATTGCGCACCCCGGGTAGTTGATTAAGCCCGGATAAAATCTCGTCCACCACCGGCAGTGCCTCACCGATGGGGATACGCTGGTCTTTTCTTCTCAACGCCTGAATCTGGTGCAAGATGTTCTCCGCCGTCTTATCCCCCATTCGGTAAAGCTTGGCTACCTGCCCCCCAACAATAGCCGCCTCAAGCTCGTCTATCGATTTTATGCCGAGTTCACTGGAGAGAAGCATCGCTGTCTTGGGACCAACGCCGGGAATGCTGAGTAAAGTGCTAATACCCTCCGGGAACTCCGCCTTGAGCTTCTCGTAGTAGTCAAGCTTGCCGGTAGTTACCAGCTCGGTAATCTTCTTAGTAATAGCCTCCCCCACCCCCGGGATTTCCTTCAGCCTATCTTCCTTGACTAATTGCTCCACCTCCACCGGCAGGTGCTCAATGGCGCGAACCACCTTCTGGTAAGCCCTTATCTTAAACTGGTTTTCCCCCTTAAGCTCAAGGAAGTCAGCAATATCCTCAAAAACCCTGGCAATCTCACTGTTTTTCACCGGCTTTAATCCGCCCCCTTATCCACTCCCAATCCGGGTCACCATGATTAAAGAACGACTTAAAATTATCTTTTAGCCACTCATAATAATCATCTTCCACATACTGGCAAAAAGCCTCAACCAGAGTGTCTTTTGGAATATTCCCAGGGATTTCCCAGTCCCCCTCCTCAAACTCCCCATCTAAAAATTCCTCAACAACTTGCCTGTCAAGCATGTTTAGTCTCCTTAGGCTATTTTGCACGTTTAGCAATATTACAGGTAGCGCACAAAAGTTGACCATTAGCTACGGTTGTTTTGCCCCCTTTGCTGAAGGGCACTATGTGGTCAGCCTGAAATTCATCCCACTTGATTTCTTTTTTGCAGCTTCGACAGATGCCATTATACTTCCTGAAAATTGTCACCCGCTGCTCTTCGGTAAAGGCTCGTTGTGAGTCAAGCGGTTCAAGCTCAGGGCAATATAATAAGAAAGAAGTCATTAACGTCTTATGGCGAAACTCGATAGATGGTTTGCTGTCTACCGCTTGTATGACTGTTTCTTGATACCGTATCCATTCAGGCTGGCGCTCATCTTCTGGTTCGTCTTGTTCCAACCTACGCTCGTTCTCAAAAGCGATAAACCATTCTCTGAAGGTAGCTTCCTTCCCACTTATAGCATATTTTTCCATAAGCTCAGAGATTAGCAAGTAAAGTGACACAACGTTCTGCTTTCTCAACTCAGGTGTCTTATCAGTAAAAGCGGTGTCTAAGAAGTTTAGAACACGCTTGATCTTCCTCGCTACAAGGCCATTCTTCTCGAATCTAACGCAATCTTTATACATATCCTTCAAGTTTTTAGCCTTAGTATCGGTAGGTCCACCAGCTAATTCTAAGCGTGTCATCTGAGCACATACTTGGTCGAAAGCATATCGTGTGTTCTTGAAAGGAACTTTTCCGAATAAAGGATGGAGGGCCAACTCTCTCACAAAATCTTTCATGTCTCCAGGCATGGCATTTCTTTTCTCCGCTGCGGTGAGTGTTTCCCCGTTGTTAAGGCGAGTAAACATCTCCTCAACTTCATCTTCAGTGGCATCCTCCAATATTACAAAACTAAGTTCATAGGTCTGGAAGTCGTCTACCAAATCATTTGGCAATTCGCTGAAACGCTTGTCAGCCACAACATGCCCATGCACTGGGTCGCATTCTGAAAGAGGAAAGCCATCCTGACAAAACTCCCAAATAGCACGGAGTCTTTGCTGTCCGTCAACTACTTCATACTTGTATGGCGGTTTATCAACAGCACGCAAATAAAGTTTAGGAATGTCATAACGACGCAATATACTGTCCATAAGCAACTGTTTCTTGCTCATAGACCATACACTGGGTCTTTGATAGGTTGGACGAGGGTCAATTTTGGGTTCGCGCATCCTTACGCTGTAAAGTGGCCACGGCTTCGTATAGGTTTCTTTCATTGTTACCTCCTTTTTGACATTTCTATTAGATCTTTGAGTATCATAATTTCACCTGCATCGTTTAATAGTCCACCTCTACACCATCCCAACAGTCAAGGTGACAAGCATATCGGATGCAGGAGCCATGGAAGTCTAACTCGTCGTGTGACTCTGAAATTACTCCTTCGGCAACCACAATAATATTTTGTGCTTTCTTCATTGACTCTCCACATTTATCGCAGGTAATAATGCCTAAGTGAGCTTTCATTTGTGGTAACATGTGTTAACCTCCTCACCTTCCTCGGCAGTATTTGTATTTTTTGCCCACCGCTCAATCTAAAACGAACCCCACCTGAGGTTTGACTTTAATAAGCTCGCCAGGTAAGGATGCTTTTCCCCCACAGTGGTTAATAGCCCATAGACCATAGTATTGTAGAGTTCGTTGTCTTTTTCGTTCTTTTCCCTTGCCTCTTTTATTTTACCAAGAACCTCTTTCTTCAATAAAAGCACTGCTTTGCGTTTTCTCTCTTCTTTAGATAAGGGTTTATCAGATTTGGGCAGACTATCTATACTCTCACATACATCTTGAATTAACTTTTGCAACTCTGCGTCTGTCATTAAATTCTCACCTTCCACAGCAAAATTTGTATTTCTTGCCGCTGCCACAGGGGCAGAGGTCATTACGACCTATCTTCTTGCCACCAACCTTCAGTCGCTGTTTCCCACCCTCACCACCCCCGCTGTGACCGGCAACCTGAGCCATCGGTGATGGCGCTAGCTTCGGGGCTTCCTTTTTCTCAATACTTACATGGTATATAGTATGAGCTACATCATGCCGGATTGTGTCTAATAGTATCTGAAACTGCTTATATCCTTCACTCCTATAGGCATCCACTGGCTGTATCTGACGCAAACTTTGCCAGCCTGCCTGCTCGCGCATATTCTCCATCGCTGTCAGGTGCTCCACCCACAGGTTGTCTATGGTGCGGAGCATTATCAGCCTCTCCAGCACCCTCATATTGTCTGAGCCTAGCTCTTTTTCTCGCTCCTCATACAGAGCCTCTGCCTGTTCAATTAACCTGTCCTCAATTTCCTTCGGCTTCATCTGGGAAAGAACGCCGGCATTGAGTTCTGGAGGGAGGGGAAAGATAGTGGCTACTTCTTTAACCAATCCATCCAGGTCCCAATCGATACCATGCCCATCGCCAGTATGGGCTTGCACTATACCCTGGAGCTCCTCCTGAACCATTGACAGAATGTTTGCCTTAAGGTCGGCACCACTCAAAATTTTCTTGCGCTCATCATAGATAAGCTCACGCTGCTTATTTACAACATCATCAAACTCAACAAGGTGCTTACGCATATCAAAGTGGTAGCCCTCAACCCGAACTTGGGCACTTTCAATAGAGCGATTAACCAGTGCATTCTCAATGGGGGTATTCTCATCCATCCCCGCCCACTCCATAAAGCCCTTAATTCGGTCGCCACCAAAACGCTTGACAATATCATCCTCTAAGGAGACAAAAAACCTGGAGCTACCCGGGTCACCCTGCCGCCCGGTTCTACCCCGGAGCTGGTTATCAATTCGCCTCGCCTCATGGCGCTCAGTACCAACAATATGAAGCCCGCCTACCTCAACCACCTTATTATGTTTCTCCTGCCATTCTAGCTCGCTTTGCCCGTCAGGGCTTCCCCCCAATATAATGTCAACGCCACGCCCAGCCATATTGGTGGCAACAGTTACTGCCCCCGGCTGCCCTGCCTGAGCGACGATGTAAGCCTCTTTTTCATGATACTTGGCATTAAGCACCTGATGCGGAACACCCTTCCTCTTTAACAGGTCACTCAGGTATTCTGACCTTTCAATAGACACCGTGCCGACCAGCACCGGTCGTCCTTCCTTATTCAGTTGCTCAATTTCACGCACCACTGCCCGGAATTTAGCATCTTCATCCTTATAAATCTGGTCGGGAAAGTCCTCTCGAATCATTGGCTTATTAGTGGGAATAACCACCACCTCAAGCTTATATATCTTATGAAACTCCTCAGCCTCAGTGGCAGCAGTCCCTGTCATCCCGGCTAACTTCTTATACATGCGGAAGTGGTTCTGGATGGTAATGGTGGCAAAAGTTCTGGTCTCCTGCTGAACTTTGACATGCTCCTTGGCTTCTATTGCCTGATGCAGCCCCTCAGAATAGCGACGACCAAACATTAGCCGACCGGTAAACTCATCAACAATAATAACCTGACCATCCTTAACCACATACTCACGGTCTTTCTTATACAAAACATGAGCTTTAAGAGCGTTGTCCAGATAGCGTGTCATGGAGTAGTTTACCGGGTCATAGAGATTAGGAGATTTTAGCAGCCCTTCATGCTTTAACATCCTTTCAATATTGACAATGCCGGCATCGGTCAGGTTAACAGTGCGTGTCTTCTCATCTACTGTATAGTCTTCGTCCTGGCGCAAGCGAGGGACAAGTCTAGCAAATATATAATATTTCTGCTCAGCTTCCTCAGCCGGACCGCTGATGATAAGCGGGGTGCGTGCTTCATCAATGAGTAGATAATCTACCTCGTCAACAACGGCATAGTTTAGAGGACGCTGCACACACTGGGATAGGTCGATAACCATATTGTCCCGAAGATAATCAAAACCGAACTCGCTGCTGGTACCATAGGTGATATCAGCTTCATAAGCCTCACGGCGGGAGATGGGTCGAGAATGACGCCAGCGGTCGTTTTCTTTACCTGAATCATAGCTGGGGTCATAGAGGCGGGCGGGCAGGTGTTCATCCGGGGTCTGAGGATAAATGCTGGCTACGCTTACCCCCAGGGCATAGTAGATAGGACCCATCCAATAAGGGTCGCGCCGGGCTAAGTAGTCATTCACTGTAGCCAGGTGGCAGCCCTGACCGGTAAGGCAGTTCAAGTAGAGGGGAAGAGTGGCGACCAGAGTCTTACCCTCACCGGTTTTCATCTCAGCGATTTTACCCTGGTGGAGGACAATGCCACCCATCAACTGCACATCAAAATGGCGCTGACCTATAGTCCGCTTGGCGGCTTCACGAACCGCAGCAAAAGCCTCAGGAAGAAGCTCGTTTAAAGCTTTGTTCTCTACTTCGCGGCGCTCTTTCTCTAGCTCGTCTACCCTACCTTGCAGGTGCTTACATTGCGTTCCCTCTTCTTCTCTTGCCAACTCGTTTGGTGCATTGGCAAGCCGCTGCTTAGCCTCTTCTAGCTCCTTACATGCCTCAGCCAGTTGCTGCCGAACCCTTGCTGCAACTTCAGCTAATCGAGCCTTAAACTCGTCAGTTTTGGCACGGAGTTTATCATCACTGAGCCGCTCAAATTCAGGCTCAAGCTCATTTATTCGGTCTACTATTGGCTGTAGCCGGTCCAGCTCCTTCTCATTAGAATCAACAAGCCCACCCAGCCATTTAAACATGCCCTTCCCCCTCAATTAACCCCTTTGCCTCCTCTGCCATTGACTCCCAGACCATAACTTTGACCTGTCCCATTCCATCAATCGCAAATGCGTGGACTGAAGGAGCGGCATTAGAACTCAGGAGACAAGGTATGCCATTACTCTCCAACAAACTCGAGATAATCAGGGCTTCTGCCTCACCCGCCGCCCGATATACCTCTACCATCTTTTTAGGCTTGTTCACATCTCTTCACTCAAATATAGCTCCTATGGATTGACCAGTATGAATGCGGTGGATGGCTTCACCCAGTAAAGGAGCCATGGGTAAGACAGTAATCTTGTCTAGCTTCTTTTTACCGGTAACCGGGATGGTATCAGTAACTACTACCTCCTTTACCAGGCAAGAAGCTATCCTACTGATGGCTGGGCCGGTGAATACCGGGTGGGTACAGCAGGCATATACTTCCTTTACCCCCCGCTCCGTTAACACAGAGACAGTGTTTACTAGAGAGCCAGCGGTGTCTATTTCATCATCCACGGTAAGAGCCACTTTGCCTCCCACCTCACCGATTACATTAAGCGTTTCCGTCCGGTCAACATTCCCCACCCTTCTCTTTTCCATAATAGCCAGCGGAGCATTAAGCTTAGCTGCCAGGTCTCGTGCCCGCTTGGTAATACCTATATCAGTGGCTACAACCACCAGGTCATCAAAGGCTTTCTCCTTAAAATAACGACTGAATATGTTAAGAGCTGTCAGTTCATCAACAGGTATGTTAAAAAAGCCCTGAATCTGTGCCGCATGCAAGTCTACCGTTAGTACTCGATTAGCACCAGCCACCGTGAGCAGGTCAGCAACTAACCTGGCTGTTATCGGCACCCGAGGCTGGTCTTTCTTATCAGTGCGGCTATAGGCATAATAAGGAACCACAGCGGTAATGCGCCCGGCTGAAGCTCTCTTAAAAGCATCAAGCATAATCAGTAGCTCAACCAGATTCTTATTGACTGGGGAGGAGAGAGGCTGAATAACAAAGACATCTCTCTGGCGAACATTTTCCAGGATGCGGACAAAGATATTTTCGTTACTGAACTCAAACACCTCACATTTACCCAGTGGTATGCCTAGATAGTCAACAACCGCCTTGGCTAAAGCAGGATGGGCGTTACCGGTGAATACCTTTAATTCATCCATTAATTACTCCTCCGTCCAAATACAGCCTTTAACTCATATCAAATACATTATAACACTATTGCTTGCCTACCCCACCCCCCTTTATCTCAAGTATTGTTTACCTACCCCTCACCCTTTTTCCCTCTCCCCCTAATAGGAAGATGTATTCTTCGCATGAGAGGGAAGAGAATTTGTTAAAGGGGCAAAGCCCCTTTCAATCTCCTCACTAAACAACCTCTTATCCCTTCTCCATGATAAAAAGAGGTATTCTTAGCATGAGGAGGGGGAAAGAATATAAAAAATAGAGGAGAAGCCTCTATTTATAAAAATCTTCCCCTTCCCTTATTAAGGGAAGGGGATAAAGGGGATAGGGTTATAAATAATGTTAGCCACTAATCCCAGGTACGGGAAAGCGGCGACACATCTGGCTAACTTCCTCCCTTACCTGGCTCTGAGTCTTAAGGTCTCCAATATTATTAAGCACCTTTACAATTAATGAGGCAATGCGCTTCATTTCCTCGCCACCAAAGCCACGTGTGGTTACTGCTGGTGTGCCCAATCTGATGCCACTGGTTACCCGGGGTGGGCGGGAGTCAAAGGGGATAGCATTGCGATTAATAATAATGCCTGCCGCTCCTAAATTTCTCTCAGCCTCTAAGCCGGTGATGCTGGTCTTGGTGAGGTCTACTAAAATCAGGTGGTTGTCTGTCCCCCCTGATATAAGGCGCAGTCCTAGTCGCTGAAGTTCACTGGCCAAGATAAGTGCATTATCCAATATAGCGCGTTGATAATCGGTGAAGCTAGGTTGCAGAGCTTCATAGAAAGCTACAGCCTTGGCAGCAATGACATGCATAAAAGGACCACCCTGCATCCTGGGGAACACGGCTTCATCTATTGAGGGAGCTAGCCCCTTGCGACATAAAATGAACCCACCCCTTGGACCGCGCAAGGTCTTATGCGTGGTTGAAGTTACCACTTCAGCATAGGGTACAGGAGTAGGATGCAGCCCTACAGCTACCATGCCTGCTATGTGAGCCATATCCACCATGAGCCTTGCTCCCACCAGGTCAGCAATCTGCCGAAAACGCTCAAAGTCAATAATCCTAGGGTAAGAACTGGCTCCAGCCACAATTAACTTAGGCCTATGTTTTAAAGCCAGCCTCTCCACCTCTTGATAGTCAATCCTTTCTGTCTCTCGATTAACACCGTAAGTTATGAAATTATATGACTTACCGGAAAAGCTCACCTTGTCACCATGAGTAAGATGACCGCCATGAGCTAAGCTCATACCCATAACAGTATCGCCATAATCAAGTAAAGCATAGTATGCTGCCATATTAGCCTGAGCCCCACTGTGCGCCTGGACATTAGCATGCTCAGCATGAAAAAGCTCCTTAGCCCGTTGGATAGCCAAACCTTCTACCACATCCACATTTTCGCAGCCACCGTAGTAGCGGCGCCGGGGATACCCCTCAGCATACTTATCAGTCAGGATTGAGCCCTGGGCTTCAAGCACCGCCTTGCTGGCATGGTTCTCCGAAGGGATGAGGTTTATCGTTTCACTCTGTCGCTTTTTCTCCATATTAATAGCATGGCTAATTTCCGGGTCAATTTGGCTTAAAAAATCCACTTTTTCTCCTTTGCTCAACAGAACCATTATCTACTCGCCCTTTACTAGCTCTTTATGAGAATACCAACCTGCAATACTGTTGTCAAACGACGTTCAGCCAACGCTTGCGATGCACAAGAAATCGGATGTAACAACATACTATATTTTTTTAGTCAAGGGCTCCAGCAATATCACTCTTATTTTATCTTCACACCGGTGGGCAGACCCCAGCCTCTCTTTTCCTGGCTCCCAACTTAGCGGTTAGATACGGGATCATC
>Ga0315289_10004975_pt1 | contig 19727 bp, 14 predicted proteins | sample YL17G11_40_MG_FD_203452 | JGI IMG/M metagenome (GOLD analysis project Ga0315289, IMG submission 203452) | Sediment microbial communities from Yellowstone Lake, YNP, Wyoming, USA - YL17G11_40 | ecosystem: Environmental > Aquatic > Freshwater > Lake > Sediment | place: USA: Wyoming | collected...
AGCGGGGCCTGCCGGTGAAGGTCGGCAAGGTCCCCTTCCAGGCGATCGCGAAGGCGATCATCGGGGGCGAGTACGAGGGTTTTGCCAAGGTGATCGCCCACGCCGAGACGGGCGCGACGCTCGGCGTGCACCTCGTCGGGCCGCACGCCACGGACCTTATCGCCGAGGCGTCGCTGGGCTTCACCCTGGAGGCGGCGGCCTGGGAGATCGCGGCCACCACCCATCCGCACCCAACGCTCTCGGAGATCCTCGGCGAGGCGGCCATGGCGGTCGACGGGCGCGCAATCAACTTCTGACGAGCTCCCCGTCGCGCAGTCCCGGGGCGCCGCGACGGGGGTTCCCCGGCGGGAGGGGCGGGCCTGTACGATCCCGCGGTGACCAACGCCGGATCCCCGAGCGCCCAGGATCCCGTCGCCCGGTCCGGGCTGCCGCGCGACCGCCTCGTCGGGCTCTACCGCCTCATGGTCCTGGCGCGTGCGCTGGACGAGCGGGCCTGGGTCCTCAACCGCTCGGGCCGCGTCCACTTCGTGATCTCCGGGCAGGGCCACGAGGGGGCGGAGGCCGGGATTACGGCGGCCCTCGTGCCGGGCCGGGACTGGCTCCTCCCGTACTACCGCTCCATCACCGGCGTGATGGCGATGGGAATGACGCCCCGCGAGGTGTTCCTCCACCAGTTCGGGAAGGCCGACGACCCGTCGTCCGGCGGGCGCCAGATGCCCAGCCACTACGGGCATGCCGGCCACCGGATCTTCACCTCGTCGTCGCCGGTTGCGACCCAGGTCCTCCACGCCGCGGGGATCGCCCTGGCGGCGAAGCTGCGCGGTGTGCAGGAGGTCGCGCTCGTGGCGATGGGCGAGGGCTCCGCGAACCAGGGCGACGTTCACGAGGCACTCAACTTCGCGGGCATCCACCGTCTGCCGATGATCCTCCTCGTCGAGAACAACGGCTACGCCATCTCCGTGCCGGCGGAGCTCCAGACCGCCGTGCGGGACCCGGCCGTCCGCGCCGTGGGTTACGCGATGCCGGGCGTCGTCGTGGACGGGAGCGACGTGATCGGCTGCTACCTCGCCGCGCGCGACGCGGTTGCCCGGGCGCTGGCGGGCGAGGGGGCGACCTTCATCGAGGCGAAGGTGACCCGCCTGACCGGGCACTCATCGGACGATCAGCAGACGAAGTACCGCTCCGCTGAGGAGCTGGACGCCCAGCGGGCGCAGGACCCGCTACCCCGCTTCCGCGACGAGCTGCGGGCGGCCGGGGTGCTCGACGAGGCGAGCGAGGCAGCCCTCGTCGCCGAGGTGGCCGCCGCGGTCGACGACGCCACGGCGTTCGCCGAGGCGGCGCCCGACCCCGAGCCTGCGACGCTCCTCCGGCACGTCTACGCCGAGCCTGGCGACCCGAAGCCGGACGCGACACCCCGCTCCGGGGGGCCGGCCTGATGCCGGTCCGGACCTTCATCGACGCGATCCGCGAGGGCCTCCGCGACGAGATGCGCCGCGACGAACGGGTGATCGTCCTGGGCGAGGACGTGGGACGAAAAGGCGGGGTCTTCTACGCCACCGACGGGCTCTGGGCGGAGTTCGGCGACGGGCGTGTGCTCGACACGCCCCTCACCGAGTCGATGATCGCCGGCGTCTCCATCGGGGCGGCCGCCAACGGGCTCATCCCCGTTGCCGAAATCCAGTTCGCCGACTTCATCTTCCCGGCCATGAACCAGATCATCTCCGAGGCGGCCCGCATCCGCTACCGGAGCAACGGCACCTTCGGCTGCCCCATCACCATCCGCGCGCCGTACGGCGGCGGCGTCCACGGCGCGCTCTACCACAGCCAGTCCGTGGAGGCGTTCTTCGCCCACGTCCCGGGCCTCAAGGTGGTGATCCCTGCGACGCCGCACGATGCCAAGGGGCTCCTGCGGACGGCGATCCGCGATCCCGATCCGGTCATCTTCCTGGAGCACAAGAAGATGTATCGGAGCGTCCGCGGCGAGGTCCCCGACGGCGAGTACACCGTGCCGTTCGGGCGGGCGGCCATCCCGCGGACCGGGAGCCGGCTGACCGTCGTCGCCTATGGGCTCATGCTCCACTACGCGCTGGAGGCCGCCGCCCGCGCCGCCGAGGAGGGGATCGAGGCCGAGGTGATCGACCTTCGCACGATCCGGCCGCTCGACGCGGAGACGATCCTGGCCTCGGTGCGCCGGACGGGGAAGTGCCTCGTCGTCCACGAGGACAACCGCTTCGGCGGCTTCGGGGCGGAGGTGGCGGCGCTCGTCGCCGAGGAGGCCTTCGACTACCTCGACGGGCCCGTGACGCGCCTCGCCGGGCCGGACTCGCCGGCCTCGCCGAACGCCCTGCCTCTCGAGGAGGCGTTCATGCTCTCGCCGGCGAAGATCGCGGCCGCGATCCGGACGCTCGCAGCGTACTGAGGCCCGGCCCTGCCGCGCGGCCGCGGCGCGTGCCAGCCCGCGCGGGATCGGCGACACTAGGGGGCCCGAGGGCGCCGCTGAACCGGCGGGGCACCCGGGGCTTGGGACCATGTGACGCAGGACGCAGTTCCGCTCAGGAGGGACCACGTGGCGAAGGTCACGATGCCGCAGCTCGGAGAGAGCGTCGCCGAGGGGACGATCGGCCGCTGGCTGAAGAAGCCCGGCGACCGCGTCGAGAAGTACGAGCCGCTCGTCGAGGTGATCACCGACAAGGTGAACGCCGAGGTGCCGTCTCCTTTCGCCGGCACGCTGACCGCCATCCTCGTCGCGGAGGGAGCGACGGTTCCCAACGAGACCCCGATCGCGGAGATCGAGACCGCCGAGGGCGCCGTGGCTGCCGAGGGTGCCGCGGCTGCCGCCGCGCCCTCCGCGCCGCAGGCGGCACGTGCCGCAGCCGCTCCTGCGCCGGCGCCCGCCTCGGCGGCGCCGTCTGCGGCCGCGGCCGCTCCCGCGGCCGCCTCGCTCCCGGTCGTCGCCGAGGCGGACGCACGCATGACGCCCGCCGTCCGGCGCCTCCTCCGCGAGCACGGCCTGAGCCCGGAGCAGATCCGCGGCACCGGCGGCGGCGGTCGCATCACCCGGGCGGATGTGCGCGCGGTCGTCGAAGCGATCCGCACCGGCGCCGCTCCCGCCGCGCCGCCCGCCCCGACCTCCCCGGCGCCCGCCCCGGCCCTCGGCGCCCTCCCGACGCTGGGTCGCCCCGCTCCGACCGCCCCGACCGGAGCCGTCGTCGTCTTCCCGCCGGGCACGGACGAGGTCCTCGTCCCGATGACCCAGATGCGGAAGGGGATCGCGGCCCAGATGACGCGGGCGCTCCAGGTTCCCCACGCCTACGTCCAGGTCGAGGTCGACGTGACCAACCTGGTCCGCCTGCGCGAGTCGCTCAAGCGCGAGTACCAGGCCCGCGAGGGGATCTCGCTCAGCTTCGTGCCCTTCGTCGTCAAGGCCTCCGTCGAGGCCCTCCGGCGCAACCCGACCTTCAACGCCACCTGGACCGAGCAGGGCCTCGTCGCGAAGCGCCGCGTCAACGTCGGCGTCGCGGTGGCCATGGACGACGGGCTCATCGTGCCCGTGATCCGCGACGTCGACCAGATGTCGATCAACGGCATCAACCGGGCGATCGCCGACGTCGCCGCCCGGGCGCGGGCGAAGAAGCTGCGCGTCGACGACTTCGGGGGCGGAACCTTCACCGTCGACAACACGGGCTGGTTCGGCAGCAACCTGACGATGCCGATCATCAACGTACCCGAGGTCGCGATCCTCACCATGGAGGCGATCACGAAGCGCCCGGTCGTCGTCGAGACGCCGCAGGGCGACGTGATCGCCATCCGGCCGATCATGAACATGGTGATCGGCATCGATCACCGGGCGAACGACGGCGCCCAGGCGGGGCACTTCCTACGGGACGTGAAGGGCTGGCTGGAGGGCGTCGGGCCCGACACGGCCATCCACTGATCGAGCGCGCGGACCCGCGACCGGTCCCCCCGGCTAGACTGAGGGCATGGGCCTTGACCTCCCCGTGATCGATCCGGCCGGAGCGCCGCGCGCGCGCCGCCACCCGGACTGGTTGAAGGCGGCGATGCCCGCCGGCGAGGCGGTGCGCGACCTGCGCCAGCTCCTGCGCGACCTGAACCTGAACACCGTCTGCGAGGAGGCCCGCTGCCCGAACCTCGGGGAATGCTGGGACCAGCGCACCGCGACGGTGATGATCCTCGGCGACGTCTGTACCCGGGCCTGCGGCTTCTGCGCGATCAAGACCGGCCGGCCCACCTGGTTCGATCCCGACGAGCCGCGGCGCGTCGCCGAGGCGGTGGCGGCGATGGGGCTGGAGCACGTCGTCGTCACCTCCGTCGCCCGCGACGACCTGCCCGACGGCGGCGCCTCGGTCTTCGCCGAGACCATTCTCCAGCTCCGCGAGCGCTGCCCCGGCATGGGCGTCGAGGTGCTGATCCCGGACTTCAACGGGGACGACCAGTCACTCCGGGCAGTGATGGAGGCGGGCCCCGACATCCTCAACCACAACGTCGAGACGGTGGAGCGCCTCCAGCAGCCCGTGCGCAGGCGGGCCCGCTACGACCGCAGCCTGGGCGTCCTCGCGCGGGCCAGGGCGCACGCGCGCGAGCTGGGGCGCGAGGTCCACACCAAGAGCTCCATCATGGTTGGCCTGGGCGAGGAGCGCGACGAGCTGCTGACGACCTTACGGGACCTGCGGGCTGTCGACTGCGACATCCTCACGATCGGCCAGTACCTGCGCCCGACGATGGAGCACCTCCCGCTCGTCCGCTACTACCACCCCGACGAGTTCGCCGAGCTCCGCCGCGAGGCGCTTGCGATGGGGTTCCGCCACGTCGAATCGGGGCCGCTCGTGCGCTCCAGCTACCACGCCCGCGACCAGGTCCCGCGTGCCGAGCTCCGGGCCCTGCGCCGGCAGGCCGCGGTCGGGTCGGACGGGCGCATCATGCCCGGCCCCGCGGCGTAGGGCGAGGGCCCGGGTCATGGTCCGCCAGCTCTCCCGCACCGTCCCGCTCGCCGAGCTCCACTGCCACCTGGGCGGCGCGGTGACGCCTGCGATCATGTGGGGGATCGCCCACCAGCAGGGGATCCGGCTCCCGTCGAAGGACTACTGGGAGTTCCGCGACATCATCACCGTGTCGCCGACCCGCGGCCGGTCGTTCGAGGGGTATCTCGAGCTCTTCCACTGGACGGAGCTGATCCAGTCGAGCCCGCTCGCCGTGGAGCGCGCGGTCTACGAGGTGATCGGCGGCGCCTACCGCAAGAACAACGTCACGACCATGGAGCTCCGCTTCAACCCGATGAAGCGGAACCGGGGCGGCGAGCAGGACCTCGACCACATCATCGCGGCGGCCGTCCGTGGGATGGACCGGGCGACCCTCGAGTACCCCGTGAAGCCCGGCCTGATCCTCTGCCTGGACCGGGCCTTCCCATACCACCTCAACGAGATCATCGCGGAGAAGGCGATCGCCTGGCGCGACCGGGGCGTGGTGGGCGTCGACATCGCCGGCCCGGAGTCGAACGGGTTCCGGGTCAAGGACTACCGGCGCCTCTTCCAGGAGGTGCGCCGCCACCACCTGGGGACCACGGTCCACACCGGCGAGTCGGGACCGGTGGACGAAGTGGCCGAGGTCATCGAGCAGCTGGAGCCCGACCGGATCGGCCACGGCGTCAAGGCGGCCTACGACCCGCGGACGCTTGGGATGATCCGGGAGCGGGGGATCGTCCTGGAGGTCTGCCCCACCTCCAACCTCAACACGCGGGTCGTCTCGGGGTGGGACGAGTTCCGCTGGATCCTCGACACGTTCCGGCGCAACGAGATCCGCTTCACGATCAACACCGACGGCCCGGAGATGCTCAAGACGTACATCCGGGACGAGTTGTCGACGCTCGGGCGGCTCGGCATCCTGACGCTCGACGAGCAGGTCGAGGTCGCCCGGACCGCCATGCAGGCGTCCTTCGTCCCGGACGTCAGCGACGTCGCCCTCCCACGCGTGGAGCCGGCCCCTCGCGAAGAGGTCGAGCGCGAGGAAGCCTGAGGCGGCGGGCGCTCAGGCTTCCCGGGGCTCGATCCGGTAGGCGCAGCTGCGATCGCCCGAGGCGATGTGCGACGTGCGCGTGACGCGGGCGTCGAAGACCTCCTCGAAGAGTTGGAGCTCCGCCCGGCAGGCTGCCGGGTGCCCGGCGGCGGCGCCGAGGATCGCGCAGTTGTGCTCGCGGAGCTCGAGCGACCCGCCGTTCACCGGGGCCGTCTCGGCCCGGCAGACGTAGCCAGATTCGTCCTGGACCACGGCGAGCTCGCGGACCTTGTCGGCCAGGGTGGGCTCCGGGCCAAGGCGCTCCGCGAAGCGGGCCCGGATGCGGTCGCGCAGGAGCCGCCGGCGGGCCTGGAAGACCTCCTCGACGAGGGCGTCCCCGCCGACTTCGACGATCGACTCGAGCAGGGTCGTGGCCAGGCCGTCGTAGTTGGCCGGGAGGCTTCGCTGGGCCGCCGCCGTGATGTCGTAGAGATGGCGCGGACGGCCGACGCCGTGGCGGATCGCCTGGCGGGCGACGAAGCCGGCGGTCTCGAGCTCGCGGAGGCGCTGCAGGGTGCTCGTGCGGCTCAACCCGAGGCGGGTGGCCAGCGCGTCGGGGCCAATGGCGCCACCCTTGCGCAGTTCGAGGAGGATGGCCCGGCCCAGGGCGTCGTCCGGCGCGTGGCCGTTGCGGTGGCCGTTCGCGTGGCCGTTCGCATGGGCGTTGCCGCCACCTGGGGCCGGCTGAAGGGTGGCGCTGCTGTCGCTCACGGGCGGAAGGCTAGCATCGGTTGCGGTCAACCGCCGACGGCGGCCCGCTGCAAGGCGTCGCGGAGGGCGTCCGCGAAGTCGGGGGCCCAGGGGCCGGGCCCCGCGAGCACGTACGGCGTCGCGTCGACCGTGCCGTAGGCGGCGGGGTCGACGACGTAGCTGCGGGCACAGAGGTCCACGACCGGCCGCAGCTCGTCGTAGGCCTTCGTGTTCTTGAAGGCGTAGAGGTAGACCCGCGTCGGCTCCGCCTGGCCTGCGCCGGAGGCATCGAACGAGATCGCCGTGCGGGCCAGGCGCTGGTCGTCGCAGCCCGGATCGCCCGCGGTCACGTTCTTGACCCCGACGCCGACGAGCGCCAGCTCGGAGACGATCCCGGCGAAATCCGTCGCGGTTGGCTTGGGCGCCTGGGGCGCAAAGGCGGAGCAGCCCACCGCGACCAGGGCCACGGCAACGGTGACGGCGGCGAAGGCAGGGCGCCGGAGCTGGCGGGCGAGCATGCCCGGAGGCTAGCACCGAGCGGCGCGGGGCGCCCGAAAGCGCCCCGGCTAGGGCACGGCTAGGGCAGTGCTAGACGGCCCATTCCAGGCCGAGGCGCGCCAGCGTGTCCGGGGTCGGGTTGCCGGTCCGGCCATCCCAGCCGGCCAGGCGGTAGTACTCGTCGAGGGCGCCCTCGATCTCCGCGGGGTCGAGCGCGATGCCCGCGGTCGGGCCCGTGCCGGTGAGCGGCCGGAAGAACTTCGCGGGCAGCCGGTCCTCCCGCCGGCCGATGCCCTCGCGGGCGTTGAAGGCGCGGAGCATGTTCAGGCGCCGCTCGCCGATCTCCATGAGCTCGTCGACGTCGAAGTCCGCCCAGCCCGTCACGGCCCGCACGAAATCGACTGTTTCCTGGGGCCCATACAGGGTCCAGGCCGGACCCCACACGAACTGGCAGAGCGATGCCGTGTCGAGGAACGAGTAGAAGTGCTGGGTCTTGAGCGCGAACCGGACCTTGTCCGGCCCGAGCGAGCCGGGCACCTGCGCCCCGTCGAACCCGAGGAGCTTGAGGCGGTCAAGGCCCAGGTCGGCCGCCCCCTCCTCGATCATCGGGTCGTGCTCGGAGGACTGGTGGTCGGCCCCGAACGGGTTCACCGCGTAGACCACGGCCAGCGAGCGCTTCGCCTGCGGCATGTGGGCGGGCGCCTCGGCGCCCTTGACCGTGATCAGCAGGTCGTGGCCCTTGCCGAGCAAGTCGGCGGCCCGCCGCGAGCCGTTCGCGAGGACGTCCCCGATGCCCTCCCGGGTGGCGAGCAGCTCGGTCAGGCGGACCATCGCCGCCGCGTCGCCGAACGGGGCCCGGAAGCCGATCTCCGCCTCGGTCAGCAGGCCGTGCTCGAAGCAGTCCATCGCCCAGGCGACCGTGGCGCCGGTGCCGATCGTGTCGAGGCCGTGCTCGTTGCAGATCTTGTTGGCCAGGGCGACGGCAGGCAGGTCGTCGACGCCGCAGTACGATCCGAAGACGGCCGCCGTCTCGTACTCGGGGCCGCCGTGGCGCGGCTCGACAGCGCGGCCCTGCCACTCGGTCTCGACGACACGCTTGCAGCGCACCGCGCAGGCGTAGCAGGTATCGCGCTCCCGCAGGATGGTCGCGGTCATCGTCTGGCCGGTGAGCGCCTCGAAGCGCTCGAACTGGCCGGCGTCGTAGTTGAAGGTGGGGAGCGTCCCGGTGTAGTGCTGGTAGTCGAGGACGCCCGCCGTGCCGTCCTGCTTGAGGCCGGCCACGTCCGGGTTGTTCGGGATCTCGGCGGCGCCCCATCGGGCGAGCCGGTTCAGGCCCGCCCCGTCGGCCAGGGACACCTTTCGGCTCGTGCCGCGCACGACGATCGCCTTGAGGTTCTTGCTGCCCATGACGGCGCCCATGCCCGTCCGGCCGTTCGCCCGGTTGCCCATGTTGATGATCGCCGCGAGGCGGACGAGCTTCTCGCCGGCCGGGCCAACCTGGGCGATCTCGATCTTGTCGTCGCCGAGCTCGGCCTTGAGGAGGTCCTCTGCCTCGGAGGTCGTCCTGCCCCACAGGTGGCCCGCCGGCCGCAGCTCGGCCTCGCCGTCGTGGATCCAGAGGTAGACGGGCTCCGGCGAGCATCCCCGGATGACGATCCCGGTGAAGCCGGCGAAGCGCAGCTCGGCGGGGAAGAAGCCGCCCGCCTGGCTGTCGCCGATGCCGTCGACGAGGGGTGAACGCGCGCTGATCGTCACCCGGCTCTGGCCGGCGATCGGCGCCCCTGTCAGGAGGCTGTCCATCACGGTCAGGACGTTGGACGGGTCCAGGCCGTCGGTCCCGGGCTTCATCTCCCGGAGGATGTAGTAGAGCCCCATCGCGGAGCCGCCGAGGTACTTCCGGTAGAACGACTCGGGCGGGTGCTCGACCTCCTGCGTGCCCGTCGTGAGGTTGACGTGCAGGATGCGCCCGGAGAACTCGCCTGGCATTCGCCTACCTCCGATCCCGTGGGCCCGTCGCGGAACGCAGGACGCCCATTCCGCCTGGGCCATTGTATGGGCGCGTGCAGGTCGCGCTCCGCGATCCTGCCGGACAAGACCCGGTGGTCCCGGGCGCCGGTCGCCCTTTTCCGAGGGCCGCGATGGGATCAGCGCTGGGCCCGGCGCTTGGCGTCCCGGAGCCGGGCCAACGTGTCGGGCGGCTCGTTGGCGGTCGCGGCCGGGGGTGCGGACGAGGATCCCGGTGACGGGACCGCCGTGACGACGACCGGCGCGGCGTCCCCGCCGGACCCCCCGCCGGTCGCAGAGACGGCCGCCCCCTCGCGGCGGATGGCCGCTCGCGCGGCTTCCCCGCCGGCCCGGTCCCGCGCCGCCAGCATCCCCTCGACCGGGGCCGGCCGGGCGGCCACCCGACCGCGCCGGGCCGGGATGTCCCGGACCCAGGAACCGGCGGCGGCCAGGTCGCGCCGCGTCACCTGGACGCGCCGCAGGAAGACGTCCAGCGGCCACAGCAGCAACGCCAGGACCAGCAGCAGGGGCCACAGCGGCGTCTCGCCGGCGGTCGTGCCGAGGTCGTGGCGCCAGACGTCCTGCGCGGTCGCGACCGGGCGGCCGCCCGTCGCGCCGCGGACGGCGGCCATCAGGGGCTCGTTTGTCCCGAGGAGGCGGTACTCCGCCGGCGTCGGGGCCACCAGGCCCAGCGTCCGCCCCACCGCCGCCGCGCCGGCCAGGGTCTGGGTGACGCGCAGCGCGTACGCGCCCGCCGTCAGCTCGCCGATGAGAGCCTCGTAGACGCCCGGGGCGACCTGCGCGAGGTCGAACCGGCGCTGCTCCAGTTCGGGGTCCACCATGACCACGCTGGTGGCGTAGAAGTCGCGCGGCGAGCCGTCGGGGCCCACGCTCTCGACCCGCAGCGTCGTCCCGCCGGGCCCCGGCACGAAGCGCGCCTCGATGCCGCCCGCTTCCTCGCCGGGGAACGTCCAGGCGACGAGCTGCCCGAAGAACCGGCTGAAGCCGTCCCAGCCGACCCAGCTCTTCGCCCAGCGCCCAGTCGCGTCGGACGTCCAGGCCACGGATCGTCCCAGCCCGTACTGCCACTGGGCCAGGACCGGGTCGGAGCGGCCGGAGACGAGCACCGAGGTCGCCGCCGCCTTGATCGTGGTGCCGTTGTAGCCGAGGAGCGAGGGGAACCCGGCGTCGAGGCCGCGGATGATCGGCGACGACGCGGTGATCGCCGGGAAGAAACGCTCCTCGACGATCTGCTGGCCGGCGACCTGCTGGGTCTCCTTGAGGAAGATGTCGGGGATCGCGGCCGGGTTGACGGCCGGGTAGAAGCGGCCGCCGCCCTGCGCGGCGAGCTGCTCGAGGAAGGGGTTGGCGCCGCCGCCGGCACCCACCGTCGAGAGCGTGATGCCGGCCGCCTTCATGCGGGCCAGGATCGCGTCGTACTGGCCGGAACTGGACCAGCCGTCGGTCAGGAGGATGAGGTGGCGGCGGGTCGCCTTGGCCCCCTCCAGCGCCTTCACGCCCTCGTCAAGGCCGGCGTAGATGTTCGTCTGGCCGTCGGCGTTGATGGCCCCCAGGCTGCCCTGGAGGTCGGTGATGGAGCCCAGCGGCGCCCGCTTGACGACCCAGTTCGCCCGCTCGTTGAAGGCGACCACGCCCAGCTCGTCGGTCGCCTGGAGGGCGGCTGCCGCGCGCAGGATCGCCTCCTTCCCGATGTCGACCTTGCGGACGCCGGAGAGCTGGACGGCCTGGTTCCGGTCGAAGGTGTTGCAGTGGCAGGCGGCCATCGAGCCCGACTCGTCGATCACGACGACGAGGGCGACGTCGGGCTGCTTCTCGCGGTTGCGGACCCGCATCTCCACGGGGAGGGCGGCTTCCAGCGGCGTGTCGCGGTATCCGCCGGCGCCGTAGCTGCTCGTCCCGCCGATCATCACGAGGCCCTTCCCGAAGTCCCGTGTCGCGGAGCGGAGCGCCTCGAGCTGCTTCGTGGTGAAGCGGACCCGCGGCACGTCGACGAGGACGATGCTGTCGAAGCCGGAGAGCGTGGCGGGGTCGTCCGGGACGAGCTCCGGGAGCATCGTGACGACATCCCCCTCACGGGTCCTCAGGGCTGCGACCAGGTCGGCCGCGACCGCCTCGTCGCCGGGGACCACGAGCACCCGCGGCGGCCCGGAGACCAGGGTCGAGGCGTCGGCCCGGTCGTTCTGGGGGAAGGTGTCCTTCGCCGCCTCGACGACCGCCCGGAAGACGTGGAAGCCGGCCTCCTTCGGGGTGACCCGGAAGACGACCCGCGTGACGCCAGCGTCGAGGGTCGTCCGCTCCGTGGCCACCAGGGCGCCGTCGGCGTAGAGCCGGATGGCGGCCGGCTGGGCGACCGTCGAGCGGATCTCGACAGCCACCTCCAGCTCCTCGCCGAGGCGAGAGGTCGTGGGGACGCTGATGCGGTCGACGAGGACCTCGTCCGAGGCGCCCAGGCCGATCGTGCGGGTCGTCACCTGGATTCCGCGGGCGCCCGCCCGGGCGGCTTCGACCTGGCCGCTCCCCGTCGTGTCGTTGCCATCCGAGAGCAGGACGATCCGGTGCTGCGCCGCGTCCGGGAAGAGAGCGGCAGCCAGGCGCAGCGCGGCCCCGATATCGGTGGCGCCCCGGACTGGCGTCGAGGTGATTCGGTCGAGGTCCGTGAGCTCGTCGGGCAGGCGCTCGACCAGGGCGTCCTTGCCGAACGCGACGACCCCGGCGACGTCCCCCTCGGGGCGTTCCTCGAGCGCGTGGCGGACGAAGGCGAGGGCGTCGGCGCGGCCCGTGTTGCCCACCGAATCGGAGACGTCGACGACGAAGACGGTCGCCAGCCGGTCCGCCGGGAGGATGACGGCCACGCCGGCCAGGGCCATCGCGAGGGCGGAGACCAGCAGGGCGCGGACGAGGAGGGCCAGCCGGGCACGCGCGTCGCCCAGGCCGCGCTTCGCGATGAGTTGGAGCCCGACGACCAGCCCGACGACGAGCGGGATGAGGAGGAGCAGGAGGGGCGCGCTCGCCGCGACGCCCATCAGTTCGCCGCGCCTGTCGACGGCCGCCAGCGCAGCCCCCGCCCGAGGCGGCGGCGGATCCGGACCAGCGCGTCGCGCTGGAAGACCGCGGCCTCGAGGACGAGGAAGCCGAGGGCGATGGCGGCGAGGGGGATCCACAGATCGTCCCGGGCCGGGGGCCGGTCGTTCCCGGCGCCTCCCGCGCCGCCGCCTCCCGCGCCGCCGCCTCCCGCGCCGCCGCCTCCCGCCGCCGCCGATCCCAGCCGCTCCAGGGCGGCCGCGGACCCCGGCGCGATCGTCGACTCGCCCACGTCGAACAGGTCGACGGCGAACTGGACCGGGGCCGCCGGATCGACCACCAGCGACGACGGCGAGGCCGAACCGGCCGGCGTCGCCGTGGGGCCGGCGCTCGGCGAGCCGCCGGGGGATCCCGACGGCTCCGGGCCGGCGCCCGCGAGACCGAGTGGCGCCACCGTGTAGATCCCGAGCTGCTCGGTCGAGGCGAAGGTCGCCGTCGCGCCGCCGGTCACGGCCGGTGCGAGGTCGAGCGTCGTTCCGTCGGGACGCGTGACGCGCAGGCCGGTGGCCCCGGACGGGATCGGGAGGCTCACGAGGCTGCCCGGCGCCACGGCCGACGTCGGGGCCCGCGAGGCGCCCACCAGCTCGCCGACGAGGTTGCTCACGAGGATCGGGAACGCCACCTGGAGCGGGAGGTCCGAGCGCCGCGGCTCGAAGGCGAGAACCCCCGTGGCAACGCCGCCCCGGGTGCCGGTGTAGAGGAGGGGATCGCCGGCCGCCGTGGGGACGACGGTCCGCGCCCAGTCGGGCAGGGAGAGTCGCGTGGCCTGGGCGACGTGAAGCGTCGTCAGGTCGACGTAGCGCAGGAGCGGTTCGTCCGGGGCGGGCCGCCCCAGCGCCGGATCCATCAGCGACCCGGTGACCGTCCCGAGGGGGCTCGTGCGCGGCGGGGCGATCGCCAGCGTCGGGACCCGCGGGAGGGTGACCGGGAGGGCGGCATCGAAGATGACCAGGTCGAACAGCTCGGGCTTCGTGCCCGCGCCGTAGGCGGCCGGCTTGACGCCGTAGAGCTCGGCGTTGGGCAGGAAGCTGAGCGCCGCCTCCAGGTACGGGTCGCCCTCGCTGACGAGGAGGATCCGGAGGAGCCGGTCGGGCGGCACGACCGCCCACGCCCGGTCGTCGAGGGCCAGCTGGTCGTCGCCCGCCAGGCGCGCCTCCAGGACCCGGACCTCGAGCGGGATGTCGTCGATAGCGATGTCGGCGCGGCTGAGCGGGTCGAGGAAGAGGTCGCGCGCCTCCAGGAGCCGGCCGTCGCCCCACAGCTCGACGCGCTCGGTGGTCGGCTCCAGGTCCATGTTCGCGACGGAGATGAAGATGGAGCGGGTCACCGCGGTGGGGGCGCTCCGCACGGCGAAGGCGACGATCGCCTGGTTCTTCCTCTCGCGGCCAACCTGGAGGACCGTGACGGGCGCCGCCACCTCGAGATCCTTCGGTGGCGCGAACGCGGCATCGGTGGCAACGAGCACCTGGGCGTCGCCGGCCCGCGCGGCGAGGGCGGAGGCGAGCGCCAGCGCCTCGCCCATGTCAGCCGTGGCGGGGGTTGCGGTGATCCCCGCGACGGCCGCGCGGACCCGGCCCATGTCGGTGGTGGCGTTGGCGACGACCCGGGGCGTCGCCCCCGCGGCCACGACGCTCACCCGTCCGCCGGCCGGCAGGTCGCGCAGCGCGTCGAGCGCGAGCTGTTTGGCCGCGTCCAGGCGAGACGGAGCCACGTCCGTGGCCGCCATGCTGGCGGACGCGTCGATGACCACGACGAGGTCGCGGGCGAGCGTCGCGGGGCGCTCCACGAAGGGTTGCGCCGCAAGGAACGCCAGCAGGATCACGAGGAGCAGCTGGAGGAGCAGGAGGAACGAGCGACGCAGGCGCTGCCACGGCGCGTTCGCCTGGAGGTCCTCGCCGAAGCGCTGCCACAGGAGCGTGGAGCTCACGGTTCGCTCCGTCCGCCGGAGCTTGAGCATCCAGAAGGCCACGACGAGCGGCAGGAAGGCGAGGCCGAGGAGGGCAAGCGGCGCGGCGAACGGCACGGCTCGGCCCTCCTATCCCACGACCCGGCGTCGCCGCAGCTCGGCGAAGACGAGATCGGCCAGGGGCACGTCGGAGGCCAGGGGCAGGTAGGCGATACGGCGCTTCGCGGCCAGGGCCGCGAGCTCCACCTGCCACGCCTCGACGCGTTCCGTGTAGCGCTCCCGGGCGGCCAGGTCGAGCGTGACGTCGACCGTCGACCCGGTCTCCGCGTCGACGAGCCGGAGATCGCCGTCGAGGGTCGGGTTCAGCTCGTCGGGGGCCAGGACATGGAGGACGATGACCTCGGAACCGGTCCCCGCGAGGTCGCGCAGGGCGCGCTCGGCGCCCGGGTCAAGGAGGTCCGAGAGGAGGACGATCACCCCGCGCCCGGTCACCTGGGCCAGGGCATGCCGGCAGGCGGCCACCAGGTCGGTGACCCCGGCCGCGGGCTGGATGGAGGACAGGTCGGCGAGAAGGCGGAAGGCCCGGCCGGAGCCGCGCAGGGCGGCCCGCCGCCGCGCCGATCGCCCGCCCAGCGAGGCCAGGACCACGCGGTCCTCGGCCGCGAGCGCGATGTACCCCAGGGCCGCGGCCGCGCGCTTGGCGAAGACGAGCTTGTCCGGCGACCCGTTGGCCATCGACGCCGAGCCGTCGACGAGGAGGGTGACGGTCAGGTCCTCCTCCTCGATGAAAAGCTTGACGAGGAGCTTCTCGAGGCGGGCGTAGACGTTCCAGTCCAGCTGCCGGAGGTCGTCGCCGAGGGTGTAGTCGCGGTAGTCGGCGAACTCCACGGACTGGCCGCGCTTGACGCTTCGCCGGCCGCCCTTCAGCCCGCCCCGGACCGGCCGCTTGACGAGGACCGCGAGGCGTTCGAGGCGGCGCAGGAAGTCCTCGTCGAAGACCGTCGGATCGACCTCGGACGGCAGGAACGCGGGACGGCCGCCGGTCGGGCGGGCCGTTCCGGCAGCGCTACCGGCCTCCGGGGTGGGGCGCTCCATGTCGCGTGGTCGGCCGACCGGCCTACTCGACGACCGGCGGCGCGACGCTGTCGAGGACCGTCCGGACGATGGCGTCGGCGGTGATGCCCTCGGCCTCCCCCTCGAAGTTGAGGATCACCCGGTGGCGGAGAGCGGGCAGGGCGATCGCCCGGAGGTCCTCCACCGAGACGTTGTAGCGACCGTCGAGCAGGGCCCGGACCTTGGCCCCCGCGACGAGCGCCTGGGCGCCACGCGGCGAGCCGCCGTAGCGGACGTACTCTCGGACCAGCTGGGGGGCCCGCAGCTGGTCGGGATGCGTCGCGGCGAGCAGGGCCACGGCGTACGCCGTGACGTACGGCGCGATCGGCACGGCGCGCGCCAGCTGCTGCATGGCGAGCACGTCGTCGACACCGGCGGCCACCGACGCAGCGGGCCGCTCGGACCCGGTCGTCCGCTCCAGGATCAGCGCCAGGTCCTCCTCGGTCGGGAAGGGCACGTGGACCTTGAACATGAAGCGGTCGAGCTGGGCCTCGGGGAGCGGGTAGGTCCCCTCCATCTCGAGTGGGTTCTGCGTCGCGAGGACGAAGAACGGCTCGTCGAGGCGATAGCGCGTCCGGGCCACGGTCACCTGGTGCTCCTGCATCGCCTCGAGGAGCGCCGACTGCGTCTTCGGCGTCGCCCGGTTGATCTCGTCGGCAAGGACAAGGTTGGCGAAGATCGGTCCCTGCTGGAAGCGGAAGACCCGGCTGCCGCCCTGCTCGACGAGGATGTTCGTCCCGGTGATGTCGGCCGGCATCAGGTCGGGCGTGAACTGGATGCGATTGAACGAGCAGGTGACCACATCGGCGATCGTGCGGACGAGCAAGGTCTTGCCCAGCCCTGGGACGCCCTCGAGGAGGGCGTGGCCGCCGGCGAGGAGGCAGGTGAGCGTCTGGCGGACCAGGTCCGCCTGGCCGACGATGACCCGACCGACCTCGGCCTCGATCCCGTGGGCGAGCTCGACGAACCGGTCGGCGTCCATGGGGGCCGCCCCCGTGTCCACGGTGGGAAGGGTGGGGGTCTGGTCCATCACTTCGTCTCCTGGCCGGTGGGGTCGAGGGCGCTGAAGTAGTCGCGGACGAGGTCCTTGACCGCGATCGGCACGTAGCTGCGGTCCAGGGTTGTCTGGGCGTACCGATAGAAGTCGGAGAAGACGTCCGAGTAGGGGACGATCGCTGGATTGGCCGTGCCGGTCCCGGTGCCGGAGCCGGGCTGGACCTGGCCGCCGTCTCCACCCGTCCCGGCGACGTACGTCGGGTCACCGGGGCGACCGACGCGATCGAAGGGGGCGTAAACGGAGCTCTGATCGCCGGGCTCGCCGGCCGGGCGGTTGGGGTTCACGGGCCCGCGGGCGGTCCCGGACCCGGTGCCGGTCCCCAGGTAGCGGGCGTTCGAGCCGCCGCCGCCGATGGAGCCCTGGCCTTGACCCTGGCCCTGGCCCTGGCCCTGACCCTGGCCCTGGCCCTGGCCCTGGCCCTGACCCTGGCCCTGGCCCTGGCCCTGACCTGGGTTGCCCGAGCTGCCCGGCTGGCCCTGCCCCTGGCCCGGGTTCCCGGACGCGCCGGGCTGGCCCTGCCCCTGCTGGCCCTGCTGGCCCGGGTTGCCGGCGGTCTGGCCACCGGGGCGTCCGGCGTCCGCGAGTCGTCGCCGCGCGTCCTGGAGCTGAGACGCGGCCCCGCTGAGATCGCGGTTCGTGGCGATCCGGTCCTCGGCGCCCTTCAACGCGTCGCCGAGGCGACGCAGCACGTCCGCCGCCGCGGCCCGGTCTCCGCGGGCGAGCGCGTTCGTCGCGTCACGCAGCGCCCCGTCCGCCCCGGATCCGGCCTGCGACGCGGCGCCCTGCAGCGCCGCCAGCGACTGGCCCAGGCGAGCCAGCTCCCCGCTCGTTCTGTCGCCGAGCCCGTCCGCCAGCCGGTCCAGGTCGCCCTGCGCCTTTTCGGGGTCGCCGCCGGGATTGGCCTTCGCGTCGCCGGTGGCCGCGCGCGAGAGCCCGCGGCTGAGTGACGCGAGCGCGGCCGCGCGCTCCTCGTTCGACGGGTCCAGCTGCTCGCGGACCGACGCCTCGACGCCGCCCAGGCGGGCGAGGTTCTTGTCGAGCGCGCCGGGGTCGTCGCGCAGGCTCTTCGCCAGGTCGCGCAGGTCCCGGGCGAGCCGCGCTCGTGGGTCCTCGGCGGTGCGGCCAGGCCGCTCCAGCTGCTCGGCGAGGCGGTCGATCCGCTCGGCGGTCTGGGTGGCCTCCTCGCGGACGGCGCGATCCTGGGCGATCCGCCGGTCCATCGGGTTGGCCGCGAGGACGAGGGGGACGAGGAGAACTGCGGCGAAGACGGTGATCAGGACCGGGCGCCGCGCGACGCGCGGTCGGAACGTGCCGGGCGGAACGATCGCGAGCACGTCGAGCGCATCGCGTCGCTGGCGGGCGACGAAGCTCGCGTGGGCGGCCGCGTCGGGCCCGCCGGCGCCGGGCATCTCCGCGGCGAAGGCGAGCGCGCTTCCGAGGCGATCCGCGAGGCCGGCCTCCGCGTCCACCGCCAGCGCCGTCTCCCCCAGCGAGGGGCGTGCCCGCACGACGAGGATCAGCAGCGCGACGAGCACGACGGCCGGGATCGCAGCGGCGAACGTCGTCGCGGCCTCGAGCGGGACCAGCCGCGCGACGGCGAGCAGGACGACCTCGGCCACGAGGATCGTGGCAAGGGCCCACCAGGCCCGGCGTACGGCGCGTCGGAGCCAGAGCCGGTTGCGCTCGCGACGCAGGCCGGCGCGGATAGCGCGCAGCTCGGCGTCGGCGGGGACGGGGTCGGGCGGGGTCAGCAGTCGCCCGGGAGGGCGATCCGCCGAGGTCCGTGCCATCGGGTTCCTCACGCCGCCCCCTCCCCGCGGGGGCGCCGGCGGAAGAACCGCCAGCGGCGCGTGGGGCTGACCAGCTGAACCGAAAGCAGGACGAGGACCACGGAGGCCAGGAGCCACGCTGCCGCGCTTCGCGGCCAGAACGTGTCGCGCGTCGAGGCGGCCGCAAAGGCCTCGTCGGCGGCGACCGACGCATCGCCCACCACGCCGACGCCCGTGCCGAAGTTCACGACCCCACCCGGCCCGACGACCTCCCCGCTGAAGTCGACGCCGGGCTTCGCCGGGAACGGCTCGGGACCCGGCTGGATCGTGCCGTTTCCGGGGAGCCTGCCGGTGACGCCCGCGATGACCTGGCACGTCGTGGAGTAGGGGTTCACGTCGACGCCGCAGATGACGTCGACCGCCGCGACGACAGGGTTGAGCCAGAGCAGCGCCTCCGGCGGCCGGGCGACCGTCGGCTGCTCGGCGGCCGCGGCTGTGCCGCTCGCGTCGCTGCCGCCGCCGCTGGCCGGGGCCTCGAGGCGGATGACCTGCGGGACCTGCTGCGACGTCATCTGGTTCCAGAAGAACCAGGTGAAGGCGGTTCCCACGGTCAGGGCCAGGACGGCCAGGTAGGTGAGGAAGGTCGCCGACTGCGTCCGCCGGGTGATGCTGGAGAAGAAGATGCCCAGGGAGCCGAAGCCAACCGCGGTCACGAGGAGCACGACGTAGCCGCGGAGGATGTCCTCCGGAGCGACGCCGCCGAAGACGAAGACGACCGCGGTGAGGGGGATCGAGGCGAGGATCAGGACGACGACGAACGCCAGCGACGAGGCGAGCTTCCCGAGGACGATCCCGAGGGTGCTCACGGGGGTCGCCGTCAGCAGGTCGAGGGTCTGCTTCTCGCGCTCCAGGCTGATCGCACCGGTCGTCGCCGCCGGCGCGAGGAAGACGACGAGCAGGACCTGGAGGAGGAGGAGCGTCGTGAAGACGGCCTGGCCGACCTGGCCTGCCAGGTAGGGGTTGCCGCCGCCGAACGCCATCTGAGAGGCGGCCGACTGCTCCTGGAGCAGGTAGATCATCACGGTGAAGCCGGCGAGGAGGGCGAGGTAGAAGGTCAGGGCGATGAAGGATCGGGGGCCACGCATTCGACCCCGGAGCTCCTTGGTGCCGACCGCGACGATGCCGCTCCCGACGGCGGCGATGCCGGTCCCGATGGCCACGAGTCGCGCGCGCATCACGCCACCTCCGTCCGGGAATCCCCGGTCACCTGCAGGAAGAGCTCCTCGAGGTCGCTGGCGGCACGTGCGAACGAGACGATCCGGATCCCCGCCGCCACCGACCCGGCAAGGAGGCGCGCGGCGCCATCATCGTCGCCGGTGAACCCGATCTCGACGACTTCGTCGCCCACGATCTCGGCCGCGACGACGGACGCGTCGGCGGCGAGATGGTCACGGGCGGCGATCACGGCTGTCGCGTCGCCGAGGACCCGCACCCGCAGGACCGCGCCGACGCGCAGCCT